>ENA-UOOK01002353-UOOK01002353.1-fermentation-metagenome-genome-assembly--contig:-NODE-2353-length-23506-cov-5.649567_pt1 | contig 23506 bp, 19 predicted proteins | sample MGYA00245777_ERZ724023 | MGnify/ENA primary metagenome ERZ724023 (study PRJEB28704, sample SAMN03018312) | fermentation metagenome | biome: anthropogenic terrestrial biome; feature: soil; material...
TTTACATATGGAAGATATTCAAAATGAGAAAAAACCTTTTCTCAAAAAGGTGCCCTAGAAACATACGAGCATAACTGCTTAAACTTTCTATATATCTGCGTTGACCTTCTGCAAAAATCGTATCGAAGGCAAGTGTACTTTTTCCACTACCGCTTACACCCGTAAAAACAACCAGTTTGTTTCTAGGAATAGTTAAATTTATGTTTTTAAGATTATTTTCTCGCGCGCCTTTTATCACTATGTTTTCTAACATTAGCATCTCCAAATTAATAACTTTGTTCTATAATTTTACAGGGTTGCAGAAGTAAAGTCAATTATAAATTATCATTATTATTGCCTTATTTATTTTATATTATTTTTTTATTTATACGCACGAAAGATAAATCGAATTTTTTACTAAAATTTGAAAAATAATAACATTATATATTTCTTTCATTCTCTGATTTTTCAAAGAAGAAAATGGCGTAAAAAATTATTGCTAATTGATTTACCTAGAATAAACCCACGAAATTCATTTTTATGTCGGTATTAGAAATTACAACAACATATACAGTTACGGCAGATTTGTTGTTAATTTATTAAAAAAAGTTATGCACTATATATTTTTTTATTAATTGACATATTAAAACTTACAATTGTTAACCGGGGTTATATAAAGCCCTGCTCATATTTGTAGTTTTGAAACATGTCAATTCAATCTATACATTTTTTTCAAACTATTTATTTCATCTCTAAATTTTATTGCGCTTTCAAAATCCAGTTCGTCAACAGAAATTTTCATTAAGTCCTGCAATCTTTGAACCTCTTTTTCTGCGTCTTCATTGGATAGCGTTCTTCGTTTATTTTTAACTTTCTTAGTTATTTCAAGAGTGTTTTTAATAGGTTTAATTATTGTTTGTGGAATAATTCCATGTTCATTATTATATTCCATTTGAATTTCTCGCCGTCTATTTGTTTCTTTTACCGCCTTTTCGATAGATTTAGTTATAATGTCGGCATATAAAATAACTTTTGATTCACTGTTTCTACTGGCTCTGCCAATAGTTTGAATAAGCGACCACTCACTTCTTAAAAAGCCTTCTTTATCAGCATCCAAAATAGCAACCAACTTCACTTCAGGAATATCCAATCCCTCTCTAAGAAGATTAATTCCAATCAACACATCAAAATCTTTTGCACGCAAAGAATTAATTATGCCCATTCTATCAAGCGTGTCTATATCTGAATGCAAATAACGAACTTTTATTCCCCGTTCTGTTAAATATCCTGTTAAACTTTCCGCCATCTTTTTAGTAAGCGTTGTTACAAGCACTCTTCCTTCATTTTTAATGGTTCGATTAATCTCTCCAATTAAATCATCAATTTGCCCTTTGACTTTTCTTATTTCAACCTCGGGATCAAGGAGTCCTGTTGGTCTTATTATTTGCTCCACCACATTATCAGAATTTTCCAACTCAAAACTAGCAGGCGTTGCTGAAACGAAAACCGCCTGACCAATTTTTCCTTCAAACTCTTGAAAGTTTAATGGGCGGTTATCATATCCTGCAGGCAAGCGAAATCCATATTCCACCAAGTTTGTTTTGCGCGCAAAATCACCTGCAAACATCCCTCGAATTTGTGGAATAGTCATGTGACTTTCATCTATAAACACAATAAAATCTTTTGGAAAATAATCAATTAAAGTATATGGTGGCTCACCTGGTTTTCTGCCGTCAAAATACCGTGAATAGTTTTCAATCCCCGAGCAGTATCCCACTTCCTTCATCATCTCTAAATCATAAAAAACTCGCTCTCTAATCCGTTGCGCCTCAATAAGCTTACCTGCTTCTTCAAATTCTTTTTGACGAACTAAACAATCATGTTTTATTTCTTCATAAACTTTTTCTAACTTTCCACTGTCCACTGCATAATGGCTAGCAGGTGTTAAAAAACAATGTTCTAGACGGTTTAGTTTTTTACCTGTTAGCACTTCTATTTCATAAATGTTTTCAACTTCTTCATCAAAAAATTCCAACCTTATTCCCACTTCACTTTTATTTGGTGGAATAATATCAATTATTTCGCCTTTGGCTCTAAAAGTACCTCGCTTAAAGTCTATCTCGTTTCGTTGGTATTGAAGAGATAACAATTTTCTTATTATATTATTACGGTTTACGATATCGCCTGGACGGATAGATAAACACATGTTAGAATAATTTTCCGGCTCACCCAGTCCATATATGCAAGACACACTTGCCACCACAATCACATCTTTTCGTTCAAAAAGCGAACAGGTGGCGGAGTGGCGGAGTTTATCAATTTCGTCGTTAATACTCATATCTTTTTCAATATAAGTGTCAGACGCAACCATATATGCTTCTGGTTGATAATAATCATAATATGAAACAAAGTATTCCACACGGTTATTTGGAAAAAATTCACGAAACTCATTGCATAGTTGCCCCGCCAGTGTTTTATTATGAGCAATAACCAGCGCAGGTCTATTCACTTGATTTATAATATTTGCCATAGTAAAAGTTTTACCGCTACCCGTAACGCCCAGCAATGTTTGATATCTTAAACCATCATTAATCCCGTCCACAATTCCCTTTATTGCTTTTGGCTGGTCACCTGTTGGCTTATAACTTGATTGTAGTTGAAACAATTTTTTCCTTCCTTTTACTAATTTTTTAAAATTTTTTTTAAATGGAGTTTGAATTGCTAACTCCTTTTAATAATCAAAATATCTTATAACTTAAACTCTTTAACATTATTTAGTTGCCCAAAAAAAGCACGATTATTCCTAATTTAAATGTTAAAAGCTAACCGCAAACTATAAAAAATTAACTGATTTACAAAAAAATATGTGTCTTTTGTTTTAAAGTTTGCTAGATTTACAACTTTTTTTCGATTTATATTTTTTTAAAATGTATCACTTTATTATTATACCATAAAATGAGTAAGCCTAACATAAATCTAGGTAATGAAATAAGATATATAAATAAATGTTTGGTGTTAAAACTTATAAGGCATTGTTTATTTTTAACCTTTTTCCCATTAATACTTTCAAACTTTTTTTCACACTCTAAATTTGTTTTAAATATATATATAATAAGATACTTTAAAGTATTTTTTTGATTTAATAATTCAAGTCAAAATAGTTGCAAAAATTTATCGCAACAATCGAGTTTGGAAAAAATGGAGAAAAATTATGTATGATGAAAAAGCAATACTTACTAACCAGTCAATAACAAGCAATTTTCAATTTAACAATGTACATATATTGCAAGTAACTATCGAAAACATTATTGTCACTTTAAAAAACAAACAAGCCGAAAAATTCATTAATGAGAAAATTAAAAAACAAAGTAACGAATTTTTTATATACGCAGCAAACAAACTTTACCCAACTGCTATTGAAGATTATAAGACTCGCTCTGCAGATGGTTTTCCTTTTCATGGACATGAGGCAATATTAAACTTTCAAAACACTTATAACAACAACTGTTTTTTAAGTTTTTATAGTGATAATTATCAATTCACTGGCGGTGCACATGGTTTAACTATAAGAACATCCAGCACTTTTAATTTAAAAACAGGTTATCCCGTTTTGCTTAACGTATTTTTTAAAGGCAACTATCAAAACTATATTTTGCATGAAATTATAAAGCAAGCAGATGAAATCATGGCAGAAGACCCTGTGCTTTTTGAAGACTATAAAAAGCGTATTATTAAAAACTTTAATCCTAATAGCTTTTACCTGACAGATAACGGCATAGTGATATATTATCAACAATATGAAATCGCACCATATTCAACAGGAATTGTTGAGTTTACTATTCCTTATCAAATTCCACCAAAATGCTAATTTGTTATTGTACAGATTAAAACTATCACTTGACTTGTTGCCAACATGAGCACTATAAGACCAATTATAAAAGTTGTTGACTTTTTGTTAATGTAACTTTTGTATAAATTTTGCATGAAACTTAGCTAATCTCTAATCTGTTATTAATAAGAACAAAATCAATTAATAACGAAAATAAAATTACAATTTTTTAATTTTAATAATTTTTTGCTGGTATGTTAAAACCTTGTCCGCAATTATAAATAATTATTTATTTTTACTGCCATTGCACTTTAAATTTGCTGTTTTTAAAAAAAATTGCAAAAAAATAAAGCACGCGACCTTCTTAGAAGGTTATATTGCTTTTATCTCATTAATATTAATATTTTCCATTATTGTTAACAGCAGTGCCATTCTTGTGAAGATTCCGTTATGTGCTTGTTTGAAATATGCTGCTCTGGAATCGTTATCTATTTCAGGATGAATTTCAATTCCCCTTGGAAGTGGGTGCATTATATAAGATTGTTTTGAAAGTTTATCAAGTGCGTTTTTATCAATGCAAAACTCTTTAATGGGAATAGTTTTATCGACCATCCTTTCTTTTTGAACACGAGTTTGATAAACAATATCAATGCTTTTTGGTATATCGTCAAAGGAATTACACTTAATAAATTTTATATTTTTATTGTTTAGAAAATCAATGTATTTTTGTGGCAACTCAAATCCAACAATTCCAAAGCCATATACAGTTATATTATTATATAATGAAAGCAATTTAATCAATGAATGTGCTGTTCTGCCATGTTTTAAATCGCCCATGATTGCAATGCTTATTCCATCAAGCGTGCTTTTCAATTCTTTTATTGTATACAAGTCAAGGATTGCTTGAGTGGGATGTTCTTCGCTACCGTTGCCAGCATTAATAATGGGAACGCTAGAAACTCTTGCCGCTTTTGTTATTGAATCTTCCTCACTATTACGAATTACTATCGCATCGCAGTAGCCTTCAAGTGTGCGGACTGTGTCTTCAATACTTTCGCCTTTCCAAGCAGAACTATTTTCTCTGGCATTTTCTGTTGATAGAAATTTAGCTCCAAGTTGGATAATGGCGGATTCAAATGAAAGTCTTGTTCGAGTGCTGGGTTCGTAGAATAGTGTTGCAATGATTTTTCCTTTCAAACTATTAACATACTTTAACTTGTTGTTTTTAATATCGTCTGAAAGTGAAAAAAGTGCTTCTAAGTTTTTTCTTGTAAAATCTTCCGTACTCAATAAATTTCTCATCATCCTAAAACCTCTTTTTTATGATTTTGGAATCCAAATTTAAATATTTTCTGGTTGATTAAACTTGCTTTTATGCTCTGGAAAGTTCATTAAACTTTCTTGCTTTCCGCTAGTCCATCTTTATATTATAATATGTTTTAAAATAAAATGTCAAACAAAATAACTAAATAAATTTAAAATTTAAAATAATTATTTTGAATAAACTTAAAATAAAAATACTTTATTTTTTTATTAATTAATTCAATTAGCATTAATTTTTTTAAAATAAGATTACTTCTTTGTGTTAAATTTATTTTATAAAGTATTTTATTTTTGCATAAAACCGCACTACATACTTCTGCGGATTGTTAGTTATACATGTTTTTTTATATTATTGAAATTTTGCTTTTTCATAAATAACAAAATTTTTTAAAAACTTACAAAATAAAATATATTTTAACACTTTGAATTAAACAAATTATATATTTAAACTAATAACACAAATCTATAAACCTTTTGCTCGTAGATTTTTAATATTGGGCTTAAATTTCATGCAAAAGACTGTTGATTTATTTGCAGAAATTTGTTAAACTCATATTGTTGTTTATGTTCCTGTGGTGAAATGGATATCACAATGGTCTTCGGAAGGGTTTTGCTTCCCGCTATCTATCACCCCATAAACCCTTATTTAAAGCCCTTTTTGAACTTTTCAATTTTGCAATTTCTAAAAATACCATACTTTTTAACATCCTTACCTTAATTTATGCTATAATTTAGTAGTATGCGTCCGTAGTGTTTTGAGATATATTTCACTACAAACGCACATTCATGCGTCCGTAGTGAAATGGATATCACATAAGTCTTCGGAACGGGAGATTGGGGTTCGACTTAACCCTCATAAAAAAGTCAAATTTGCTCTCATGGTGAAATGGATATCACAATCGACTTCGGATCGATTATTAGGAGTTCGAATCTTCTTGGGAGCACCACTAAAACCCTTTATTTTAGGCACATTCAGCGATTTTTGATGGTCGCTGATTTTTTTTATTTTAGGTTGAAATGCATGTTGAATTTTATCTCTTTTTGATACCATTTTTATAAAATTATCACTTTTAAAATTTTACACAAAACACCTTAAAAGTGGTCATTTCTACGAATTTTCTACGAATTTGTACTGAATTTCTGCAAATGGTGTATTTTATCGTGTAATTATTCTTAGTGTTATATTGTGTTTTATTGTAAAAAATGGCAATAAAAAAAGGGTGAAAGTTTAAACACTCCCACCCATATTTTTACATTTCTGCTTCTTCTTTTCTTCTTCGTTGCCTTTTTTCTTCAAGCAATTTTTCTAGTTTTTTAATTTCATCTTCAATTTCTTGCTCTTCAAATTCTTTTTTAGAATTTTCAACTTGCTCTTCAGATTTTGTTAGTGCATTGCTTATAACATTTGCCGATTGAACTTTTGAAGAAAAATCTAAATGAGAATATATGTCTGCGGTTGTGTTAAAATTGGAATGACCTAACCACTCCTGTATATTCTTCATCGGAACACCATTTGCCACAAGCAAACTTGCACAACTGTGTCTTAAATCATGAAAACGGATATGCTTTAAATGATTTTTCTTTAATATTGTCGCAAATGTCTGAGAAACTCGGTCTGGATTAATTAAATCGCCAATATCGTTTACAAAGATATAATCTAAATATTTTTTATTATAGCTCTTTCCATAAATTTTTTTGTTGTGTTCAATTCGTTCTTTTCTTTCAAGCAAAAGTTTTTCAGTTTCAGGTAGCAGTGGCAATGTTCTATTACTTGCTGTTGTTTTTAATTTATCCATACAATAAAGAACGCTATCAACACATAAAACTTTATGCTTGATTGTAATTGTTTTATTTAATAAATCTATTGCATCCCATTTTAACCCAATAAGTTCACTTCTCCTAAATCCATAATAACTTGCAACCCTAACAATCAAACCAATAATTGTTGGGTCTGTGTGAGTAAATAACTGCTCGAGTTCTTCTTTGTTGTAATAATTTTTTGGTGATTTTTCTTTATGGATTTTTGGCATAAATTCATAAGGGTTTTTAGCAATTAAATCATCTCGATACGCTTGCCTTAATGCTGGAGATAAAATGATAGCATGATGTTTAACCGTAACATTTTTATTCTGTCTTTCATTTTTTAGATAGTCATAAAAATCTAATATGTGATGAAAGGTTACATCTTTGAGTTTTAATTTATCTCCAAAAAACTTGTTCATTATTTTCCAAACGGTTAAGTATGACTGATAAACATTCGGAGCCAATTCATCTTTTTTATTTATGATATAGTTCTTTACATAATTCATAAAAATAATATCGTTTTTTACAACTGGTTCTTGCAGTTCTTCATTATAATTGGTGGGATTAAAAGTGTTAATTTGTTCATCTAAAAATCTTTGCGCCTCCTTTTTATTTCCTCGTTCTTTAAGCCCTGTTGATATCCATTTTTGCTTATATTTTCCATAATTATCTTTGTAGTTTATCACAGCATAATAAACCCCATTTTTTATTCTCAAACTACCTGTCATATTTGTTCACCTCCAAGCAGATAGGCAATAATATTAAATTTTGATATTTTATAGTCCTTGCCAATTTTAATAGATTTTATCGTTCCACTTTTTAATAGTTCATACGATTTCGTTCTTTTAATTCCAAGCATTTTTTGCAAATCACTTACTCCAACACAATCTGGGAAGTCCTTAAACATAAGAGTGGATATTTCATTTATCTTTTCCATATCACACCTCACATTTCCATTTCCGATTTAGATTGACAAATAAAATCATCAAGGGCTTTTATAAATCTTTTGCTATTCAAATCGTAATCGGCATAAATATTTTTAGGTCTCTTTGTTGTGCAATCAAATCTTGTCCATGCTCTGTAAAACTCATAACTTTTTGCAAACTTCATAATCGCATTATCCAGACTAATTCTTAAACTTGAAAGTAATAATTGTGGCAAATTATTATCTCTTGCAACATATCTAAAATTTCTACTCAATGTGTTTATGTTCAATCTTGTTCCATTGTCTTTCAAACAAATAAAGTTACTGTTGTTGGTATCATAATTTTCCTTTAACTCATTTAATTCGTGCTTTTCTTTTTCTTCTAAAAGTAAGGTTTTAATTGATGGCAACAGTGGCAACGTTCTTTTAAATTCTTCCAGTTTTGTCATCTGCCAACTGTAATAAAATTTGGAATTTCTTATTGCTGAAATTGGATAAATTGTTATAGTATCATTTTCAAAATCTATATCTTTCCATTCCAAATTTAACAGCTCAGGTCTTGATAATTGATAAGCCATAATCAGTTTAAAATAGCATTCAAACTTGTTTCCTTGTATTGCTTTTATAAATTGTTTTGTTTGTTTATCGTTAAAGGTTTCTTCTACATTGCCAAAACGATTTGTTATATATGTGTTCATTATTTTCTCCTCAAAAAATAAATTTGTTTTTTTAATCTCCTTTAATTAACTCATTTTATTTTTGAGAAAGAACGACTAACTGTCTTTACTTCTTTCTGCTTAACTCCTTTCCCGAAGTGTTGGGTATCCCAACAGCTTCCAGAAGGACGAGAAAGTTAATCAATTTGCGGTGTTTCTCTAAAAGCCCTTTATTTTAGGGCGAATTAGGGAACACAAATGCAAATTGTTTCTCGCTTATCCTGTTTTCTTTAATATTTACTTCAAATAATCATTTTTACATCTCAAAACTGCTATCAGACTGCAGGGCTAAGTTTTGGTATCTTAATTCTTCAAGCTTATCCATATGGTCTTGAAATGCTTTGATTGTTTCGTATGCAAACTTATCTGTAAGATAAAAGCACTCTTTAATCTCGCCCCAAAGTTTGTTTTTTTGAGCAATTTTTTCTCGCCTGTGTTTTGCATTTAATCTCAATCTTTCGGTGTCAGATTTTTTGATTTGCAGTGCATAGTCAATTACAATGTTTCCAAGCCTACGATAGATGTCTTGCATATATTTCTTTTCAAGAGTGAAAGGTTTTTTGCATTTATTTCTTTTGCAATAACCTTCAAACATCTCATCTTTATATCTCACAAGATTGATAAAATCTTCTTTTGCATCTTTCGCTGGATTGGATTGACCTATTAAATAATCCGTTAAACAATCTATCTCTGGTTTTAGAAATTGCATATTTGAACTTGCATAAGACAAACTTCCTTTCATCGGAAAGTTATTTGCAAGCGCTAAAAGTTTTCTATTTATTATCTTCCCAGATTTGTCGTTTAATTGGTCTTTTATGTGGTCTTGTAATTGTTTCCGAGCAAGTATCTCTCGTGCCTTAAAATCGGTCACAGCGAGCTCAATTTGGGCTTTAAATTTGTTTATCGCAGTTAGAGATAGTTTGCCCATAGAAAATTGTTTTCCTTTTTTATTTGGTCTAATTCTCTGAGGCTCTTTTTCAAAGAACGAAATGTGAATATGCCTGTTATCAGTGTTCTCGTGAAGCCCTGCAAACCACTCAATATTGTTTGGGTTTAGTCCAGCACTTTTAAGAAATCTCGGGAACTCGTTTTTCATTAAGTTGTATGCTTGCTCATAACAATCGCACCATTTCTTTCCAAAGCCTTCTGTGAAAGTTATTAGGCAATCCCATATAACTGAATTTGTTGTTCTCAAATGTTCTCTCAAAACTTTTCTATCCTCGCTGTTCAACACTCCATTTCCATTAAAGACGCCACGGGATTTTTCTCTGCTTCCCATATATTCAACATAGTCAAGTTTTTTCATTTCATCAATTCCTGTCATAACATAATTGAGATAGTCTTTGGCTTTGTTGGAAGAATAATATTCTCGCTTTACTTTGTATTTTTCATCACCAAAATCTTTGCGATAAAAGTTCACAAAGAAATTTACATTATCTACTTTCTTACTCATTTTGTTCTTCCATTATTCTTAATCTTTCAAGTTCAAGATTAAAAAGTCCGTTTTGTAAATTGTTTAGACCTTCTTTGTTGCAATCGCTGTAATAGACTATGTTAGAAATATAATTTAATATTTTTTGCACAAGGTTATTGTCTATTTTTTGATTGATATAATTTATCTCAATATTTCCATTGATGTTGAATAACTTGTCTTTAATCTCTTTCAAAATCTCTTTAATTTCATCTAAGTTTAATCTGTTGTCTACTTCATTATCTCCAAGCAGTTTTTCAGCACCTGAAATTGTGCAATAGCGAATAAAATCTGAAATTTTATCAAACCCAGATTTATTCCTTTCAAAACACTTGTCTAAAATATTCTTGTCTTCCTGATTGTAAATTCGCAGTGTGAATTGGTCTTTTAATTGTTTTTTGTTTAGTTTTGGCATAAATGCTCCTCATCATAAATTTTCCTCTCCTTTCTACAATTTAAATGTTTCTTTGCACCTCCTATTTTATATATTTCTCTCTTTTCTATTAAAGGGGCAATATAGTTTTTGATTGCACAAAAAAAGAACAGCCAAAGTTAAGGTTGTTCTTCAAATGTTTATACCCTTCTAATATAATCTTCGGAAGAAAATTGTAAACAATTTTATTGCTTTGCAATTCATTGACAAGTCAATGCTTCCTCGATTGAATATGAGTCGACCATCTGAAAATGCCACATAAAGTGTCGCTTTCATCTGATCTCCCTATATATAAGGACAATTTTTTAGTAAAAATTAAGGCAAAATTGAATATTTGGTAAAAGTTTTTTTTATTTTAGGCTTTTTTCTTTGATTTCTTCAATAAAATCATCAACCATTTTGAGTATTTGTATCACATTGCCTTTAAATGTCTTCAATTTTTCAAAGTGGGCTTCAATGCCCAAGTCCGCAAAAGCCTTGTTCATATCTTCTATGTATTTATCATCAAGATTAGAGTAGTCAATTTGCTTTTGCAACTTTTCTTTAATATTTCTGTCTGCACCTGTGTTAATAGTTCTTTTTATTGCTTGTTGAACTTCTTTGATAAAATCTTGAACTTGATTGATGTTTATCTTAAAGGTTCCATTTGCTCGGATTTCTTCAATATAGTTTCTAAAATCAATTTTGTTTTCCCACAACATCGTTTTATATTGCTTTGTCTTTTTAAACTCATAGTCATTACAGAGCATAACTCTGTATTTTTCAAGCAAAATATCAATTCTTTGGCTTATTGCACTTTCAGAAATGTTATACTTGTCTGCAATATCTTTTTGTTTTTCATTATGCATATATGCAAGCAAAAGTTCTCTGTCCATGCCATTAAAACGATAAATAGTCCGATACATAACTTTTGAATTCATTTGCTCATCTCGCTGGTTACGCCTATCATCTTTTTCATGTGTGTGCTTAGCAAGATAGCCATCTAATTTGTTATTATTTCCATCGCCCTGAATTCTAGAAAATTTCACTTCATTTCTACGATAGTTTCGTTCTTTGTTTTCAATACTATCCAGTGTTGTATCTTTCTTCGCATTTGGGTCCTTTTTCTTTGCCTCTTTGTATTCTTTATCCCTAGTCTCTTTATATTTTACCCAAAACTCTTTAACTTCCTTTTTCTCTTCAGGTGTCATTCTTATTACTCCTTGAAAACATTATATCATATTAATAATCCAAAAAAACGAAATTGACAACAATTGCAATAAAAAATGCCCAAATCTGCTAACTCACAGCACTGTTAAAAACCACCGACTTTGTTAAAAATTAAAGACAGCTTGTTAAGTTATTGTGAAAATATATAAACTATGATATAATTCAAATAAGCTTTGGGAGGGTGTTATGAAAAATATTAAGAAAGTATTTTTAGCGGTATGTTTAGTTATATTTAGTTCGGTGTTTTTTGTTGCTTGTAATAATACGCCACCTTCAACAGAAATCTCAGACACTATTACTGTTAAACTTTATATCGATGGTGATGAGTATACTACAATGGAGACATCTTCTGATGATGATTTTCTAATTTCTCCTAACACTCCTATTTGGAATGATACATCGGATATGAAGTATTTTGACGGGTGGTATATAGATAATAGTTTTAACATTCCATACAAAGAGGGACAGAAATTTAAACAAAATGCTGTATTGTATGGCAGATGGATAGGTGTGTATTTTGAAAGCTTTACATATACAGTTAATGAAAATAAGGCTACTATTACAGGATATTCGAGGACAACAGATACAATAATTGTTGTGCCTAGCCATATTAATTCCTTTCCAATAACACAAATTGGCTCTGATGCCTTTAAAAATCATACAATGTTAAATAAAGTTATTTTTGATGCTGAAACAGTTGAAAAAATTGGCAATAATGCGTTTAGTGGTTGTAATTCGCTTGAGGAAATTAAATTACCAACATCCGTAAAGGAAATTGGCGATGCGGCTTTTCAAAATTGTTCACTTTTGAAAAGTGTTGTCATGTCGGAGACCACTGAAAAAATTGGTGTTTCTGCATTTGACGGTTGCGTTAGTTTAACAAGCATAACCATTCCATCAAGTGTAACAAGTATGGGAAATAATGCATTTAGCGGTTGCTCTAATTTAAATAAGATAAACATTAATAGCCTAGAAGCATGGTGTAATATAAATTTTGCTGGTTCGACTTCAAACCCTTTATATTATGCTAAAAATTTATATTTAGACAATGTATTAATCACAGAATTATCAATTCCAAATACCGTTTCTCAAATTAAAAAACATACATTCTACAACTGCACCAGTCTAACCAGCATAACCTTTCCTAATAGTGTAACAAGTATAGACTTTTCTGCATTTGCTGGTTGTTCTAGTTTAAATAAGCTAAACATTACAAGCTTAGAAGCGTGGTATAATACTAGTTTCGCTAACTCTACTTCAAACCCTTTATATTATGCAAAAAACTTATATTTAGACAATGTATTGGTCACAGAATTATCAATTCCAAATACTGTTACTTCAATTAAAAACTATACGTTCTATAACTGCAGCAGTTTAACGAGCATCACAATCCCAGAAGGTGTTAAAGATATTGGCTCTTCTGCTTTCAATGGCTGCACAAAACTTGAAATGATTAACTTTAATGCAACAAACATGAGTAATTTGTCATATGCAAACAATGTTTTCTCTTATGCAGGTACATCTAGCACAGGTATAATTCTGAATATTGGAGCAAATGTGACAAAAATGCCAGCATATTTGTTCAACCCATATGAATCATCATATGCACCAAAAATTATAACCATCAATTTTAATGCAACAAACATGAATAATCTTGCAGATCAAAACAATGTTTTCTCTTATGTAGGCATAAATGGCACAGGTATAACTGTTAACATTGGAGCAAATGTGACAAAAATTCCAGCATATTTGTTCAACCCACATAGCTCCCCATCAGTTGCAGTAAAAATCATAGAAGTCAATTTTGCAGAGAACAGTATTTGTGAAAGCGTCGGCTCTTCTGCTTTTGAGAATTGTATTAGTTTAACAAGCATCACTTTCCCTGACAGTGTGACAATTATAGGCTCTTCTGCTTTTTATGGTTGCAGTAATCTAACCAATATTAATATAGAAAGAGAAGACACAACAATAGGACTTTATGCATTCCATTACACAGCATGGTTCAATGCCCAATCTAACGGAGTGATATATGTAGGAAAAGCCCTTTATATATACAAAGGGTCAATGGAAAGTAATACAACTATTATTATTAGAGATGATACCCACACTATAACGAGTATTGCATTTTCAAGACTTATCGGGAGCTTAACCGGCTTAACAAATATAATTATTCCTAAAAGTGTAACAATTATCGGTAGTTCTGCATTCGATAATTGCTCAAACTTGACCAATATTTATTATTTGGGCTCGACAGAGGATTGGCAATCAATAACAATAGATGCAAATAACTCCAATTTAATAAGCGCAACAAAATATTACTACATTGAGAATGAAGAAGATGTGCCTGATGATGGTGGAAATTATTGGCATTATGATGAAGATGGCATTACTCCTATAATTTGGTCAATATAATCTAAAAGTTTTACTCTATATAAACATATTCCTTTCAACACAAGACTAAATTTACTTTAATTGCATATTTTAAATTAATTGTTTTATTAGATAAAAGAGCACCTCTTTAAATAGGTGTTCTTTTTTACAACAATTTAATTTTTAATAATTAATAATGAGAACTTTTAAGTTTATTATCAACTTATTCACTTAATATTATCATTGTCCAAGTTAACTTTTGAAATAATATCATACAACTCATTTTCATACTCATTTTGATGACCGCAAGCAGGGAAAGAAAGATTAAATGCGTTAATGTCCTTTTTATATATTCCGTTACAAATGTTGTCAAATACAATTTTTTTCATGTCACTTTTTTTAACAACAATTATATATTCGGGTTTTAGTTTTTCAATGTTTTCTTTTAATTTAGGTAGTCCTTTTTTAATAAGCCGTTTTCGTTCAGATGTTGTTTTATTATCAACTGGCTCATCACAAACATCGTATAACCAGCACCCAAGCGACTCAAAATTTTTAAGTGAAAAATTTACATTTGCTTTTTCAAAGGCATTTTTAGTATGATGATAAAGTCTTGAATTTTCATTGTAAAAAAAAGTATTGCCAACAGGTCTGCTTTCTCCAACAAAAAGCACTTTTATTTTTAGTGGCTTGTATTTCTCTCTTTTTCCCTCATATTCATCCAATGTTTTATTTAATTTATCCATTACTTTTCTCCTTTTCTGAACTAACAAGCTTTTCTTGTAAGTTGAAATTGTTTTAATTTATTCATGAATCACTCATCATCCTTATTTATTATCCGTTGCAAGTTGTTTAATTGCTTTGTCAAAGTCTGAAACTATTTTTTGTGTTTTGTTAAATATTAAGTATTCTTGCTCGGCTTTTTGTTTTGCGTCTATTGCTGAAATTTTGCCGTGGTCTTTTAGGATGTTATATTTTCTAAATGCTAAAAATTCGTTAACGCTTGCTTCAAACTCTTCCATTGTAAAAGTGTTTTCTCTTTCAATTAAGTCTTCTATATAGTCAAAGTAACCTGAAACAGCTCGCTCTAATTGTTTGATTTTGTTTTCTGGCAGATAATTTTTTGCTATTGAAACATCAGATTTCAATACTCTACCATCCGGGGAGTTTTTCCAGGTAGTAAGCCCCATATTTTCTTTTTTACTGTCGGCACTTGAATAAATAATTTCAGCGGCAGTTTGATTGGTTATTGCATAATGAAACTTGTTTTGAATTGTTGTGTAGAAATTTTGTGTTGTGTCTGAGTTTTTATCATAATCAATACTGCATTCTGCAAAGATATCTGTTATTTGTTGCCAAATTCTTCTTTCACTTGCACGAATTGAACGAACACGCTCTAAAAGTTCTTTAAAATAGTCTTTTCCTAAAAGATTTGTGCCTTGTTTTAATCTTTCATCATCAATTACAAAGCCCTTAATCATAAACTCTTTTAGTGTTTTTGTTGCCCAAATTCTAAACTGAGTTGCTTTCTTTGAATTAACTCTGTAACCAACGGCTATGATAGCATCCAAGTTATAAAACTTCGTTTCTTGAGTTTGGGTTTTATCTTCAATTGCACCGTGTTTAGTGGTTGTTTCCAAAATGGAAATAACCACTTTTTCATTCAACTCACCAGATTCAAAAATATTTTTTAAATGTTTACTAATTGCAGGAACCTGCACATTAAACAACTCTGATATTGCTTTTTGCGTTAACCAAAAATTTTCATCTTTAAAAACAACATCAACTTTTATGTCGCCTTCATCTGAAGTGTATAAGACAATTTTATTACTATTCATCATTTTTCTCCTTCTTTTTGAACTAGTCGGAAATCCCGACGAGTTTGATCTTGTAACAATTCACCATCTTTGTAATAGCCGCTTAGCCATTCGTTATTTGCTCTCCTTAAATTGAATATTGTTTTTCACACAAAATTCATGGAAGGCTTTTTGAGTGGCATAGTTAGGTTGGGATTTGCTATTTTCAAGTCTGTTATAGGCGGTGAATGATATGCCCAATTCTTTTGCCATTGAAACTTGACTCATAAACTTTTCCTTTCGTGCAATTTTTAATTTCTCTCCAAATGTCATCGCCTTAACTCCTTCGCATTTCTGATATGTAGTTATTATAAACTTTGTGTTCAAAAAAAGCAAGCCCTTTCTACTTGCTTAAAAATTTTATATTAAGTATTTTGATATATGTTTTAGATTGTTATAGAATGCTGTTAAAGAGACCTTAAGAATAGTATAACAAAGCAAAAAAAGGACAAATTTTGTAAGATTTATTTTTTTCAAAATATGTCCCCTTAAATCAACGTTTACACGATCTTTTTATAATTTTGTCAAATAGTATTTTCTATTTGTGTCACTAATTCTGAATAATCAACTCTTTTGAACTTATGTTTATTATAGAAATGCAGTGTTTTTCTTATTTTTGATAAATCTGCAATACCCAAATATTTTTGAGTCCTATCCAACATTAATGAATTTATATAAATCGTATCTTTTAAATTTAATTTATGTACTTTATATATAAAATCATCATTTTCCATAAATGTTTTTTCTTTTAAAGTTTTTTCTTTATACCTTGCTTTGTTTTCTTCAAAAATTTGCATATCATCTATCATTGTAACTTTAAATTCATTTTTTGATACAATATTATGAGAATAAAGTTTATAAAAAGGGTTAATCAATGCAATTATCCTATTTTTTGATATGGGAAAAACCATAAAATTTTCATGGAAATATGATTGTCTAAACAATAAATTTATTAAGATGTTTTTATGTTCATCATTATTTATAGTTTTTTTAATGAGATTATCCAAATAAAATACTTTTTTTATATTGTAAGGCTGTAGTTCATTCCAACCTATCTCATTCTCAGATGCCATTCCAATATCAGTTAAAACAAAATCTTCACAAGTATCAGTATTGTCCCAAAATGCTAAGTATGATACATTAAAAACATTTATCCAATATAGGGCTTCATAGGTTTTCATTTCATTCTTTGATAATTGAGTAGCATTATCGCAATCTATAAAAAGTTTTAGATTTCTTTCCCACCTTTGCTCAATGCTTTCATTTTCAATTATTTTTTCTTCAAAATTATAAACCTCTGGTTGAGTTTCTTTATAAAGTTTGCCGAGTTTAATTTCTTCTTCAATACTTTGTTTAGAAGTTCTGACCCTATACATTTGAAGTAGAAGAAATTTTTTAATAGTCCATATATTTCTTCTTTTCAAACTAATACTGTCATTTTTTAAGATATTATTATTCAAAATATTGGCAAACTGATTTTCAATTTTGTTAAATAACTTTTCCAATTCCTCACTATAAAAATTTTGGTAAGAAAAGACTTGATGCTGGTCTTTATTTAATTCTAATACTTTTGACTCTATATTATAAAGGTTTATTTTGTTATTATACCTTCTTATAATTAGTTGGGGAACATAATGATTATTTACATATTCCATATGAATCCTCCTAATTAAATTATATAGTAGCCTTTTAACAATTGAAAATAAAAAGAATTAAATCGATTGTTTAACGTTCCCAATAAAATTATTGATTAGTAAAATAATTTGTTTTTCAAATTCGATTATTTTATCTTTATTGCTTTCGTTCCAGCCACCCATATCTTTTGTGTAGTGTGCCATCATTTGAAGTTTAAGGCTTTGTTCACTAAATCTAATTTGCCATTGATCATATTTTGCAATCGGGTTAAGATTTCCAAAAGACGAGTTTTGGCTTGCTACAATAATGCACAAGTTCCCAAATGAGTGTAATAATTCATCTGCCATTTTTTTATAGCCAAGTGTTTTATCTGGATGTTGAGGATACCAGTGTTCTATTGAACGCCTATATGTAAACGTAAACTTGTCAAATGGAATACTCCCAAATGTTTTTGATAATACGTTTCGGTTTTTCCACAACACATAATCAACAAAGTTAAATGTGTATACTGGCACGCCATTGTTGTATCTCATTTTTTGATTATCGATTTTTCCGCCAGTTCCAATACGTGTTTCGTCCAGTGCAAAATCAACAGCCATTGTTTGCAAAAACTTTCTTAGCGTTTCGCCAAAAGAATATTCATTGAGTTTGGTAGCATTATCAAACAAAAATGATAAAGTAGAAAAAAGCCATTTTGTATCTTTGTAAGATGTAAAGGTTGTGGCAAACATACTTTGCAATAAAATTACTTCGTTATTTATTTCCTCACTAGTAAATGAGTTTTTGTCAAAGCGTGTTTGAACATATAGATGTCCTCGTCTTTTATCGTTGCTATCAACACGATATGACTTATGCAAAAACCATTGGTCAGTAGATAGTCTTTGAGTTGTTTCGAGTGAACGGCGAATAATAAAATTATCAAAAATAAATTTGGCTTTTAGTAGATTTTCACCAAACCTCAATATCCAGTCACAATTTTTATTTGAAACATTAAAATCTTTCAACAGTTTCTTGTCATCAAAGTGTGTTTTTTCAACAGTTGTATTTTCAGTTATATATAAAACATAAAATAAAAAGGTATTGAAATTGATTATGCAACGATAATTGTCATTCTCGTCAACCTTGCTATTTTCGTCCTCTGCCCGAACAGAAACCCTCTCGTTTTTCAAATAGTTTAGCAGGTTCTTTTTGTTCTCATTATTGACAGCAATCTTGTTATATATGTCAGTAAGGGCATATCCATATTTATAAGAACACTTGCCCGGCGAATAATCGTCATAAGTGCAATTAAAAACAGTTTCTCTTTCGTTGTCTTGGTCAGCATTCTTTTTTTTCTTTGTGAAAAATCTGATACACGGCGTTTCGAACACGGAGCAGGTATCCCATATCTTTGCAAATTTTTGTACTGTTTCCATTGGCGTATTTTCGTCAACAAGTTTTTGCATTAATTCTGCTTTTATAATCTCATGATATTCTAATTGTTCACCACGAGAATTAAATCGTTCAAAGTATAAATTGACATCAGTCTTTGACGGTATTTCGTTAATAAAAATATAGGTATTATTAAGCAAAAAACTCGCCAAATGAATAATGTCATTGTTATTATTCTCTCTAATAATTGAAAGGCAATCATTATAACCACGAGATAAATCAACATCGTCATCTTTGGTAAGTTGTTTATTATCCAATAGGTTTTGCAATGTCTTATTTGATTTTGCTCTTGCCGTGAAATGTAAGTTTATATCATTGATATAGTTTTTACTTAGGTTGTTTTGTATAGCCAATAATAACAATATTATTGCTGTGAGTCTTTGCTGTCCGTCAATAATAGAATAGGTGCTAGCCTTTTTGCAAATAACTAGCGTGCCGATATAATATTTGTTTTTACCGTCCTTAATATTGTCTAATATATCAATAGTTAGTTGTGAAATTTCCTCATAGGTCCAAGAGAAATTTCTTTGATAAAGAGGAATGCTAAATTTTTCATTATTTAACAATTCTTGCATTGATAATGGCTTATTTATTTCCATAGTTAGCACCCCTTACATTTGTAAGTTTTTTAACAATAACTCTCAACTCGTTATTATCCAATTTTGACCTCTCATCGTCTTTTCTGTTCTTAATGCTCAACATTGATTCCAACTCGTCAGCGGTATAATTTTCTAATATTTCCATATCAATCTTTGATATAAAATCTCTTGGAGAGGTAGAAGTTGAAAGTAATTGAAACATTTTTTGATAACCTTTCTTACGTTGGAACTCGCCACCAGCAGCATAATTTGCAATTGATGAATCGTAAAGCATGCGTGCTATAATTCTTGGATAAAATGCCCATACAAAAAACATTTCCTCAACTTCTTTTAATTCAGCACAATCTTTGCCAAACCTATCAATAAAAGAGCAAAATAAATTGTTATATAAATTTATGTTACGAATGTATTTATGCTCTGGATATTTATTTGAATAATTATTTTCTATATTATCTTTGTATAACTGATAAGAATATTCAATGTATTTAAAAAACATTTGCCCGTCTATGATTGGCATATTTAATGAAATTGGAAATTCGATTTTGTTTTTATTCAAAGCTTTATATAAGTCCAAATATGGATATTCAGTATTTAACGAAACTCCCTTAAAATCGTCAATAAACTTTTCACTAAAGCGCAATTCACTGCCGTATTGTTTTTTATTAAGCCCAGTATGACCATTGACCCACTTCCTAATGCGATAGAGATGTTTGTCAAACAATTCTTTCAGTGGAAAATTTGTATCACTAACAAAACTTTCCCAGTTTGAAACCATAGTTTCATTTTGCTTACTTTCGTCTATTGCTCGCAAATGATATGCTTTTAACAAATCATGTGGCTCTAACGCCTTACCACGATTGTTTTGCGAATCAAATAATTGGAAAGCAACCGACAACATTTCAACTGGAATTATTATCACGGACATCTTGCATTTGTTGAAAAAATAATCAACAATTTGATTTTTATAATTTTCGTCTTTTATCAGATTGAAAAGTGATTGCCATTCTTCATAATTATTTTTTGCATTTTGGCATGATATCTCTACAAAATCATTAGATAGCAAATTACTTACACCAACAGGCAAATTGTCTGCTTTGATAAGGTTATATAATAACGCCAGCGAAAGAAGTCGTTGTTGCCCGTCCACAATATCAAAATTGTTAGCATCTTTGTTGTGTAAAATAATTGAGCCAATTCTATATTCGTCAAAATTATCATCAATGGCTTTTCTTATATCATAAAACAAATCACGAATATTTTTACGACCCCATTTATAAGGTCGTTGATAATTTGGTATTTTCAAATTTGCAATAGAAAAGACCTCCGCAACGGATTTAATTTCTACACAAATTTCATTTTTGTTGGCAATGCTCATTATCATATCAACATTATAGCAATTTTGGATTTAAAAGTAAAATTAAACCGTATTTTATATTTAATTTTTCGTTTGTCTTTTTGAGTTTTAATTTCACAAAACCTTCATCTGCATTTTTAAGTTGTCTGATGGCTTGTCACGAATTTCTGCATGAAAAATGCAAGATTTTTGCAAAAGGGTTGTTTTGTGTTTTTTATATCTATAAAATGTTGTATAATGATTTTTAATGAAGACAGGTTGCTGAAACCCTTTATTTATGGGCAGTTTAGTCACTTTTTTATATGGTATTATATGATAAGAAAGTACTAGAAAACGGCTTAAAATGACAAGTTTTGGCGGCTTCTTCGGAACTTAGATTTCGGGTTCGAGCCCTGACGGACGCACCACTAATAATATTAAAAACCTTATTACTTATACTTCAAATTTTATTTATACCATTAAACAAAATACAGATAGCCATAAAGATATTTGTTTTAGTTGAGGAGGTGTTTATGAATTTGAAAGTTAAGTTCTATCCTTTGGAGAAAGCCACAAGTGGAGTATGTGGGTAAATAAGTAAGTTGATGTTATTGGGTTTTGTGGCAGATGGTTCAATTCCATCGTACTCCACTATAAAGACTACCAATTACGGTCGTCTTTTTTCTAAGATAATTTTAAGATTTTAGACCGATGATATAAATTTTGAGATTTAAAGACATCAAAAAACACCCGTTTTGAAACGAGTGTTAATATTATACTTAATAATATTTATATATAAATTTATGTTTCATCTTTCGCTTGTTTAACTATTTAGTTCAACGGTTAAAATAGACAAACATTATTATTTTAACTATTCTGGGTTCATATCATACAAAATCATATTTCAATTACTTAGTTTTCAGAAAATCTCTTAATTGTAAATACGCATCATCTGACCAAAATTTCCATCTTTCATCATCATTGTATTCTGCAAGCGTTTTATTTTGCCCCTTTGGTATAAATATCCTGTCAAAACTCCAACCAAAATTTCCCCTTTTCTCGTCTGATATAGAGCCGACAGTGTTTGAAATAAACGAAACTGGATTTTTGTTGGGTTCGCAATAAGAAATTATTTCTACAAACCTTGCTGTCCTTATATTTTTATTTTCCATTAGTTTGAGAATACCATCTTCTGTAATAGTATTTTCGATGTAAGAGGTGTAAGGGCCGGGAAAGCCTTTCAATGCATCAATTATGAGACCACTATCATTTTTTATTACTGGTATTTGCAATTCATTTGCAGCATACTGGGCAGAGTACTGAGAGACCTTTTCAATTTCATCATCCTGAATTTCAGGGCAATAAATTTTCTTTTGAATAACATTAATGCCTAAGGGGCTTAAAATTTTCTGCGCCATTTCAATTTTAAATTTGTTTCCTGTGACATATACTACATCCATAACTATATCTCCTTTGTTTTACTGTATTACATTTATTAAATAGTGTCAAATAATTTATTTAATAATTACCAAATAAACATGCCATCAAAATTCTTTATTTCTCCTTCATCAATAATTCTATCATTGTATTCGAGTGACACAATTTTATTTAAAAACATACTCAGTTTCTTTACCTTGCTAACACTTATATTTTCAGAAAGAGGCAGAAAAATCAATCTTTCGTACAAATTATTGCCATTATTCATACTTAAGACAGGTTTACAAGCGTTGTCATTAAAAACAGTATAATCACTTAAAATGGAGTAATGCATTTTTCCGATAGGGAATCCTGAATTGTAACAATTTGACAATAAATTTTTTACAATTTGGCTATCATTTACCAAAACAGGTAGATACAAAGGAAAGCAGTCAGAATCAAAAGGCATTAACTCAAATTGATGGCTATTTAAGTATTTTTTATATAAACTACATAACAATAATTTTCGATTACGGTTTTTTTCTAAGTAATTCAATCTGTTCTTCAGAATGCTAAAAATTGGAGGAAATGCACGATAATTGAAACCATATGGAGCATATTGGAATTTGTCTTGAATTATACTAACTAAACTACCGTTACTAATCGTGGAACTAAGCCCCGAATTTTTTACAAATTCACCCTCATGAGTAATAATCCTGGCGCGTTTTTCGTGCTCACTATTTTTAAATAGACACATACCGCCTTCGCCTAAGGATAATGATTTTGAATCATTAAAACTGAAACAGGATATATCGCCAAAACTGCCAGCTAACCTGTTGTTATGTATAACACCAACACCCTGTGCAACATCTTCAATTAAAGCGATATTCTTCTTTTTACATAATTCATAAACTTCTTGAATATTTTGTTTTAGTCCCCTTAAATGAACGAAAACAATCGCTTTTGTTTTTTCACTGATCAATTCAGTAATTTGGTGTATATTTGCATTATAGGAATTTGGCATGCAATCATACAGCTGGTATTTTACATTTGCACTTATTGCAGCCATAGCCGTCGCAGGATGAGTATAGTTGGGTATCAAAACATGCTCATTTTTTTTAATATTTAAAACTTTGTATGCGATTAGTAATGCAACTGTGCAATTGGGAGTTGCCAAA
>ENA-UOOK01002354-UOOK01002354.1-fermentation-metagenome-genome-assembly--contig:-NODE-2354-length-23501-cov-3.151326_pt1 | contig 23501 bp, 19 predicted proteins | sample MGYA00245777_ERZ724023 | MGnify/ENA primary metagenome ERZ724023 (study PRJEB28704, sample SAMN03018312) | fermentation metagenome | biome: anthropogenic terrestrial biome; feature: soil; material...
ATGAGCCATATTGTTTCCAGCCCCGAGATATGTCATTTTCAAACCGGCAAGTTTATCTTTCTTCTCATAAACAGTCATTAGATCAGCCAATGCCTGGCAAGGATGCAACAGGTCAGTTAGAGCGTTGATGACAGGTACAGAACCGTATTTGGCAAGGTCATCTACATCACTTTGCTTGTAGGTGCGTATCATGATTCCATCAACATAGCGGGAAAGAACCTTAGCTGTATCAGAGATAGTTTCTCCTCTGCCCAGTTGAATATCGTTAGAATTGAGAAAAAGCCCCAATCCGCCTAATTGAAAAATTCCAACCTCAAAGGATACTCTGGTTCGAGTGGATGATTTGGAAAAGATCATCCCCAATGTTTTCCCCTTCAGCAAATGATGCTCGGTTCCTTCTTTGACATACTTCTTTAATTTTTCAGACCAATCAAACACTTGGTTGATCTCATCTATGGTCATATCATTGATACTCAATAAATGCTTCATCTATGATTCCTCCGTAAACAGCTTTTCAAATTCGGTCAGGAAAGGATCAGCATCCTCTTGGGTAATGATAAGAGGAGGTGTGATACGCATGACATTTTTACCGATGGTGCCGATCAAAAATCCTTTTTCAAACAAAACATCTTTGACTTTCACAGCAATATCATCAGAAAACTCAATCCCGATCATCAAACCCTTTCCACGGACTTCCTTGATTTTATCACATTTTTTTGCGATTTCTTTTAGTTTTTCCATTATATATTCACCCATTGCATGGGCATTTTCCAACAAGCCATCTTTTTCAATGGTGTCCAACACAGCCAAACCGGCCGCACAAACCAGAGGATTCCCTCCGAAGGTTGAACCGTGATCTCCCGGTTCCATGTATTTTGCAACAGCATCCTTGGCTAAAAAAGCTCCGATGGGAACTCCTCCGCCTAAAGCCTTCGCTAATGTCAATATATCCGGTTCAACACCAATATGCTCATAACTGAACATTTTTCCGGTACGACCTATACCACATTGAACTTCGTCGAATATTAGCAAAATGTCCAATTTATCGCATAATGCCCTGACTTCCTTGATATATTCGGCGTTAACAGCATTGATACCGCCTTCCCCTTGAATGGGTTCCATCATGATAGCGCATGTATTTTTATTAATCTTATTCTTTAAAGCTGCAATATCATTCGCGGGAACCGCATCGAACTTTTGAGGCAGCGGATTAAAAGACTTGTGATATTTATCCTGCCCGGTCGCCGCTAATGTGGCTAGTGTTCTACCATGGAAAGATCTTTCCAAGGTAATGATTTCATATTTTTCCGGCATACCTCTTTTTTGATTATATAATCGAGCGAGCTTTATTGCTCCCTCATTGGCTTCTGCACCGCTGTTTGAAAAGAAAACCTTGTCACAGCATGACAGGGATACAAGCTTTTGAGCAAGAAGAGCTTGGTTTTGAATATAGTACAAGCTGGAGCAATGAATTAGCTTTTCAGCCTGGTCTTTAATAGCGCCAACCAATGCGGGATGATTATGCCCTAGGCAATTAACTGCAATACCAGCTAGTAAATCACAATATTTTTTACCTTGGGTATCATATAAGTACACCCCTTCGCCTTTTTCAAAGCATACCGGCGTACGATTTCCGAACGTATTCATAAAATATTTCTGATCCAAATCAACAATGTTTTGAAGTTTCATGTCAAATTCTCCCGTCTTTATTGAGCCATATAGACTTTCTCGTTTTTATGGTAAAGTGTCCTGTCCTTGAATATCATAGAACCGATTCCTTTGTTGGTAAAGATCTCTAACAAAAGGCTGTGAGGAATTCTACCGTCAATGATATGGGTTCTGTTCACACCGGCTTCAGCTGCTTTTATACATCCTAGAACTTTTGGAATCATACCTCCGGTGATGACCCCGTTATTGATCATTTCCTTGGTCTGTTCGATGGAAAGAAAAGGAATGACATCATCGTGATCAGAGGAGCTTTGTATCCCCGGTACATCAGTGAGTAAGATCAGTTTTTCCGCCTTTAATGTGGCGGCAAGTTCCCCGGCTACTGTATCGGCATTGATGTTGTAGCTGTGTCCGTCCACTCCTACCCCAATAGGTGCAACTACAGGAATATATCCGTCTTTTGCCAATGTTTCGAGGACTTTGGCGTTAATATTGGTGATCTTCCCCACATATCCCAAATCAACCGATTCGCCGTTGACTTGAGCTTTTTCCGGCTCACACTCAATCAGCTTCGCATCAATCCCGCACAAACCTACTGCCTTTCCTCCGGTTTTATTAATCATTGAAACAATTTCTTTGTTTACCGTTCCTACTAAAACCGATTGAACCACAGTCATGGTCGCCTCGTCCGTTACCCTCAGTCCGTTTACAAACTGTGTGGGTATATTCATAACCTTTAAGGTTTTGTTTATTTCCGGCCCGCCTCCATGAACGATTATCGGGTTGGTACCGATGAATTTCAACAAAGTGATATCATCCATCACCGATGTTTTCAATTCATTGTTAATCATAGCGTTTCCACCGTATTTTATAACGATGGTCTTTCCACTCAGCCCTTGAATATAGGGTAGTGCTTCTATTAAAATCTCAGCTTTTTTAATATATTTATCCATGTTGATCATATTGTTTACTCCTTCATACTCTACTCGACTGTTATAAATACAAACCGGAGGCGTTCAACCCGGTCTTCTCATCTATTCCAAACATAAGATTCAAGTTTTGTACTCCTTGACCGGAGGCACCTTTACCGAGGTTGTCGATCACCGAAACAACGATGACACGATTTACATCACGATCTACAGTCACTCCGATATCCGCAAAATTAGACCCGGCAACTGATTTTGTTTCAGGGAACACCCCTTCATCCATCACTCGGACGAAATATTCATTTTTATAAAACTCTTTGTATAATTGCACTAATTCGGTTGCAGAGACCTCTTGTGTCAAATCGGCGTAACCTGTCACCATCATTCCCCTTTTCATGGGTGCCAAATGTGGTGTAAATGTCAATTTCACCGATTGGCCATTTAATAAGGAAAACTTCTCCTCAATCTCCGAGGTATGTCTGTGGGAAGCCACTTTATATGCTAAAAAGTTCTCGGTACATTCACAAAAAGAATAGGATAAATCACTCTTTCTTCCTGCCCCCGACACTCCGGAGACTGCATCAAGGATGATGGATTTAGATCCAACCAACTGCTTTTGAAGCAAAGGTGCAAACCCTAAAATAGAGCAGGTGGGATAGCAACCCGGATTAGCGATCACAGAAGCCTTCTTTATTTGTTCTCTGAATAGCTCCGGTATGCCGTAAACTGCATTTTCATTCAATTCCGGGCAAGCGTGCTTTATGTTATATACCTTCTCATAGGTTTCAAGACAGTCATATCTGAAATCCGCAGAGAGATCCACCACCTTCAATCCTTTATTCGCCAAAGCATAGGTCAATTCCATGGAAGCACCATGTGGAAGTGCCACGATTGCAGCATCTGCAACTTCGGCAATCTTGTCAATATCCGTTTCTTCGCATATGATGTCGGTGATGCCTCTAAAATGAGTGTAAACATCACTTAATTTTTTTCCGGCAAACGTCTTGCCTCCTGCAAAGGTCAATTGAAACCCGGGATGATTCAGTATCAATCTTGCCGCTTCTACTCCCGCATAACCTGTTATTCCGATGATTGCAACTCTTATCATTTAATAGCACCTGCCTTGTTTACTGTTTCTCTTCAAATGAAAAACTTCCATTGTTTTTGACATTATATGCCCCTTTGCATAATAATGCAATAGGAAAACATTAAAATGTATAATTATTCACGTTAAATCTTCTTTAAATATTTTGTCGTGTATTTCCTTGTGATAATATGGTATAAATATAGGTAGAAGCGGGTTAATAATATCTGATCAATCTATGGAGGAATCCAAATGAAATTAAATTATATGAAAGAATACAATAAATGGCTAAATGACCCCTATATAGACGAGCAAACAAAAAAACAACTTATTAATATTAGAGATGATGAAGATGAAATCATTGACAGGTTCTATCAAGGCTTAGCCTTCGGAACAGCCGGGATGCGGGGATTAATCGGTGCAGGCTTAAACAGAATGAATCCTTATGTTGTTGAGGTCACCACTCAAGCTTTGGCTGATGTGTTAATCGAAGAAGATGAAAGTAATAAAGAAAAAGGAGTTGCCATTGCTTTTGATTGCAGGCATTATTCGAAAGAATTTGCATGGCTGAGCGCATGTGTTCTTGCAGGAAATGGCATTCGTTCCTACATTTTTGACGAAATGAGACCGACTCCGGAATTGTCTTTTACCGTAAGACATCTAAAGTGTGCATCCGGTATCATCATTACTGCTAGTCACAATCCGAAAACATATAACGGGTACAAGCTGTATAACGATGAAGGATCGCAAATTTTATCCGGTATGGCAAATAAAATCTCCTACAAGAAAGAACACATGGAAGGTTTTGAATCGATTAAAAAAATGGACAAGGAAGCAGCCGTTAAAAGCGGTTTAATTCAAGTGATCGGGGAAGAAGTCGACAGACACTATGTCGACAAGGTAAAGGGTTTGACATTGATTCATCCCGATATTCCTAAGGACATAAAAATCGTATATACACCTTTGAACGGTACGGGAAGCAAGCTGATGCAACAAGTTTTGGCTGAAACCGGTTTCAGTAATGTCTATATGGTAAAAGAACAACAAAACGAAGATCCTGACTTTACGACGGTGGAATTTCCCAACCCGGAAAATCCTTTGGCTTTCGAGTATGCGTTACGTTACGGTAAAAAGCATGATGCGGACATATTAATGGCAACCGACCCGGATGCCGATCGGCTGGCAATCATGGTAAAGACCAAAAATGGTGATTTTAAATTCATGACCGGTAACCAAACAGCCGCCTTGATGATCAGCTATATCCTTTCATCAAGAAAAGACCGGGGATTGTTGCCTTCTAACGGAGCGATGATCAAATCCATTGTCACCGGAGAATTAGGCGATGAAATTGCCGAGACTTACGGTGTAACCATGTTCGAAACATTGACCGGATTTAAGAATATTTTTGCCAAAGCAAATGAGTTTGAAAGAACCGGTGAGTATGAATTTTTATTCGGATACGAAGAAAGTATCGGGTACAATGCAGGAACCTTTGTCCGGGACAAAGACGCCATCTCATCCGGAATGCTTGTATGTGAGGCCTGCGCTTATTACAAAAACAAAGGTTTATCATTAGACGATGAATTAGAAGAGTTGCATAAACAATACGGATACTTCGGCGAAAAAGTAATGAACATCGTATTGGAAGGTTATGAAGGGCAAAAAATCATCAATGCCACCATGGATCAATGGCGAACCGCTTATCCGACGGAATTTAACGGAAGCCAACTGGTTTACAAGATAGATTACAAGACCTCCGTCAAAGAGAACATAAAAGAAGGCACAACCGAAAAGGTGGATGTAGACGTTTCAGATGTTTTGAAATATAAATTTGATAACGGTTGTTGGTATGCCATTCGCCCTTCCGGAACAGAACCAAAATTGAAAGTGTATCTTTATTCAAAAGGTACCGATAGCCAAAATGCACAAGACAACATTGACGCACTTGAGGAATGCATAACCCAAGAGTTAGTTGAAGCCGGTGCCATAAAAAAGGGGTAACGGATGGGTTTTATTACTATATTAATGATCGCATTCGGTCTTGCTATGGATGCTATGGCGGTATCCATCACAGTGGGTTTAAAATCCTGTGATGATCGTTTGAAAAATGCTTTTAAAGCAGGAATATGGTTTGGCGGTTTTCAAACCGGTTTGAATATTCTAGGTTGGCTGTTAAGTAGCTTTTTCAAGGACCATATTGAGGCATATGGACATTGGATCAGCTTTGCTTTGTTATTGCTCATCGGATTCAATATGATTCGTGATGCGCTTAAAAAAGAAGAAAAGCCTTGTGAGTTCGACAATTGGAAAAAGGTTCTTGTACTGGCCATAGCGGTGAGCATTGACTCTATGGCAGTCGGAATCAGCTTCGCCTCACTGGGTGAACCTATATTAATACCTTCCTTGATTATCGGGGTGGTGTCACTGGTTTTGTCTACATTAGGCGTTCTGTTCGGGAACTTGGCCACTCGAATCAACGGGCTGTGTGAGAAAGCGGATTTTCTAGGGGGAGCCATTCTGGTGGGAATGGGAATTAAAATATTGCTGGAGCACTTGTAAACATTAAATGGAACAATTATTAATATTAAAACCGGAACGAAACCGTTCCGGTTTTTTTCATAGATAAATAATTTGGCTCCAAGCTGTTTTTCCCTCCCGGTCATAACACTCTAACCGTACGAAGGTTTCTTGAGGTTTGATTGAATATATTCCTTGGGTAATGTCCTTCCCGCTTTTTGCCATTTGAACACGGTCAGGGGCCCATAAAGCATCACTTAAGAAAGCCATGGACGAAACCGGGGATGTGTCTGCAATAATCATGTCATCATGCCGCTCAAACCGTATGATCTCCGGACCTTGGCTGCAATAGAAGTTTCCTTCCCGTATGGATTGTATCAAATCCTTTTTGGATAGAGAGGGACTTTCCACCATAATATATCCGCCAAAACAATCAATATCATAAAAATGTGCATCATCCGCTGCAAACAGCAAGGTTTTCATACCGGCGGCGGCACAAACATCCGCGTACACTGCGGAATCCCCTCGCCGTGTATATGCATGGGAAATGTGATTCCATATTTCCATTCCCACTACATTTTCCAGTTTCAAGCAGTCATCAAAAGACATCAAAGACCAAGCAGGATGTGCAAGAATAGCCAATCCCCCGTGCTCCACAATTTGCGAAGTTGCTTCGTTGGGAGTCATGGAACGCTTGAGCGAAAAGTTTGCTTGAGGTTCAAGGCATACTATATGATGGGATTTATTCGGATTCTTTGAATCAAAATTCAACTCACACCCATTGAAAACCGTAAATGTCTGATCAGTAAATTCATCCGCTTCAGGGAAAAACATATTGTGATCAGTAATTGCCAAAAAGTCATACCCGTTCTTCTTGTATTTTTCTATGCTCTCCTCCGGGGTAAGCGTTCCATCTGAGCGTGTGGTATGTGCATGTAAATTTCCTTTAAATTTCATATTTTCACCTGACTTAATCAATATATAATTTCGAGATAATTATTCTAATCCAATTCTGTATATTTTACAAGCTTCTCTATCGTTCTTTGAACTGCATCCTGAGAGTTCTTCCAAGGTTCGTTCTGATAGCGATAATCAAATTTCTTAATAAACCAATCCATATCACCGTAAATACGCTTTAGGTTTTCCACCTCAATGTTCAGTACAACAGATATGAATTCCTCCGCTTTTTCTCCCCGCATGTATTTCCCTGTGCTCTTTAAGAGCATATTCAAATGTGGAAGGCAGAAACCTTTATGTTCCTTGAACATTCTTCTGAACTCATCTTCCTTGCCGTACAGATACAAAATCACTTCCAAATATCTGTCCATTGTGGAATCAATCCGATCACAAACTTCGCAAGTGGACTCCAAACGATCTAACACACCAACAGTCTTTTGAGCTCCTTGAACCGATTGGCTTTTATCAAATAATTTACGTTTCCCCTTTCCGATGGATTTCGGGGAAGCTTTTTCGATCAAATCAGTCACATGCTCCAAATGAGAATTGATGATCAATGACAAACCTAATATATTCTCACGTGCATTGAACAATTTTGTAAAGTGTCTTCTGCAAAAACCTTTTTCGGTGGTATCATCTCTTTTGTCCGGCTCCATCAAAGACGGGCCTAATACGAATTGTACCGCTCTATCCTCTAAATCCTTCTCTAATACACATAGAGGGCATTCACAATCTTGTCTGAATGCATCTGTTACAGGAATGGTATAGATTTTTTCTTTCATATCTGCGTTAAGTCCTTTCTCATCAAATGGGCTTGATCAATATTATACCATAAACGATGCTAGAAATATTTGTATGTTGTAAAATCCGAACCAAACAGGTAAACTGGTAGGAATGATTTTTTACCATAGGAGCAAGTAGTCTTATGCTGTCTACATACAAATTTGAACATGGAAATGATTTTGTCCGTATATGCAATATACCCAATTTTGACTTGTCCTCTACATTTGAGAACGGACAATGTTTTCGATGGGAAAAAATCTCACCGGATCATTACATCGGTGTTGCCATGGGCAAAGTTTTAGAAGTGTTTAAAGATGGTGATGACCTGGTATTTTACAACACAAATATCAAAGAATTTGAAAGTTTATGGATTCCCTATTTGACACTCGATGTGGATTATGAACAAATCAAACAGGTGCTTTCTAAAGATCCCATGTTAAAAAAGGCTGTGGAATTTGCCCCGGGTTTACATTTATTGCGACAAAACTTTCACGAAACCTTGATTTGCTTCATATTATCCTCCAATAACAATATCCAACGTATTAAAAAGATTGTCAACAACCTGTGTCAAGCAACAGGTAAAGATATCTCCTATAACGGTAAAACTTATAAATCATTTCCCCCTATCACGGATATGCAAAAACTAACCTGTGAAGACTTCATGAGCATGGGTGCCGGATACAGGAGCAAATACTTAGTGCATACAATCAATGCCTTATGTTGCAAGGACATTGATGTAGAACACCTTAAAAACTGTTCTTTGGATCAAGCAAGAAAAGTTCTTCAATGTTATATGGGCATCGGTGTGAAAGTCGCGGATTGTATCTTACTTTATTCAGGCACAAGATACGACGTCTTCCCCTCGGATGTATGGATCAAAAAAATCATGGCATCCTATCTCGGTGAATCTCCTTCGGTGGAAAAGATTTTAAAGTATGCATCCGAAGTTTTCGGCCGATATGCAGGTATTGCCCAGCAATATTTATTCCACTATGCAAGATTTAATTTATAAGCAAGGCTTTTTCAAAATACCTTTTCGGTCATCTTTTATTACCCATTGCATATAATGAGATATAAATCGAAAGAAACGGGTGGTGAAATGAGCGAGTGTCTTGCTACAATGATTTCCGGGAATTATGCCTTGGCGGTTGTTAACGAGCTCGGTAGAGAAGGTTATCGTTTTATGGTCATGCCGACTCCTTGTAGAATTGCCAGAGCAGGATGCGGTCATTGTATTAGACTGCCGGAAGAACATATCCCTGTACTAAGAAATAAATGCAACCAATTAGGATATGCCATTAGTGAAATTTATCGAATTGTTCCCGAGAATAATAGATCAAGGTATGTTCGAATTTATCCGGGTTAGTCCTATTTTTTGTGTATCAATGTAACTTTTTACTATTTGCAAACACGATATCCTTATGATATACTCTAGTTAACAACAGATCCTGAGATGTGCGTGGTACCTTATATTTTGACCCTACATGAACGATTTGGGAGAAGGTTTTTAAAGTTTTTGGCGGGAATGCCAGGCCGCAACTTAATACCGACTTTGGTCGCAATATCAAAGCAACGGCAGCGGACGGCACAAAAACCAATCACCTCACCCACCTAGCCATAAGCTAGGCGTCAAAATTAAGGGAAACGGCATCTTGGGATTTTTGTTTACCCACTTTTACCGTAAAACCTTGAGGCTTCCGGAGATTGTGGTATAATAGGAACGACAACTTAAGAACGAACAAAGAAAAAATACATATCTTTCTGGTGCATAATTAAACAATGAAAGGAATAATGGATCATTATGAAAACCAAAGCAGTTAGATTATATGGTAAGAACGACTTACGACTGGAAGAATTTGAGTTACCGGAAATAAAGGATGATGAAATACTTGCAAGAATCGTTTCGGACAGTATCTGTATGTCATCTTACAAAGCAGCCATACAAGGAGCGGACCACAAGCGAGTACCGAATAACGTAAAGGACAACCCTGTGATTATAGGGCATGAATTTGCAGGGGAAATCATTCAAGTTGGAGACAAGTGGAAAAATGACTTTAAAAAAGGTCAAAAGTTTTCCATTCAGCCGGCAGTCAATGTTCCGGAACGTCCTTATGATGCACCGGGATATTCTTATCCAAACATAGGAGGAGCAGCAACATATATTGTCATTCCAAATGAGTTTATGGAAAGAAAATGTTTGTTGAATTTCTCAGGAGATGCTTTTTACCAAGGATCCTTAGCAGAACCAATGTCCTGTATCGTCGGTGCGTTTCATGCTTCCTATCATACAAAAGCCGGTGTATATGAACATGACATGGGCATTGTGGAAGGCGGAAAAATGGCTGTATTAGCCGGTGTAGGCCCTATGGGATTAGGTGCTATTGATTATGCATTGCATTGCGACAGGAAACCGGGACTGTTGGTAGTGACCGATATTGATGATGCTCGCTTAAAAAGAGCCGCAAGTATCTACACTGTAGAAGAAGCGGCTAAAAATGGTGTCAAGCTGATTTATGTTAACACGGGAGCATCTGACGACCCTGTAAAACTGCTTAGAGATTATACCGATGGAACAGGTTATGATGATGTATTTGTCTTCGCACCGGTAAAACCGGTTGTGGAACAAGGAGATCAAATTCTAGGAAAAGACGGATGTTTGAATTTCTTTGCAGGCCCTACAGATCCGAAATTCAGTGCAATGTTTAATTTCTACAATGTTCATTATTCCTCCACACATATCGTCGGAACAAGCGGTGGAAATACACAAGACATGATGGAGTCCTTGGATCTGATGTCCACAAAGAGCATCAATCCTTCTTCTATGATCACTCACATCGGAGGCATTGACAGTGTGATTGATACCACATTGAATTTACCCAAGATCCCGGGTGGCAAGAAATTAATCTACACTAACATAAATTTGGAACTGACAGCTATAACCGATTTCAAAGAAAAGGGCAAAACCAACCCGCTGTTTGCAAAATTGGCTGAAATCGTAGAGGCGAACAACGGACTATGGAATGCTCAAGCTGAACAATTCTTGTTGGCAAATGCAAAATAACAAAATACAATTATGAGTTTACAGATCCCCGACCGCTTCCATAGAGTCGGGGATCTTTTATAGGGGGTTTATCATGGGGCGTTTTCAATCCGTTCTACGCAATCCGGACGATGTTTTCTTTCAGACCGAGGGCATTCCTACCAAAGGGGTTAAAACGAATGATCAATTTGAAACTGAGAATTGTTCGGTTCGATTCATTCGAAAAGATCATGTGCTTCAAGTGATCGCTGATCCTTCATCCACACCGATACAAAGAATCAAATTGCGGTGGAAGGGGGATTTTAGTTTCATAAAAACCATTCTGAAAGATGCATGGTGTGTGGCAAACGGAGACTTGTCATGGAATCCGACGCGACCGGAAGATCCATTGCCTTGGTATTTCATGGCATATGACGGAGAGTGTACCCACGGCTACGGTGTTCGAACCGGATGCAATGCTTTTTGTTTCTGGCAAGTGGATACAATGGGGCTTTCCCTTTGGATGGACATAAGAAACGGCGGTGACGGTGTCATTTTAAAAGAACCTCTTTTATGCGCAGAAATATGCCAAAGAGAAGGTTCAATGGAGGAAAACGCTTTTAACGCTTCTCAAGCCTTTTGCAGTATCATGTGTCCAAAGCCAAATTTGCCTACACGCCCCATATTCGGATTAAATAATTGGTATTATGCTTATGGCCATATTACCAGGGAGAGTGTTCTCCATGATGCCCTATTGTGTAGCGAACTTGCCATTCATTGCAAGCATAAGCCCTATATGGTCATTGATGAAGGCTGGGAGATCGCAAAAGACGACCACTACAACGGAGGACCTTTTATCCCGTCACAAAAGATGGGCGACATGACAGTCCTTGCAGAACAGATCGAAAAAACAGGTGCAATTCCCGGCATATGGGTGCGTCCCATGCTGACCGTTGAGCAGTTTCCCGAAGAATGCTACCATCCTGCAAAAACAGGAGAAGGAAAGGGCAGGTTTTTAGATGTTACCAATGAAGATGTCCTTCTATATATCAGTGCGTTTATTTCCAGATTGGTCGAACAAGGTTACAAAATGATCAAACATGATTTCACATGCCCGGATTTCATGGGGAGCGGATTCATGACCCATAGGCTGGCCAAAAGCGGATGGCATTTTCATGATCGTTCCGTGACCAATGCTCAGATACTTAAAAACTTATATCAAGTAATCCAAGACGCTGCTCACGATTCTTATATCATCGGTTGCAACACTTATAACCATTTGGCTGCAGGAATCCATCAAATTCAGCGCAGTGGCGTTGACACCAGCGGACGGGTATGGGAAATAACACGGAAAAACGGAATCAATACAATGGCTTTTCGTCTATACCAAAACAACCGCTTTTTCCGCGCTGATGCCGATTGTCCTGCTTTCACCGAGAAAGTTTCACCTGAATTGAATATGCGTTTTCTAGAATTGGCATGTAAAAGCGGGGCTGCGATTTTTGCATCCATAAAACCGGATCTCTTGTCTAAAGATTATTTGATTCGGGCTCGTGACGCATTCACACAAGCCGATTCTCCTTGTGGCATTGAACCGCTTGATTGGCAGTATACCTCCTGCCCCGCCCGGTATTCAGCTCAAGGCAAAGTATTGAACTATGATTGGTATACACCCAATGACGGAGTAACCATGTTTCACACATGGACCCAAGAAGAGTAAGTTTGCGGTAATTTGAGGTAATTTAAAAATTCAAGGCAAAGTAATTGACAAACTCATTCTCATCATGTACAATAACTAAGCGTCTTGACAAAAAGTCAGGACAAAATTATATATTACTAAATGGAGAAGTCGCCTAGTCCGGCCGAGGGCGCACGACTGGAAATCGTGTAGACGTGAAAGCGTCTCGAGGGTTCGAATCCCTCCTTCTCCGCCACACACGAGGGGTTTCGGATCATATATTCGAAGCCCTTTCTCTATTTTTCATCTGGAAAATGATCACGTTGTCGACCATGAGCCAACGTGATAGGAAAATCTAATGAAAAACGCAGAAAACAGCTTAAAAAAAGCCCTTGGACTGAATAATCTAGCACTTTCCGTATCAGTGTTGAACCTAGAGCATATTGTCACTGAAATTCTCAGATTTGCTACGTAAACTCAACAAAGAAGGCAAGATGTGCTCCCCGCTTTCCAAACTTTTTCGAGATCTCGTAGGAGTGCGATAGAATAAAAATTTCGAGTGTGATAAAACACCGCAATATGTTATTATATTTATATACGAAGAGATGGAAGATGGTTTCTTCGAGGAGTGGGTCAATGAATGAGATAATTGATTTGATGGACTTGAAAAATAATTCTCCTATTATAAAAATAATGATAGCTAAAACCGAAGCGAAAATTCAAGTCTTTTTTAGCATGAACTGCTGCGAAGTGTTTTTTGATCATCACGAACATGGTGACAGTTTTCGTGATGCTTTTGCAAAATCAGTTTTTCATATGTATAAACAAGAAATAAATAATGAGGTGCTTCTTACGGAAAACGACTTTATTGGAATTGCCGATACAGATTTAAACTTTATTCTTAATGAAATTCTTGCGCAAGACAATATAGTTAATTTTGAATATGAAAGAATAGACTGTGTTGATGTATATGAGAGATTCTTTTTAGCCAACAAGTCTGTCTTAAAAAGTGCAACGACTGGTATTTCTAAATCACTCGAAAAAATTAAAAAAAATTTTGAATTGATGAACAAAACCTTAATAACGTCAATTAGCAGTGCAATGAGTAACATTGTGATGCCAACAGAATACATGTCTGGATGGACCTTTACTGTATCTAATGAAATGCAATCGGTAATAAAAACATCACAACAAATTAATTTTGCATCTTTTCAATCTTCATTAAATAGCGTTTCCAAAGTGCAATTTCCAGAATTAACATCTGCCTTATTAAATATTCCAAAAGTTAATTTTGATATACAATCTATTATTTCACCACTACAAAATATGATGCAAAACCTTGTTTCTTCTGTTAATGAAAATATAGTGGAGACATTGTCTGCTTCTGTGTTACAAATGGCAGAAGCGACACAAAAAACAATGTCTTCTATTGATTTTTCGTTGTTAATTTACCGTAAAGAGTGGAGTGAACAAAGAGAAACATTGTTAAGATATGGATGGTTTTATTCAGATGAGCTACCGGAAAAACTTGTTAACGACATTCACAATAGACGTGAAGAATTAAGTAGAGAAGATGTTGATGGCATTATTGTAGCTTATTTTCGGTCAAATGGGTGTGAGGCATTAAAGAAAATGGTTAAACAATGGAAAACCTTACATTACTTCGATTGTCGTACAAGGATATTTCATGAGGCTTTGGTCAACCACTCAAGAAAATATTTCAACTCTTCGGTAACGCTATTAACTATACACACCGAAGGCGTAATAACTGATTTTGTACGAACAAGCCTTAAAAACCCTCGATTCAAGATGCAAAAAGCGATTGAGGATATAAAAAAAGAACTCAATGAAAAAGAAGATGTGTCGATTTATGAGTTTGAAGTATACAGTGATGTTATGGAACGAATTGAGGAAGCTTTCAATGAAAACTTTAAACATTCCGACCCAAATGCAGCATCAAATGAATCGCGCCATAAAATAGCTCACGGGCATGCTTATGAAATAGAAAATGAAGTTAATTCTTTAAAACAATTTTTATATCTAAATGAAATTCATTGTTTATTTTCCAGGCTCAGTAATGTAGAATAAATTACTAAAAACCCTCCCATGTCCTCCTGTTGTTGTCCATTATTACGGGTTTTCTATATCAAAACTCGGAATATGAGGTGTTTTATGAACCAAAAGAGCATAAAAGAGTATTCTAGAGTACTTTGCACCACCTGTCTGGTTAGATTGAGCCATCATTCCGGTGAACGTGAGCTGATTGTTTTTACTACTTATTGCTTTAGTTTAAGATAAGCTGGAATACGAGAATACGGGATTGGGTCTTGACAACATGGGGTTTTATGGTTAATATGGAATTGATAAGTGCCACCTTTTGAGGTGCGAAACTAAAATCAACAGATAATCGAGGGATAGAAATGAGATATGCTATTGTTGATAATGCAACGTTAACAGCAGTCCAGCGTTTGTTAGGTGATATTCCCATTTATAATAAGCATGCAATAGATGGTGATATATTGGCCTTTGAAACACTTATTCAATCAATACTGTTTTTCGATGAAGTTTACTATGTAAACGATTATAAAGCTGAGTACAAGGATCAACGAAGTTGTTATTTTGGTTATTTAGGACAACTGGATATTGATGATAAAAGTTATGAAGCGCTATTGAAAGAGACTACAAAATTCTCAGACGATGTAATTCCTCAAATCCAAGGTGGCGTGTTTACTGACTCAAATTTTAATCCTTTTTTTGAACTTTTAAAAATGCATAACATCTTTACTTGGGACATGTCATCAAGCGTATACTATTTGACGCAAAAAATGTTAACTAATTCAAGAACTGATATTGATATAGAAAAATATAGTAAACTAAATCAAATGATATTTAGTGAGATAAACGATAATTTTGCTAAGCGGTCAAATAAAAAATTCATTATTCTCGACTCGAAAGGTACTCCAATAACTCAAGAATATACTGTTCAAGACAAAGAGGGCAGTAGTCAAGAAGCCTATATTGGCAAGCAGACTGAGCTTCTCATGGCAAATTTAAGCTGGTTAGCATATCGGACAATCTTCTACACGCTTGTAGCAAAAGAAACCGGCGGCACCTTAATACTACATCCAATAAGAAATGCTTTCCAAATAAATTTCTTATCCCGCTTATTTCCGCAAAGTAACGAGCAATACAGAATACTTATTTCAGCACTAAATGCATCTGTAGAAGAATCAGTTCGATCAATCTTTGCGATAACGCAACCTCTAATTACAAAATATCCGTTACCGATGTTCTCCATCATTCTCACGAATAAAGCTGGTAGCCCAAAAGAAGCAATCAATGCTGCATTTCACATGAAAAATGAGGGCGATTTCATTGAAGCAAGAAGATGCTTGTCAGAAATTGAACAACTATTTGCTAAAGACAGGGCACAAAAAGCTACCATGGAAGCAAACAAATTAAAACAGCACGTCGAAAAGCTAATGGAACGCATTAATGCTAAGTACTATGTTAAAACATCACAAGGTCTGTCTTTGTCGCCTGTGATTACGGCATATAATTTGGGAGCAACCTTTTTGCCCGGCGTTTTACCTACATTTCCAAACTATTCAGCAAAAATTAAGTCATTGGATAGAGTAAAAGACTTAATCCCGCAAAAGGGCTTTAATGCCGTGTACAAATCACTTATAAATGACCTAACACAAATTAGTAGGCTTGGTGAATACCATGAAATGCTAACTTCACAAGTTGTTTACCACGAAAATGCAAGTTTTTATACATCAAAATCAGAGGATGCCCAATATATGCACGCAAAGAGTTCTTGGAAAATTCCAATGTAATCTAACCCACTAATCAGAAATAGGGCTAGCAAGGCGAGAAGAGTATTGCCACCTGTATTTTTCAAAATTGCGTTTGTTTATCCTCTTGGTTAATGAGATAGACGGTTTTGCTGTCGTTAGAACTGTCAATAATAATATAAGCATAAATAATTTCGCAATTCATAACTTTAGTATTGACATACTAAAGTTATGAATGTATTATAGCGTTATCGATTAAGTAAAAGAGGAAATAAAATCTGAAGTGAACACCAGCATTGAAACAGCATTAAATACCCTATATCAAAGACAAATTACGAATCGTGAGCAGATACTTAAGGAAATGCTTCGTGTAAAAATGATGTTGAAGAAGATAGAAAATAACTCAAGTATCCTATTAGATAAGGAGAAGTTTTTTCAGCTCATGAAGAAAACCACTGAAGATGATCTGGGCTTTTTCCCTGCTGATCGAGCCGATTTTATATCTATCTTTGAAGCCTTAAGGGATATTGATCTTATAGATTTTACATTGGAGATTTATAGGGATGATCGTACAGGAACGATTCTTTCGCCAATATATCTTATCCGATATATTAATGACAGAATAAAAAAACTTAAACCAGATAGTGTTCTAATAACAGAAGCTGAAAAGCATTTGGTAGGACTTAGAAATCTGGTCAAACAATATCCTGAAATTGATATAACCTTAACTACACAATATAAACCTATGTATATTCTTCTACAGTTGGAATTTAGAGAATATGAGAACATCCGAATCCTGTTTGAATCCATATACACAGAATGTTTAACCGATGAATATTTTGATTATATTTCTACACTCCCAGTCTTTGGTCAAAAGCCTGAGGAACTTAGCAGAGAATATTTAACGAAGGAAAGTGACGGTATAGCATTAGAAAACATGCTGCATCACCTGAATAACACAGGCACTATGGACATTATCGTACCGGCAAAACTAACTTTTGCAGGGATGGGATATGAGAAATTACGTTCATATATTATAGAGAACTTTAATGTTGAAAGTATCTTTATTTTACCCGAAGGAACATTTAGACCATCGATCGCAATAAAGACCTATCTGTTTTCTATTTCTACTGAGAAAAAAGATAAGGTAGATATGGGTACATTTGAAATAGGAAAGAAAAACATTGAGATAAATGATTTGAAGTCAATATCAACCAAAGAATTTTTATCCCATGATGATTGGCGTATTGAGCTTTTATTATCGGAAGATGATGAGAATATACAGCTTTTTAAAAACTCAATCCACCAAAAAGCGAAGTTGAAAGACATAGCGGAGGTGTTTAGAGGTAAGTCTATATTAAAGAAAGATACATCTTTAGGAGATATCTCGGTGCTTAATATATCAAACATTGAAAATGGAGAGATAGATTATCGGGAATTGGATACCATCAATGAGGAAGAAAGGAAAGTAAAGCGTTATGAACTTATAACAGGAGATGTGGTTCTATCCAGTAGAGGTACAGCAATAAAATCAGCAGTATTTAAAACTCAGGACAAGACGACCATTGCCTCAGCAAACTTGATTGTAATCCGGCCTAAGGATAAAATCAAAGGTGAATATATAAAGATCTTTTTTGAAAGTCCTGTAGGTTTGGCTATTATAAAAAGCTTTCAGCGTGGCACAACAATTATGAATATCAACTATTCCGACATCATGGAAATGGAAATTCCATTGCTTTCGATAAACAAGCAACTAGAATTGATTAATCAATACAATGAGGAATTTGAAATATATAAAGAGGCAGTTAAAAAGGCTGAAAATCGATGGATGGACATAAAAGATAATCTTTATGACGAATTATTATGAGGAGGGTCTAGATATGGCAGTTAACTTGGAATTTGAAAATAAATTATGGGAGATGGCAGATAAACTGAGAGGTAATATTCAACCCTCTGATTATAAGTCGGTAATACTTGGTCTTATATTCTTAAAATACATTTCGGATAGTTTTGAAGATAAATACAATGAGCTGGTTGCTGAAGGTGAAGGCTTTGAGGAAGACAGAGACGCTTACCTTGCTGACAACGTATTTTTTGTTCCACCAAGTGCAAGGTGGGAATTCATTAAGAAAAATGCAAAGCAAGTCACCATTGGCCAGATTATCGATGATGCTATGATTGCTATAGAAAGAGAAAACAGAAATCTCAGAGGTGTATTACCAAAGAACTATGCTCGACCGGAACTTGACAAGACAAAACTCGGTGAATTGATTGACTTGTTTTCTTTTAACCTAGGAAGCAAAGAATCAAAAGCTCAAGATATACTAGGGCGGGTATATGAATATTTTCTAGGAAAATTCGGTTCTAGCGAAGGAGAATTTTACACTCCTCCTAGCATCGTCAAGCTGCTTGTAGGCATGATTGAACCATATAAAGGCAGAGTATATGACCCTTGCTGCGGATCCGGTGGTATGTTTGTTCAATCACAGAGGTTTGTTGAAGAACACCAAGGAAGAAAAGATGATATTCATATTTTTGGACAGGAATACACAGCAACGACTTGGAGACTGTGTAAGATGAATCTTGCCATTAGAGGTATTGATGGAAATTTAGGTGAAAGAGATGCCGATACTTTTGGTAATGATCTACATAAAAACCTAAGAGCCGATTTTGTTCTAGCCAATCCACCATTTAATGTTAGTGACTACACATTAATTCAAGATGATGCTCGTTGGAAATACGGTATTCCACCAAAAAATAACGCTAACTATGCTTGGATAGAACATATCATCAGCAAGCTTTCCCCTAAGGGTGTTGCTGGCTTCGTCATGGCAAACGGATCCATGAGTACCGCAACAAAGGCAGAAGCCGAAATTAGGAAAAACATTATAGAATCAAACCTTGTTGATTGTATTGTAACAATGCCTCCAAATTTATTCTACAACGTTACCATTCCAGTTTGCCTTTGGTTTATTTCAAAGAAGAGGGATGACAGGAAGGATAAAATTCTCTTTATTGATGCTCGTAAAATGGGATATATGGTAACACGCAGGCACAGGGAATTAACGGATGAAGAAATACATCAAATATATGACACCTACCATAATTGGCGTGATGGCAAAGAAGAATATGAGGATGTTCAAGGTCTCTGTAAATCAGCGAACATAGAAGAAGTCAGAGAAAATGATTATATCCTAACCCCTGGCAGATATGTAGGTATTGAAGAATCAGAAGATAATGGAGAACCTTTTAATGACAAAATGACAAGACTTACAGGAGAGCTTACCGAGATGTTTGAAGAGTCCCACCAACTGGAAGAAGAAATAAAAGAGAGATTGGGGGCGATTGGTTATGGCTTTTAGTAAGTGGAGGGAAGTAAAACTAGAAGATATCGGCGAAATAGTAGGCGGAGGTACACCCTCTACTAAACAAGAAGCCTATTATGGTGGAGATATTTCTTGGATAACCCCTAAAGATTTAGCTAATTATACTGACAGATATATTTATAAAGGTGATAGAATGATAACAGAAGAAGGGCTAGCTGGTTCTAGCGCTAAGTTATTACCAAGAAATACGGTTCTATTTTCTTCTAGAGCACCCATTGGTTATATAGCCATAGCGGGTAAAGAAGTGTGTACAAATCAAGGATTTAAAAGTATAATTCCCAAACCCGGTATTTCTGACTCAATGTTTTTATACTATTTATTAATGTATCGTAAAAAAGATATTGAGTCTGTAGCGAGTGGGACAACATTTATGGAGGTATCTGGTTCAGTTCTTAAAAAATTTACGGTACTTATTCCAGATATAATAGAACAAAAGGCTATCGCAGCTGCACTCTCCTGCCTAGATGACAAAATAGAACTCAACAACCGCATAAATAAGAACCTTGAAGAAATAGCACAGGCAATCTTTAAATGCTGGTTTGTAGACTTCGAACCCTTTCAAGATGGAGAGTTTGAAGATAGCGAATTGGGGATGATTCCCAAGGGATGGAATGTCGGAACAATAAGTGAACTATTATCCGATACCTTAAGTGGTGATTGGGGAAAAGATGAGCCACAAGGAAACTATATTGAAGAAGTTCTGTGTATCAGAGGTGCAGATATACCAGAGATTGCTTTAGGGAAAAAAGGAAAGCCTCCAACAAGGTATATTTTAAAAAAGAATTTAGAAACGAAAAGACTCTCGGAAGGTCAAATAATAATAGAGATATCAGGCGGAAGTCCCACTCAATCGACAGGTAGAACAGCTTTAATTACCCAAGGATTGACGAGCATTATAGACAGACCTATAATTTGTACAAATTTTTGCAGAGCATTATCAATGAAGAAAGTACATTATTCTACATATGTATATTCATTGCTTCAATACTTATATAAAAGAGACATTTTATTTTCTTTTGAAAATGGAACTACAGGTATTAAAAATCTAGACACGAGCAATTTATTTAGCTCATATGCAATTGTCATCCCAACAGATCAAGAAATGCTTAACTATAAAAAAGTATTTGATACGATAATTAATGCCATCTATCAAAACGGTGCCGAGGCGGAGAAGCTAGTAACTATAAGAGACACCTTGCTTCCAAAGCTTATGTCCGGTGAGATTCGGGTTCCATATTAGATAAGGAGGTTGTGATGAGAAGAATAAGCAAAATGGATTATTATGCAGGTGCATTTATAACATCGCTACTTGGTTCTGCAAAAGGTGCTCCTGCTCTATTTGATGAAACAAATGATAGTCGAAGGTTGAGTATCGCTACAAACTTGGGGGATTTTAACATCTATATCAAGTATACCGGTGATTCAAGAATTGCTAAAGTAAGAGAAAGAAAAAAAACAAGCTGGACTGTAAATTTTACCGACACTGATATTAGAAAATTAGAGAACGAATTTGTTCAGGAAACATGTAAAAATTACATAGCACTTGTCCTATCTAATAAAGGCCTTTCCGATACAAAAATTGCAATCATTGAATATGAAAATGCGGTGAGATGCCTTCAAAAGTCTACTCCTGGGGGAAATCGAAGAATTAATGTCGTTCGTTATGGTAGCGAGCATAATTTCATATGTTATGGTGCTACAGAACGAGAAGGTGATGGTTTTTTCGTCAATGTAAACTTTATGAAATGCTTTGACAAAGAAACCGGAGAGGAGGATGAATTTGAGTAAGAGTCGTTTCTATGAATCGCACCTAGAAGAGGCAACCCTTGAATGGTTAGAAGAGCTCGGGTACGAAAAAGTCTTCGGGCCGGATATTTCACCCGAAGGAGAATACTCCGAGAGAGAGAGCTATGATGATGTTATCTTAAATGATAGACTTATTGATGCTTTATCTAGAATTAACCCAAAGATGCCTAACGATGCTCTAAAAGAGGCTTTCAGACAAATTTCCGTTCCCCAAAGTCCTAGCCTTATCATCAACAATAAAACATTTCAAAAAATGATTACGGATGGTATTGATGTGCAGGTACGGCAGAAAGATGCTAGTTACCGAACGGAAAAGGTATATGTATTTGATTTTAATGAGCCCTATAACAATGATTTTATGGTTGCCAATCAATTTACAATCATTGAACATGGTATAGAAAAACGACCGGATCTTGTTGTATTTGTAAATGGGATCCCCTTAGTTGTTATTGAACTGAAAAATCCCACCGATGAAAATGTAGATATCAGCGATGCTTATAATCAACTACAAACATATAAAAAGACCATTCCTACTTTGTTTATCTATAATTCCTTTTTAGTCATAAGTGATGGTATAAATGCTAAGGCAGGTACGTTGACATCGGATGAAGGTAGATTCATGACTTGGCGTACAATTGATGGAGAAAATATTGAGCCGATATCGATCCCGCAATTGGAAGTATTGATAAAAGGAATGTTCCAACATAGATGTTTCCTCGATATAATAAGACATTTCGTTCTGTTTCAAAGTGATGGAAAAGATATTATAAAAATCCTTTCAGGTTATCACCAATATCATGCTGTAAATAAAGCGATAGATAGTACCGAAAGAGCAGCCGGTGAAAAAGGCGATCGGAGAATTGGTGTCATTTGGCATACACAGGGAAGCGGAAAGAGTCTGACCATGGTATTCTACGCTGGAAAGCTCATTATAAACGAAGCTTTTGAAAATCCTACCATAGTTATTATTACTGATAGAAATGACTTGGATGATCAACTCTTCGGAACATTCATGAAAAGTAAAGATATTGTAAGGAGTGAACCGGTACAAGCCACAGACAGAACTAACCTTAGAGAATTGCTAAATAATCGTACCAGTGGTGGTATTATTTTTACAACAATACAGAAATTCATGCCGGATTTCGAATCACAAGAAGATGACAATTACTATGATAACGCAGCTGAAATCCGTGCTGATTATAATAGTAACGTCTTAACACGCAGGAAAAATGTTATTGTTATAGCAGATGAAGCACATCGTAGCCAATATGGATTTGCTGCAGAAGTTGTAAAAGACTTTAATAGCGGCACGCTCACCCTCGGCGTGGATGACATTGGCCCAACTGTCGCGGCAGATCTAACCGGAGCATCAACCGATGACAACGGTGTGCTGATCTCCGCCAGTGAGAATGTGGGTACACCTGTTGCTGTAGGCTTCAGAGCGCAGAAGGCCAATGGCACATATCGTTATTTTTGGCTTTATCGCGTAAAATTTGGCCTACCCGCAACAAACCTGCAGACAAAGGCGGATTCTATCACCTTCTCTACGCCAACCATCGAAGGAACGGTTATGCGTAGGAACAAATTGGACGGCATGGGCAAACACCCATGGAAAGCAGAGGTCACTGAAGGCGATGCAGGCGTATCTTCTGCAACTATAACCGGTTGGTTCACTGAAGTTTACGAGCCGGTCTACACACCGGAACCTTAGGAGGATTGAACTATGGATAATGAGAGAAGCGCAGCAATCAACATCGGCGGTAAAGACTATGAACTGATTCTGACCACACGTGCGACGAAAGCGATTGCCGGTCGTTATGGCGGGCTTGAAAACCTCGGAGAAAAACTGATGAAATCCGAGAACTTCGAGATGGCACTGG
>ENA-UOOK01002355-UOOK01002355.1-fermentation-metagenome-genome-assembly--contig:-NODE-2355-length-23500-cov-25.085306_pt1 | contig 23500 bp, 11 predicted proteins | sample MGYA00245777_ERZ724023 | MGnify/ENA primary metagenome ERZ724023 (study PRJEB28704, sample SAMN03018312) | fermentation metagenome | biome: anthropogenic terrestrial biome; feature: soil...
TCATAATAAATTAATACCTCACAAAAAAATAATTATATTAATTTATGATATCTGATTAATAAAATAAAAAGGTTTTTAAAAAATAAAAAATTTTTGCCAAAAACTTAGTTAATAATTTTAGTTTCTATTCCAATATGATCTGATTATTTATTATGTTGTATATGGTACAAGTAGGCAAGATGCGAAGTTTCTATTCCAATATGGTCTGATTATTTATAAAATTAGTATCTATATAATATTTACATATAAGGAGTGTTTCTATTCCAATATGGTCTGATTATCTATATAAAGAATTATTAAATATGTTAAGTGAATTATTAGGGTTTCTATTCCAATATGGTCTGATTATCTATAATGCAAACCACAGTTGGGGAGGCTCTATGATGGACTTTCTATTCCAATATGGTCTGATTATCTATTAATCATCCTGAAAAGTATTTGAAGAATAATAGGGAGTTTCTATTCCAATATGGTCTGATTATCTATCTTTTAAAGTAGGTGGATTTGATAAGATTATAAAGTTTCTATTCCAATATGGTCTGATTATCTATCACAACTGTTGTATAATTCTTACTCCTACGTACTTGTGTTTCTATTCCAATATGGTCTGATTATCTATAGTTTACAAAAATCAGGAATAAAATTCATTTGAATAAAGTTTCTATTCCAATATGGTCTGATTATCTATAAATATTTTTCTCCTTTAGTTATTAATGTAAGTGAGTTTCTATTCCAATATGGTCTGATTATCTATTTATAAATTTTAATAAAATAACTTTTTTTAAAGGATTGTTTCTATTCCAATATGGTCTGATTATCTATCGGATACTTCAAGCACAACAGATACAGATGACACTACAACGTTTTTATTCCAATATGGTCTGATTATCTATCCATAATGGTTGCGATGCTCGAGCAGGTTTTACGTTTCTATTCCAATATGGTCTGATTATCTATGATCTACTTTTAGGATTTCCTGAATATGTAATTTTGTTTCTATTCCAATATGGTCTGATTATCTATATGAGTACTGTCAGGTTTTTGCCAAAAGTATTTAGTTTCTATTCCAATATGGTCTGATTATCTATTTAGAAGCCCTTATATTACTTGCAGTAATTTTGGTTTGTTTCTATTCCAATATGGTCTGATTATCTATAAAAGTGCAAATGCAACAATCATGGAAGCTATGGGTGTTTCTATTCCAATATGGTCTGATTATCTATAGATAAAATTGTGGATACTACTATAGGGGAATATGTGTTTCTATTCCAATATGGTCTGATTATCTATATAATTAGTACTATAGACCCGGAAAATTGTTTTTAAGTTTCTATTCCAATATGGTCTGATTATCTATCTTCTGTTAATGATGGTATATTGCTGAAATAAAAGTTTCTATTCCAATATGGTCTGATTATCTATTATTGTAAGATTATCACTAATAGCACTAAAATCAAGGTCGTTTCTATTCCAATATGGTCTGATTATCTATTCAAAAAGTTTATATGCTAGATACTCATATTTGTGTGTTTCTATTCCAATATGGTCTGATTATCTATATAAACGTAATATTCTTGGTGAATGGGTTATTGCGTTTCTATTCCAATATGGTCTGATTATCTATATTATCCTCTTCGCTTCTAATATTGTCCATTGTTTGTTTCTATTCCAATATGGTCTGATTATCTATACAGATACACAGAACCAAAGACAGCCGTAGGTGAGTTTCTATTCCAATATGGTCTGATTATCTATATAGAGGATAGTGTAAGAGCATGGGATATGGCATCCAGGTTTCTATTCCAATATGGTCTGATTATCTATTGTGCACATGAAAGCAACGCAGTATCACCTGATTAGTTTCTATTCCAATATGGTCTGATTATCTATCCTTATAATTAGTGATAGGTTCTTCTACTGTTTTCGTTTCTATTCCAATATGGTCTGATTATCTATATTTAATGCATTCACAGAATTTGTAACGGTAGTGATGTTTCTATTCCAATATGGTCTGATTATCTATTGGAGTAAATTCATAACTAGCAACACCACTTGAATTAGTTTCTATTCCAATATGGTCTGATTATCTATACATTAGCAAGTGTCGATGGAGAATTAAATGATACAGTTTCTATTCCAATATGGTCTGATTATCTATATAATTTACAACCTGCTAGTATAGATTTACGGTTAAAGTTTCTATTCCAATATGGTCTGATTATCTATGTTCAGGATCTTCAATATCTAAGAAAAGTTTTAGTGTTTCTATTCCAATATGGTCTGATTATCTATCCAAATAGCCCCACCATAAGTTGAAGCATTATTACCGTTTCTATTCCAATATGGTCTGATTATCTATTAATAACCCAGTATTGATTTTCATATTTAACAATCTCGTTTCTATTCCAATATGGTCTGATTATCTATGTTAATAAGGATAAAATTATTATTAGTGTTCAAGGATGTTTCTATTCCAATATGGTCTGATTATCTATATTAGTTTGTGTTATGATAATTATCGGATACAAAAATGTTTCTATTCCAATATGGTCTGATTATCTATTATAGGTTTTTAACCTACATTTTAAGAGTGATTACAGTTTCTATTCCAATATGGTCTGATTATCTATAATTAAAAAATTTTAAGAGGTTAAAAATGATGGATAAGTTTCTATTCCAATATGGTCTGATTATCTATCTTAGCTAAAAAGTGTCGTGAACACCAAAAATTAGCTGGGTTTCTATTCCAATATGGTCTGATTATCTATTATCTACCATTCTATTTTTTCATTAATCACTTAATAGTGTTTCTATTCCAATATGGTCTGATTATCTATAAGCAACAAAATCTTACCATAACTTCACTGATATAAAGTTTCTATTCCAATATGGTCTGATTATCTATGGTAAACTTGCTACATCAACAACTGAACCCTTAATTGTTTCTATTCCAATATGGTCTGATTATCTATACGAGGCTTTCCCTGTAAAGTTAAGTAAATATTTGCGTTTCTATTCCAATATGGTCTGATTATCTATAAGGATCAACTAAAACAATTTGGGACAGAAATAATTTTGTTTCTATTCCAATATGGTCTGATTATCTATAGTAACGTTCCTTCTCCTCATTAATCCGTGTAATATTGTTTCTATTCCAATATGGTCTGATTATCTATCCTCTTAATAGAATTTTTAATGGGGCATAAGATACCGTTTCTATTCCAATATGGTCTGATTATCTATTTATAATACTGGGACAACTCCTAGTAATGTTAATTTGTTTCTATTCCAATATGGTCTGATTATCTATTTAGATGATTGGACAACACCTGATAATGAATATTATTGGTTTCTATTCCAATATGGTCTGATTATCTATTTACCATTGGGTGTTTTTGTCCGTTTTTCTTATAAGTGTTTCTATTCCAATATGGTCTGATTATCTATTAAAGAACAAAATGTTGGTGATAGTATGAGTTTAAGGTTTCTATTCCAATATGGTCTGATTATCTATTAGATTACTCCTCCATCTTCATCATTACTGAATCCATGTTTCTATTCCAATATGGTCTGATTATCTATAGCATCAAGTTCAAGTAGTAGTAGTGGGGGTAGTGTGTTTCTATTCCAATATGGTCTGATTATCTATCCAGAAGGAAAAGTAACCACCATTACAGGTTCGTTTCTATTCCAATATGGTCTGATTATCTATGGTTCACCAATGGTGAAAACTGTTAATATATTAGATGGGTTTCTATTCCAATATGGTCTGATTATCTATAAACATTATCAGCATCACAAGTATGAACGAAACAAGTTTCTATTCCAATATGGTCTGATTATCTATAATTCCCAGTTACCATTATTAAATACTTGTATGCAGGTTTCTATTCCAATATGGTCTGATTATCTATTTATGAATTAAATAGAACAGATTGTACTTTATTAAAGTTTCTATTCCAATATGGTCTGATTATCTATTTAATAGATAGTATAAAGACTAACGATGAATTAGTGTTTCTATTCCAATATGGTCTGATTATCTATATAAGAGTGATTAAAAATGAATGTTTGTGAAAGTAAGTTTCTATTCCAATATGGTCTGATTATCTATTCTTTAGAAATTGATTCTATAATTAGGTCTGCATTTGTTTCTATTCCAATATGGTCTGATTATCTATTAAGTTATATTAGTTACAGTTTCCGGATTAACATTTGTTTCTATTCCAATATGGTCTGATTATCTATATGAAAACAATTGTAAGGGTTCTAATAGTAATGTACTGTTTCTATTCCAATATGGTCTGATTATCTATAAGAGTGATAAAATGGAAATAAAAACAAACAATAAATTGTTTCTATTCCAATATGGTCTGATTATCTATAAATAAACATATAAATAGTATTATAGGTGGATTTGAGTTTCTATTCCAATATGGTCTGATTATCTATATTACTGCTGCAGATACTATTAATCTTGTTGACCATGTTTCTATTCCAATATGGTCTGATTATCTATGTTAATAAATTTATTTGATAAAGACGATTATGAAACGTTTCTATTCCAATATGGTCTGATTATCTATATATTGTTGGATGGGATACTAGTTATAAAGATAATGAGTTTCTATTCCAATATGGTCTGATTATCTATTAAAAAAAACATATGGAGGAATAAAATGTCTAGTACGTTTCTATTCCAATATGGTCTGATTATCTATGCAGTTAGGGAATTAAATCCCTAATTGTATTTCTGTTTCTATTCCAATATGGTCTGATTATCTATGAATATGTTCATCAAAAAGTAAGTGATTATATTGTGTTTCTATTCCAATATGGTCTGATTATCTATTATTGATTGTCTGTTGTCCATTGCTCCAGTACCTGATCCGTTTCTATTCCAATATGGTCTGATTATCTATAGTTTGTTTACTTCGTTCATCATTGAAAGCCTTAAAAGTTTCTATTCCAATATGGTCTGATTATCTATCCTTTCATAGATAGTAAGATTTATGAGAAAAGTTTAAGTTTCTATTCCAATATGGTCTGATTATCTATATACAAAATGTTACCAGTTTAATGCAATTAGGCCTTAGTTTCTATTCCAATATGGTCTGATTATCTATTCTTGAAGAAACAGGTAGGACTGGTGATCCTGATTAGTTTCTATTCCAATATGGTCTGATTATCTATCCACCGAATTGATAATAACTCAATGGGGGTAATAATGTTTCTATTCCAATATGGTCTGATTATCTATAATATAATAGAAAGAAGAGGGGTTTATCCTCTCTCTTGTTTCTATTCCAATATGGTCTGATTATCTATCTGTCCCCATATACCGTAGGGACTTTAAATTCTTTGGTGTTTCTATTCCAATATGGTCTGATTATCTATTGATAGATTATTATCTCAAGAAGACCAAAGTTGGATGTTTCTATTCCAATATGGTCTGATTATCTATACTGTATTGTTGCAGAAATAGGTTCTGCTTCCTCGTTTCTATTCCAATATGGTCTGATTATCTATTTAGCGTCGTAGATTGCCTTAGTTATGGCTCTAGAGTTTCTATTCCAATATGGTCTGATTATCTATTTCCTCTACTATACTTTCAATATTCTCTTTCATGTTCGTTTCTATTCCAATATGGTCTGATTATCTATTTTTGAATGTTCTTTTGCAGTTTGGATTACTGCATTGTTTCTATTCCAATATGGTCTGATTATCTATATGATACATTTATGAACATATTGGTAAAGTTTAAAGGTTTCTATTCCAATATGGTCTGATTATCTATTAAGTTACAATCCACACCACATCTTTTTGAGTTGTCGTTTCTATTCCAATATGGTCTGATTATCTATAAAATCTCTTAAATTTTTATTTAAAACTGTATCATTAGTTTCTATTCCAATATGGTCTGATTATCTATAAAAATGATAGATAATGATTTTAATAGTAAATATGTGTTTCTATTCCAATATGGTCTGATTATCTATAAGATTGCCCCATTATTTGTTGGAGCATTTACGGTGTTTCTATTCCAATATGGTCTGATTATCTATTTCAAAGTAGGAAATTAGGCTGTCAATGATGAATAAGTTTCTATTCCAATATGGTCTGATTATCTATATATACTGCGATGACTGCATAGAACAGTTACATGAGTTTCTATTCCAATATGGTCTGATTATCTATTAGTCTCATCATAAAATCCTTTTTGTTTTCCTGCTGAGTTTCTATTCCAATATGGTCTGATTATCTATTATCCAATAAAATTAGGTGATTTTTATGAAGTTTGAGTTTCTATTCCAATATGGTCTGATTATCTATCTGTAATACCAACTACTTCATCTCGAACAAGTTTGTTTCTATTCCAATATGGTCTGATTATCTATACCACATTACTCAAAATCTTTGCATTTCCTAAACTAGTTTCTATTCCAATATGGTCTGATTATCTATTGTCTTTAATTCCAGCTTTCTCAGAATCGAATTTCGTTTCTATTCCAATATGGTCTGATTATCTATTGTGTATCAAGAACACATAAGTATGGGCATTGTTCCAGTTTCTATTCCAATATGGTCTGATTATCTATTTAGATTAAGACTAACAGATGTATTACAACCTCGTAAGTTTCTATTCCAATATGGTCTGATTATCTATCATATTACTATATTCTTCTAAACCATTTTCTAATAATGTTTCTATTCCAATATGGTCTGATTATCTATATATGGATTACATTAACTTGACAAGTAATAATTAGTTTCTATTCCAATATGGTCTGATTATCTATTCGAATTCTAATGGGAACTCTTCGAGAGGAAGAGCAAGTTTCTATTCCAATATGGTCTGATTATCTATCAGTAGCTTTCTGTAAAGCCTTACCTCTTCCTTGTAATGCGTTTCTATTCCAATATGGTCTGATTATCTATAAGTACGAAACCCATCAAGGTCTTCCCCCTTGACATTAGTTTCTATTCCAATATGGTCTGATTATCTATTTCTTATCAGTTACATGATAAACACCATCAACTAAGTTTCTATTCCAATATGGTCTGATTATCTATTTATAACTCCCATATTAAACAAGGAGAGGTTAAAAAGTTTCTATTCCAATATGGTCTGATTATCTATAAAAAAAACATTCAAGTACCCATATCATGTTTTGTAAGTTTCTATTCCAATATGGTCTGATTATCTATCTAAGTATGGGGATAGGTTTGGTATTGAGAAACGTGTGTTTCTATTCCAATATGGTCTGATTATCTATAAAAGGAGGAAAAAAATATGAGATATGAAATATGTGAGTTTCTATTCCAATATGGTCTGATTATCTATGTAATCACTATCATATTCTATTGCTGTGTAATCGTTTCTATTCCAATATGGTCTGATTATCTATAAATTGATAATATAAGTAGTTATGATCCTGAATATGCGTTTCTATTCCAATATGGTCTGATTATCTATTTAATGTTTTTAATTCCACACAATCATTCTTATCTTGTTTCTATTCCAATATGGTCTGATTATCTATCCTGCTCTTTCATCAACATAATGTAAGAATTGTGCAGTTTCTATTCCAATATGGTCTGATTATCTATCCTCCATATACTGATATACTCGATTGTTAATAAATGTTTCTATTCCAATATGGTCTGATTATCTATTTTAATTTTAGCGTCTATTTTGAAGAAGAAACGTTTCTATTCCAATATGGTCTGATTATCTATACATGGATGTAAAAACAAAAAACAATAAAGTATTTATGTTTCTATTCCAATATGGTCTGATTATCTATCAACCTATAATATATTAACTACACTAAAACCAGTTTCTATTCCAATATGGTCTGATTATCTATAAATCACTTTCTAAACAGTTTCTGCACACTGTTCCGGTTTCTATTCCAATATGGTCTGATTATCTATTTGGCAGTTGTCAGGGAAGAATACAGGTTCAATATGTTTCTATTCCAATATGGTCTGATTATCTATTAAAAATTGCTTTAACTAATTTTGTTGAGGAGTATGTGTTTCTATTCCAATATGGTCTGATTATCTATCTAATAAGGAGAACATAATATCCACCAAATCATCTCTGTTTCTATTCCAATATGGTCTGATTATCTATTCTATTGTTTCTATTTCATTATAGCCCAAAATATGTTTCTATTCCAATATGGTCTGATTATCTATTATAAGGATTAATGTTACTTGAATTATTATCATAGTTTCTATTCCAATATGGTCTGATTATCTATTTGCAGGTCCTATTCAATCAGTTATGGGATTAATGAGTAGTTTCTATTCCAATATGGTCTGATTATCTATTAGAAGTAGGGCTATTCATGCTGGTTTGAATATTTGTTTCTATTCCAATATGGTCTGATTATCTATATGAATGGTGTGTCATTGAATAGTGGTAGTTGGATAAGTTTCTATTCCAATATGGTCTGATTATCTATTTTGAACAATACTATCTAAATTAATCCACGGTGTGTGTTTCTATTCCAATATGGTCTGATTATCTATATTTTTTTAAGATTTTTCTTTATTAAGGTTCTAAGCTGTTTCTATTCCAATATGGTCTGATTATCTATCACTAATCCTTTACTTAAATGTATTAAAGAATTTTAGTTTCTATTCCAATATGGTCTGATTATCTATTGCGTAGTGGTTATAGTATGGACCCAGTAGATTGGGGGTTTCTATTCCAATATGGTCTGATTATCTATTAACTAATGGTGAAAACCTTGGAGTTTACTTATATGAGTTTCTATTCCAATATGGTCTGATTATCTATATATTACTTTTTTTTTATTATTAAATTTTTTATTAGTTTCTATTCCAATATGGTCTGATTATCTATAAAGCTGTAATAACAGCTTCAATGGAGGAATAAATCAGTTTCTATTCCAATATGGTCTGATTATCTATATACTAATGATAGTTCTTCAATAATCATCACAGGTTAGTTTCTATTCCAATATGGTCTGATTATCTATCATTTAAAAGTTTTAGTTATGGAGGATTCAGTACTCAGTTTCTATTCCAATATGGTCTGATTATCTATAATATGTGATAATCAACTTAATAGTTAAACCAGTTGAGTTTCTATTCCAATATGGTCTGATTATCTATCAATTAGTGTATGGGAAGTTTGATTGTTCTATTTGGTTTCTATTCCAATATGGTCTGATTATCTATTAAAGGATATTTACTTGATTGAACACCACATTGTCCCGTTTCTATTCCAATATGGTCTGATTATCTATATTGTTAATAAGAGAGTATAAAAAAGATTTTAAGAAGTTTCTATTCCAATATGGTCTGATTATCTATTTAACCTTGCTTATTTAATGATTGTTCTTGATGCGTTTCTATTCCAATATGGTCTGATTATCTATTAATAAGAATGAAGGATGTTTGGATATTGTAGATTCGTTTCTATTCCAATATGGTCTGATTATCTATTTAAATTTATACAATTCTAGTATAAGGTTTAACGAATGTTTCTATTCCAATATGGTCTGATTATCTATTTATACAACTTTAAATTTAAATTAAAAGGTGATAATAGTTTCTATTCCAATATGGTCTGATTATCTATTATGATTTAAGTAGTGTAACAAGCTAATATTTACTCTGTTTCTATTCCAATATGGTCTGATTATCTATAATTTCCCATATTATTCTGATTTTCCTGTTGCAACTGGGTTTCTATTCCAATATGGTCTGATTATCTATATAAATGGAAGCAAATCAGGAATGGGGCTTTCTAAGTTTCTATTCCAATATGGTCTGATTATCTATAGGAAGAACTTATAAATATTACAGATTTAAAAGGGTTGTTTCTATTCCAATATGGTCTGATTATCTATTATGCAACGGCTTAATATTTTTTTTATTTGTATGTTTGTTTCTATTCCAATATGGTCTGATTATCTATAGCATTCTGTCTTCATCATAATCCATATATTTTTTATGTTTCTATTCCAATATGGCCTGATTATCTATCTATGTCGGATATTTTGCAGGAGGACTGGTTTAGTGAGTTTCTATTCCAATATGGTCTGATTATCTATAAAGTTTGCAGCATTTTTTAATACTTCCATTTCATCGTTTCTATTCCAATATGGTCTGATTATCTATCAAAGGTTATACCCTCGCTTACTTAAAAAATTAAAAGAATAGTTTCTATTCCAATATGGTCTGATTATCTATGCTATTGTGTTCGGTTTTGTTAAAGAAATGGAATCGTTTCTATTCCAATATGGTCTGATTATCTATACAAGCAAATAGTGTTGGTGCTGTAACTTCTGCTACGTTTCTATTCCAATATGGTCTGATTATCTATCCGCCCGGGGTTGTTGTATCCTCGTCACGCCTTACATGTTTCTATTCCAATATGGTCTGATTATCTATTTTTCTTTATGTTTCAAATCATAAATCTCATTCTGAAGTTTCTATTCCAATATGGTCTGATTATCTATTTTGGTTTCATCTTCTTGATATTTACAATATTGATGTTTCTATTCCAATATGGTCTGATTATCTATAGGAAAACAAAAAAAATTTTTGTCTTCAATTGAATATGTTTCTATTCCAATATGGTCTGATTATCTATAGACAACCTCAAAGAGGGTTATAAAACATTAAATAAGTTTCTATTCCAATATGGTCTGATTATCTATCTTTTCAACAGGATTCGCATCTTCAAGGACGAATTCAGTTTCTATTCCAATATGGTCTGATTATCTATGGTCGTACTGTGGTTTTAAAAGGTATAAATTAGTTTCTATTCCAATATGGTCTGATTATCTATGAAATATTATGCAGGTATTGAGGATTATTATCTTGCGTTTCTATTCCAATATGGTCTGATTATCTATTCTAAGTCCATATTATCAAATTCAGAAGTCATTTGTGTTTCTATTCCAATATGGTCTGATTATCTATCATCACTTGGGGAACAAAAAGAGCAAATGGAACTGTTTCTATTCCAATATGGTCTGATTATCTATTTAGACATACTTGAAGAAGATTTAACAAGTTTAAAAAGGTTTCTATTCCAATATGGTCTGATTATCTATTTTCAATCAACTAGGTGAAGCTTGGTGGAAATATGTGTTTCTATTCCAATATGGTCTGATTATCTATACATATCAACAGAAGATTATCTTCAACAAATGACTTCGTTTCTATTCCAATATGGTCTGATTATCTATCAAGAAAAACAGGTGGATTAATTAAAATAAGTATGTTTCTATTCCAATATGGTCTGATTATCTATAATTCCAAATACTCCAGGAAATCAATCCATAATTATGTTTCTATTCCAATATGGTCTGATTATCTATCAGTAAGCGATGGGATTGTTACACTTGGTGAGGATTAGTTTCTATTCCAATATGGTCTGATTATCTATCTTTAAAGATTGTCCAATGGAGATTACTTATGCAAAGTTTCTATTCCAATATGGTCTGATTATCTATTTAAACCATCAAAATCTTTAAAAACCTTTGGTTCTTCGTTTCTATTCCAATATGGTCTGATTATCTATTAAAAGCATTATATCTTGCTAACATATTCAAATATTGGTTTCTATTCCAATATGGTCTGATTATCTATAAAGGTATCGTGCATAAATATAAGAATTGTTGTTATGTTTCTATTCCAATATGGTCTGATTATCTATCATGCACCCCCCTAAAATTCATAGTGTAATCCGTAGTTTCTATTCCAATATGGTCTGATTATCTATTTTTTTATGAAAGCATTATATCTTGCTAACATATTTGTTTCTATTCCAATATGGTCTGATTATCTATAGTAGGAAACTAAGAGTCCCTGTTTCATTCTCATTTGTTTCTATTCCAATATGGTCTGATTATCTATTTATTTAATTAATAAAGAAAATGCTAATATAATCAGTTTCTATTCCAATATGGTCTGATTATCTATACTTAAACTGTTACCATTTGCGGTTAGGTTTGCGGGTTTCTATTCCAATATGGTCTGATTATCTATGATAATTAGTAGGATTAAAGCATTCTACTCTTATTAGTTTCTATTCCAATATGGTCTGATTATCTATATATTAACCACAATAAAGAAGTTATTTTTCGTAGGTTTCTATTCCAATATGGTCTGATTATCTATACAGAGGATTACCAAGTGCAATAAATATGATTGCAACGTTTCTATTCCAATATGGTCTGATTATCTATCAATACTAGGTGAAGGTGCAAACCTATTCCTAATTGAGTTTCTATTCCAATATGGTCTGATTATCTATCAAATGTAAAAATGATTGTAAATATTGTATTAATGGTTTCTATTCCAATATGGTCTGATTATCTATTGATTGGACTTGTGATGATTCTCTTGAGTATCCTTGGTTTCTATTCCAATATGGTCTGATTATCTATTGGGGTGTAATGTACTTCGGCTGGTATGCTTAAATCTGTTTCTATTCCAATATGGTCTGATTATCTATAGGGCCAAAATTTCGTTTAAATCATATATATCATTTCAATATTGGTTCTTTTTTAATGATAAATTTTTCGATACCTTATTTGTTATTCCTTTTATATGGATTAACGAATTTCTAAAATTTCTTTAATTGTTAATATTCTTTTTAGAATATTAGTTTTTATTTTTTTCAGAAATTATTCAGGAGGTATATTAAAAATGAGATAGGTTTAAATGAATTTTTTGGAAAATAAGAATTTTGTTTTGAAAAGTTAAAATAATGTTTTTTAATTTTTATGGGTTAAACTGATTTTGAAATTATTTTTAAAAAAAGAAATAGAAAGTGGTATTTTTATAATATGTTGTTTAGAGGTGCTTTTTCTATGCCAAGAATTTGTTTATCCATTAATTCAGGCATTCTTAATTTATAAATGATTATGGAGTCTTCTTCTTCATTGATTATTTCTTTGAGTTTGTTTTTTATATATTCAAATTCACTGTTAGTTACTTCTCCTTCAAATACAGAGTTTTGCACCCAGTAAAGGTTTTGTCTTAAGAAACTTTTTACTTTGTTTACTCTTTCTACTTTTATATCATAAACTAATAATAAATACATTTTTTACCACCATATAACAAATGGATTATAAGTTTTTTCACCTATTAAATGTTTTTTTAATTTGTATGCTTCTAATCTTATTAGTCTTTGGTATGAAACTTTTTTATTTAATGTTTTATGTTTTATTGTTTTTTCTAATCTTTTATTGTATTCGTTTACGAAGATGTTTTTTCCTTTTTCATTTAATAAGCAATAGTTTAAGTCTTTATCAAAATCGTTTTTGGATATCATTTTTTTATTTATTAAATAGAAAATTAATCTGTCTACGAAAATGGGTTTGAATATTTCACTTAAGTCAAGTGCTAGTGAAAATCTTCTCTCTGAGGGTTCATGTAAATATGATATTGTAGGGTTTAATTGGGTGTTGTATATTTCTGTTAGGACTGTTGAATACATCATACTATTTCCAAAACTTATCATTGCATTCACCATATTTTTTGGTGGTTGTTTTGATCTTTTTCCCATTTGAAATTCATCTGGCAATATTTCGTCAAATTTGGAGTAATATTCTGATCTTATTCTTGCTTCTACATTCATTATTTCTGTGATTTTGCTTGCTTTTTTTAGTTCTTTTAATGTTTCTTTAATGTTGTTTTCTATTTTGTAATAGGCTAAGACTTTTAATATGTTTTTAGCAGAGCCTTCTACAAATAATTTAGCTAATTGTTTTCTTTTTGTGAAATCTAAGTAGTATTTGGCTTGTTTAACTATTAAATCCCCAGATAGGAGTGATTCTCTTGGATAGAATGATCCATTATAATATCCATAATAGTTGAAAAAATGTATAGGGATTCCTTCTTTTGCAAATAAGCTTATTACTTGTGATGAGAATGATATTTGCCCATAAGCATATAGGGAATATATTTTATTTATAGGTAATGGTTTTTTGCCTTTTTCATTAACATAATAAATGGTGTTTTCTTTTCTTTTTAAAATCCCTTCAGATAATATGTAGTAATTCTTTTTAGGCATGATAAAAGTTTCCTTAATAATTATTTTTTTTATACCCAGCAAAATTCATAGTAAGAACAGTTTTTACACATTTTCTTCTTTTCAGGATGGGGCATTTTATTTTTGATTATGTGATTAATTTTATTTAAAAGATTTTTGATTTTTTCAATTTTTTCTGTTGTTAAATCTATTTCTTCTTTTTTATTAACTAAAGGATAGTTTAAAACCCCTTTAAGGTTATTTATATTTTTATGTTCTTTTAAATAGTACATGTAATATAATAATTGATATTCATGTGCTTTTTTTGTTTTATTGCTTTTTTTGATTTCATGAACTTCTAAAGTATCTCCTTTTTTTATAAAGTCTATGGCTATTAAGTTATCTATTAGTAAGTCCTTTTTTTCTTTGGAATAAGTTTTTTCATGTAATTGTTTTCCTAAGCTTACAATATCTGAATTTTGTTCCATTGATATATTATGTGCAAATAACCATAATTGGGTTTTACATGTGAAATAATAATTAATTTCTGTACCTGTTATATTATAATCACTATTTTCAAAGGTTATATCTGTCATAAAATCTGGTCTTCTTCTTCATTTAATAGTAATCCTAATTGAGAATCGTATTTAATATCTATAAAATAAGTATTCATGGTTTTATCATATTCAATATTATTTTCATTTAATTGTTTCATGAATTGACCTTGGCTTATAGACACGAAATATGATTTCATTTCATAGTATTCTTTTTTCTCAAATTTTTTTGTAAAATCATATTTGAATTTTTGTGGAACAAGTTCATAAGAGTTAAATAACTTATAGAAACTAGATTCACTATCTTTAGAATTTATAAATGGTACGATTGTTTGATAAAAATCATTGAAATTTTCAGATACAGATAAAAATTCATCAAGATCTTTACCTGTGTATCCTTCACCGTAAACTGCATCTATAATTTTTTGTATTTCACTTTCTTTAATTAAGGAAATATTTTCTAGTACTTTTAATGTTTTTTCAACTGTTTTTGTATTATAAATATATTTATCATTATCACTTGGAGTTGAAAATACATTTACTTTTTTTATTAAATTTTCTTCCCATCCCTTACGGTTAACTCTTCCGAAACGTTGTATTAATGCATCTAATGGTGCAGGTTCTGAGTATAATGTATCATAATTAATGTTTAATGATACTTCTATAGCTTGTGTTCCAACTAATAAGTTTAAATCATTTAAGTTTCCTTCAATTCTTTCACGATCTTTTAATATGAATCTACTGTGTAAAAGTGCACTGTTTGTAAATCCTTTATCTTTAAAGTGTTTATAAATTTCTTGGGCTTTATTTACAGTATTACATACTACTAAAACATGCAATCCTTGATTTAAATCTTCTTCTATTAAATCTAAATTATCCATAATATTAGAATTGATTATATTAAGCTCATGACGATTAAAACTATCTAATTCTTTATTATTTAGTAGGATTTCTTGATTAATATTTAATTCTTTTATAAAAATCTTTTTAAGAAAAGAAGGTATGGTTGCAGACATTATAAAGAAATTTACATTATAATCTTTCTTTAATATTTTTAAAATCTCTAAAAGTAAGGATGTTACATGAGCATCATATGCATGAATCTCATCAAGGATAATTAATGAATCTGCTAACTCAGATAAGTTCATTTCAAAACCTTTCACTCCAAAAAATGATTTAATTATTTGAAAAGGAGTTAAAACCTTATAAGGTCTGTAAATTTTTTTAGATAAATTCTGAATCTCTTTAACCTTATCCTTAGACTCCTGGTAATTTACATATACATCAAACACCCCATTTACACTACTTTCTTTAACCTTATCCTTAGACTCCTGGTAATCTAAGTCTGAAAATGTTTTATATAAAAAGTAGGAAGCTTTACCATGTAAATTTGCAACTAAATCAGGATTTTTAAAATCTTTTTTCAAACGAGTATACATTGCATTAATACTTGCAGTGTAAGGTAAGAGATAGAAAACTCTTTTAGAAGCAAGTTGATTCTGATTATTACCTGACCATAATAGTGCTGCTTCTGTTTTACCACTACCAGTTGGTGCAGTTAAAAAAGTATCACCTTTAGTTTTTGATGCTAAAATTTGAGTTTTACGTAATGTTTTAAAATCAAATAAGGATCCAATATCTTTTATCCCATTTAATATTTCATATTTAGAACCTGATGCTAAATAATCACAAGCATTCACTAAACCTTTAAGAAAAACACCATAAACTTCATGTAACTGTGTGTATTCCTCATCATTATACTCCCAATAATATTTGCTAACTGTCGAATCGAATACATCTTCTAATTCATTAAATTTTATTGTTTTTGGAGTTTTAACCTGGTAACCTAAATATTTATCACTAAATTCTGGAATCAAATCAAAATATTTAATTAATTGATTAAAATTTATTTTTAATTCCTCTAATTTTTTAATGTAAACTATAAAACCCGGACTAGGTTTATTCCCTATAGGTTTAGTTGAAAAATTATGTTCTCTTAAAAAATTAACATCTTTATGATGAGTGATAATAGCTAAACCAATACTATACTTATAAAAATCAGAGTAAAAACCATTTAATGAAGAAATAAAACTAGAAGATAATATTTCATGACGATACTTCCAAGGGGATCCTTTTTCAAATAAGCTTTTTTGAAAACCTGTAGCGGCTTTTCCAAAATCATGGAAAAAAAGAGAATAAAAAAGATGTTCCCAGAAATCATTAACACCACATAATTTGGGTATTTCTGGATATGCATCTTTAATTGATTTAAATACTTTTAAAGTGTTTTCTGTATGTTGGATTAAAGTTTCATCCGGTTTTGCAAATATTTCATTCACCATAAACTAATTTCACCTATCCCCATATTTTTTTTAGTATATCCATACTCCCCAATCTAAGTTGGAATCATAGTATATTTCATCTTCATAATTAAAGAAATCTTTCATGAAAATGTAAGGTTTAGTATTTACTGCTTTTCTAGGAATTGTATTTGTAAAATGTGTTGGTAATGATTGTATAACTCCATATGATCCTTTCACACCATAAGGGAGAATTGTTTTACCTAATTTAACATTACCCTCTTTTTCTAGATTAATTTCTTTTACCTCCGATACCATGGCTAAATCAGTTGATCGGCCAAGGACAAGTGGATATGCTGGTTTTTTAAAATATTTTTTATATTCTAAGTTATCTAAGTATAAATACATTTTAGGGTTGAATAAAAATTCTCTTTTAACTACATTTGACTTATTGCCCTTTAATCCTTTAATTTCATAAATTGATTCTAAATCTACAGCTTTAGCATCAGAATTAAAAACATAACCCCAGTGAATATTATCATCAGAATTAACAATTTCACCTTTTGCTGCAGATAAAAGACCATAAATAGTACTTAAAGGAGGTGAGGGTAAAGTAGGTTGAAAACCACTAATAAATGTAGGATATCTGAAAGATGCCATCCAACCTTCAATAGTTACCCTTAAAAATTTCATTCTTTAACCAACTTCGGAACTTCTTTGTTAAATTCTTTAACTATTTCATTTATAGATCCTAAAACAAGTTTACTATTTTCTTTAGATAATTCTTTTAACCCAGTGATTGTTTCATCTTTTAAGAATCCTTTTCTATAACCAATATAAACATTAGTTAATAAAATATCATCATAATCATTTAGAACTTCTTTTAAGGATTCAACATCTAATTTAGCCCCATTTTTTTCTTCTTTAATTATATTCATGAGGAAATGATTTCCACCATCAATACTTGTTAATATTAAGAATTTTGGAGTTACATCAGTTAAATGAGATGCTTGTTTAGCACCACCATACAGGTAAGGTAAAGCATTAATTATATCTTCAACACGTTTTATTCTAGTTTCATCATCTAAAACCCATGCATCATCAGTATTAGTTAATCCTTCTTTTTCAGCTAATTCAATTAATTCAGGATACATGTTACGATAACCTGTTGTTTCTTTAGTGAAAAATTTACCTGCAGTATCTAAGTTTATTGAGAATATTCCTTTAAGAACTGTGGAATAAAATTCATGTTCATAAGGTACAGGATCACCTTCATGTCTTGCCATAACACCAAAATCATTTGTAGGATATTGGCCTACAATACTTACTAATGGAGAATTACTTAAAACACTTCGTCTAGTTACAGTTCCACCTTCTTTTTTACTTAAAGCTCTCATATAACCAAACATATCATCATCGGGGTAAATTATTGGATTAGCACTAGTAAATGCAATCTTCTTATCACGTTGAATTGGTGACATTTCCCAATTAAACTTGGATTCTAAAGTTTCTCTCCACCAATAACGTAATGCTTGACCAGAAACATAAGGATAAGATTTTCCACCTTTACGGATAGCTTTAACTCTAACTATATTATCTGTTCGATCTCCAGCATCACTACCTGCATTGTTTAATGCAGAATGTGGTGCATCAATTAACATAAAACCTATAACATTCTTTGACATAATTTTATTCCTCCTCAATATCTGTTTCATCCTTAAATTCTTCCACATAGTTTTCAGCAACTAACCATTCATGAAGCTTTTCATATATTCTAAATAATAATAAATCTTGTGTTTCTCTCCAAGTTAAATTTCCTTCAGGGAATAAATATTTAACATACTCATCATATGTAAATAATAATTCCTCTTCACTATTTGCAATTCGTTTTTTTATAACTTTTCTTAAAATATTTCTAAATGAATTATAATTTTTAGCAGTCTCTAAATTATGCAAAACTTTAGTATCATTATTAGATTTAATATATTCTGCTAATTTATCACCTAAACTTTTAATAGTTTCTAAACGTTCCTCATCCATTTTACGCACCTCCATCATATAATACTTTAACAGATCCCAAGAACAATAAGCCTTCTTATACTTTCTATTAAAAAAATAATACAAAATACTTTTATTAGTTAATAAATTATTATAAACCGTATTTCTCTTATTTTTATAATCATTTAATTCTTTTACTTTATCCCACTTAACATAAACATATCCTTTTCTAACAATCATATTCCAATTTGAATATTCATCTGGTGGAATATAAGTTAAAAATCTGAAAACATTAGTTGGAACATTAAAAATCTCCAATTCTGGTCCTTGATTATAATTTGTAAAATAATAAAAATTCAATGATGGATATTCATCAGCCCAACGTTCATCACTATCACGGATAATATCCATAATCATTTTAAAAACAGCATTTTGAGGATTAGTATAACCTTCATTAAAACAACCAGTATATACTTGCATAGATTCTTGTTTACTAATATTTTTTAAAGCTTTCTTACTCCAATGATTCATAACTTTACTTGAATCAGAATGTAATAAAATCATTTTTCCTCCAGATGCATACATTACTAATGGAGAAAATTGAATTAAAAGAGTACAAAGATTACAATAATCCGCACCATCATTTGCAAATGAAAAATAATTTTTAAGAGAACCAGAACCTGTAAGAGGAACATTAGATTTAACCACTTGAGTATCAGTATTTCTCCGACCACAAGCCATACAATCCCCAGAATCATTAACTGGTGGAATATTATCTAATAAATTTTTTAAAACTTTAAAATATTTCTCCTCCTTACCCTCAACTTTATAAGTTAAAGGTTGTAAATTAGGAAAAACAGTATACATATTCTTATTCCACTTCGCTTTAGGATACAATTTTGAAATAGTTTCACTAAGATTTATTAAATCATCCTTTGTTATGTCGTTTAAATCCTTTTCACAGAATGTCTTCAATGCATATATACCAGAATCAACAAAAGCATTCCCCGTTATTCTTAAACCTAATTCACTTGTCATCTAAATATCACCTCACAAATAAAAACTTTTAAAAATATATTAATTAATCTTATATTAAACCTTGTATATTATATAAATTACCTTAATTAAACCAAATCAATTAAACCAAAGCCCATTGAATTTTTCTCCCCTAAACCACAGTCATATGCAAATTTTAACAAATCAGCATCCCCTTCAAGGATTAAATCCATCATATACCCCCTATTAAAAATCCGATTACCGTCCTTAAAAACAGTAATCCGTTTACGCTTAACATTCTTCATTTCAGAATACACATTAAAATCAGCACTAGAATTAGAATTATAAAAACTATTAAATTTTTTAATTAAATTAAGATTTAACTTATTAAAAAAAACATCACCAGGAGCTAAATCCCAAACCTTCAAATCACCATCAACCATCTTTTTAGTCCTAACAAGTATAGGGGACAAAGTTCGAGCAGAAAACTCACCATCAAAAGAGGGCATAGGTAACAATTCAATATCCTTAACATTCAAAATATCATTATGAAACCTAACTTTCCTATCACTTAAATAACCATCAACAAGTGACCGAATCAAATAATCATTAGGTGAAGAAATAATAAAACTAAACTCCCCATTCCGGGAGATAATACCATTCTTCACAAACTTTCTCTTACGAACGCTTATTTGAGAAAAATTAAAAAACTTAAAATTATTAGAATCATGCAACTTACTAGCTAAATCCAAATCACTAATCTTATCATAAATAATACTAGAAAGAATATGATTATAATTAAAAGGAACCAAATAATTCTTATTCTCCGATTTCAATGTAATATTCAATCTCATATAAACTATAATATAAATAGATAAATAAATAAACCTTTCTATTTAACTTTCAAAAAAATTATCTCTTGTTAAAAATGATTATTTTCATTAATTAAGAAAAGATTTTTTTAAATATTAATTTGCTTAAATTTTAATTTAAAAGTAAAGTTAATATATTAATTGAAGACAACATAGGAATATAATTGTTAGAAAATTAGAATTTTTAAACATTTAAATTAAAAATCAATTAAATATAATGAAATAGTGAATTTATACTATAAAATCAGACCATAATGGAATAGAAACATATAAAAGAGACTAAAAAAATAAAGTCTTAAAAAAATTAAAATCAGACCATAATGGAATAAATACTATTTTAATATATTTACCTTGATATATCAAAAAATAAAATAAAAATTTATAAAAATAGTTTCAATATATAAGAGAAGACTTATATACTATAAAAAAATATAAATAATTGAGAGTTAACTAAAAGTCCAAAATTTATAATCTAAAACATTCCTTCATACTAGATTAATAATTAAAGAAACTTTTCCAAAAAATAACTTTGCAACCGTTTTTAATAATTAATAAAAATTAAAAAAATAAAAGTGAACAACATGAAAAAAACAAAAACATCCAGAATTATAGGAAATTTTTATACTGAACCTAAAAACAAACACACAATAGAATTAACAAAATTAATTTACAAACAATATTTAAAATTAATCCCTGAAAACGATTTAAATCAAAAAAAATGCACAATTTTGCTTAATTTAAATGAAGAATCACCAATATTAACATATGACAACCTCCCTAAAATTATATTACCTACTAAAGACAATCTATGGTGCCAAATAATATTTCAACTAAGTCATGAAATATGTCATTATATATTTAGATTTAAAAGAGAAGATCAATACAAAAAAAATGCCGCTCACAGATATGAAGAAATTGTATGTGAAACAATGTCTTTAATAATTCTGAAAATGTGTGCTGAAAATTGGAAAGAATGCAAAATATCATTAAATAAACCAATATATAAATTAAATATTGAATCTTATCTAAATAATCAACTAAGAAAAAGAGAAATCATGCCCCAAATAAAAATTGAAAATATCTATGACTTTAACAAAGAAGAAGAACATGCAGAGAATAAACGAGAAAATCATTATTGGGAAACTTATTATTTATATAATAAATTAATTAATAAAAAAATACAATTTAAAGATATACTTGAATACTATCCATTTAAATTAAAAAATGGGTATATAGATTTTGATAAATGGAAAAAAGAGTGTGATTCTAAAAATAAATCTATATCAACATTATCTAAGATACAACCACAATTAAAATTCAAATAAATATTATATAAACTTTTAATTTTTATAATATTTAGTTCTTTCAAAAATTAATTAAAAAAAAGTTTAAAAAGAATATAATTAAAATCAGCTCGTTAAGAACTAAAAATCATAAATTAATGTTAATAATAAACTATTTGGAAAATAAAAAGTTAAAATATTAGTAGTACTTCATTAGTGTTAAAAAATTAGAATACACAATACATTCTTAGTTTAAAAGTGTGGGAGATAATAATAATTATGGAAATAGAAATTTTTACAGATGAAACATTTATTGTTGATAAAAAAACAAATACAGAATATCTTGGTATTGGATGTTTATTTGTTCCTACATCTTTTAAAAAGGAATTTGTTGATAAATTACTTGAATTAAGATGTATGAATGAAAATAGTGATACTTGGCATTGGGACTTTAAAAACTGTCTAAATAGTAAAGCAAAATTATGTAAAGAAAAATGGCATAAACTCAATAATAAAGAAATTCATTATAAAGAATTACGTGAAAAATCTCCTCATCATTTAAAAGAAATTTCAAAAAGATGGATTAAATTTTTATTACAACATAATCAAAATTACAGCGATAAGAATAAATTAATTTATTTTAAAATATTATATATAGATTTGAAAAAATTAGATAAAACATTTTTTGGAAATGAAGAAACTGACAATATAGTTTATAATAGATTTTACAGGATGGTTATATTAGGAGCTAAAAATTTCTTTTTCAAAGATGAAAAATTTATAATAAAAGAATTTTTTCATGACAAATCTTCTGAAAAAGAGTTAAGTAATATTTTTCCATGGAACACACCTAATAAATTAGATAAAATAGAAGATGTTGATATCCAAAAGGATACCATTACTTTTATTGATTCAAATCATAATAACTATGCATATGAAAAATTTAAAAAAAATGCACAATTTATACAATTTATTGATTTAATTTTAGGTTGCATTAATCAAATATTATTCCAACCAGCAAAGACCCAAATAAAAAATGAAATAAGTAATATATATTACCCTTTATTCAAAAAAATTTGGGAAGAACCAAATAATAAAAATAGTCATTTAAATTTCTATAGAAAACAAGATGTATCAATTTTTCCTAAAGAAAAAATGTACTATCAATAAATTTATACGGAGAAAAAATTCGTGTAGAAGGAGAATTTCATAGAAATATTAAAATAAAAAAACCTGTTAATGAAAATAAAAATGAAACATTAGATAATTACTTTACAAAAAACATTTAATGTTTTCTCATAAAATTAATAAATGGCTTGTAGAAACCCTATTTTTTTGGTAGTTGTGTTGATTTGTGGATGTTATAGATTAAATTTTTGAGTTTTGTTTCCTTGTTTGATAAATTGGATTCAATTTTCATTAATAGTATTTTTTTTGATTCATGCTGAATACTCTTCTTACATTACTA
>ENA-UOOK01002356-UOOK01002356.1-fermentation-metagenome-genome-assembly--contig:-NODE-2356-length-23489-cov-9.158360_pt1 | contig 23489 bp, 17 predicted proteins | sample MGYA00245777_ERZ724023 | MGnify/ENA primary metagenome ERZ724023 (study PRJEB28704, sample SAMN03018312) | fermentation metagenome | biome: anthropogenic terrestrial biome; feature: soil; material...
ACCCTCTATGCACTGGACAAGAAAGATGGATCCCTGAGTTGGAAATGGGTAACCTGTGCTGATAAGGGGATGCACTTCTCCCCTGCGGCCGTATGGCCGGTAGCCGCTCACGGAAAGGTATTCATCGTTGACCCAGAGCGCGCCATGACAGCCCTGGACTTGAAGACAGGCAGACAGCTCTGGCGGACGTATCAGAGCAAAGTCCGGGAATCGATCGGACTATCAGCAGACCATAAGCGAGTCTATGCTAAAACCATGCGGGACAGCATCGTATGCTACTCCGCCGAAACGGACTTTCCGAAAGAACTGTGGAGTACAGATGTAGGTTTCGGCTATGAGCATGCCACGGTCATGCTGGAAGAAAAGGACGGAGAGGTGTTCTCGTCTACCAAAAACGGTCTGGTCTTCGCTTTAGATGCCTATACAGGAAAAGTATACTGGAAGCACAAAATAGGCAACACACTCGTCAATACGGTAGTGCCTTTGAACAAAAGAGAAGTACTCTATACGAATGAAGACGGGTTAGTAGGCAAATTAGTCATTCCGTAAAACAGACACAGCCATTTAAGAGCAACGAGAAAAAGTATAAAATGATCAAGAAGCAGCAGAAACATAGAAAATGAAAAGTACAAAAAATCTATCCTATTGGACATGGATACCCACCCTCTACTTTGCAGAAGGTATTCCTTATTTCATAGTGAACAACATCTCAGTGACCATGTTCACAAAAATGGGGGTACCTAACGGAGAGATGGCCCTGTTTACCAGTCTCCTCTATCTTCCATGGACCATCAAGCCCCTGTGGAGTCCGTTCGTGGATATTATCAAGACCAAACGCTGGTGGATCGTCACTATGCAGTTACTCATCAGCATCGCTTTTATTCTGCTGACTCTCACCATTCCGCACCCGGATGCAGCCACGATCAAAGCGGGAGCGACCCCTATCAGCCTTTTCACCTTTACGCTGATCCTCTTTATCATTACGGCATTTGCTTCCGCGACACATGATATTGCCGCAGACGGTTTTTACATGCTGGCCATGCCGGAAAACGAACAGTCATTCTTCATTGGTATCAGGAGTACCTTCTATCGCCTGTCATCCATATTCGGGCAAGGCGTTCTGGTCTATATTGCCGGCAAACTTGAACGTCAGACCGGCAATATCCCGATGTCCTGGGAAATCACGATGGGCATCCTTGCTGTCCTGTTTACAGCCCTGGCACTATACCATACATTTATCCTCCCCCATCCTGCTGTCGACGCCCCACACATTACTGATGAGACAAGTAACAAGGCCAAAGAGGTCATGAGAGAGTTTAACCGTACTTTTGCCACATACTTTGAAAAACCTGGTGTATGGCTGGCTATCGTTTTCATGCTCCTCTACCGTCTGCCCGAAGCCTTTCTTCTCAAGATGGTCAATCCCTTTCTTCTGGACTCTCCAAAATCAGGAGGACTGGGCCTTGCAACAGATGACGTAGGCATCGTATACGGAACCATCGGTGTCCTCTTCCTTACAATCGGAGGAATTATCGGAGGAATTGCGGCTTCCAAATGGGGACTAAAAAAAGCACTATGGCCTATGGCTGCGAGTATGACCCTGCCATGCGCCACATTCGTCTTCCTGGGTATGAGCCATACGACAAACCTGGTGGTCATCAGCACATGTGTGGCCTTCGAACAGTTCGGATATGGCTTCGGATTCACGGCTTACATGCTATACATGATGTACTTCTCAGAAGGAGAATTCACGACAGCCCATTATGCTATCTGTACGGCTTTCATGGCGCTGAGTATGATGATACCCGGAATGTTTGCAGGGTATATACAAGAGTGGATGGGCTACAAGGAATTCTTCTGGATGGTCATGATCTGCTGCCTGGCAACCGTTGCCGTCACCTTTTTTGTCAAGAAGAAAGTAGACGAGAATTACGGGAAAAAAGATAATCATAAAACAGATAACTGATGAAAAAGGTTTTTATACTCCTTTTCTGTGTCCTTTCTGCATACAGTCTGTATGCACAGAAAGTACAGACAGGAATAGAGGTTCTTAAAAGTCAGAACTTCAAGATATTACAAGGGGAACGTGTAGGACTGGTGACCAACCCCACAGGAGTAGACAATGAATTACGGTCAGACATAGACATCCTGGCTCAGGCGCCGAATGTCCATCTGGTCGCCCTGTTCGGGCCGGAGCATGGCCTCCGGGGCAGTGCCCATGCCGGCTCTGCAGTAGGCAATGACACGGATGCCATCACTCATCTGCCGGTATATTCCCTCTTTGGGAAGCATCGTATGCCCTCCCCTGAGATGCTGAAAGGCATAGATGTACTGGTATATGACATCCAGGACATCGGCTGCCGATCATTCACCTACATCAGTACCCTGGACAACATACTGAAAGCTGCAGTGCAGAACCATATCAAAGTGGTTGTCCTTGACCGCCCAAACCCATTAGGAGGAGAGAAGATTGAAGGAAACATCGTTGAGGACGACTGCATCTCCTTCGTCAGCCAACTGAAGATTCCATACCTCTACGGACTTACGCCGGGAGAATTAGCCCTATTCCTCAATGGGGAGAACAGGCTTGGAGGGAAATGTGACCTGACGGTCATCAAGATGAAAAAGTGGAAACGCCGCATGACTTACAGGGATACAGGCCTGCAATGGGTACCTGCGTCACCACATATACCGGAGTCAGAAACAGCACCTTTCTATGCTGTCTCGGGAATTATCGGTGAGCTCGACAACATCTCCATCGGCGTAGGGTACACCCTCCCCTTTCGCCTCTTCGGAGCATCGTGGATTAAGGCGGATCAGTTTGCAGATGACATGAACGGCCTGCATCTCCCCGGTGTACTGTTCCGCCCCATCTTCTACACCCCGTTCTACGGTCCGGGAAAGGGTACGGAACTACAAGGGGTACAGGTCTATTTCACAAACTATAAGAAAGCTAACCTGTGCGATATTCAATTCTATGTCATACAAGAACTCTATAAACTCTATCCAGATCATGACATCCTGGCAAGCGACAACAAAGACCGCCTGGACATGATCGATAAAGTGTGCGGCTCCAGACAGATCCGACGCCTGTTGATGGAACATCATTTATGGTCGGACGCAAGACCCTATTGGGATAAAGATGTGAAAGCATTCAGGAAAATCGCAAAGAAATACTATTTATATAAATAATGTCATGGAAAAAACTACTGTAAAATCAAATCAGAGAATTCTGGCTCTGGATATATTACGGGGAATGACCATCGCAGGAATGATCCTCGTCAACAATCCGGGCGGCCCTCAGACCTATGCCCCCTTGCAGCATGCTGTATGGCTGGGACTGACCCCGACAGACTTAGTGTTTCCTTTCTTCATGTTCATCATGGGGATCACTACTTATCTGTCTCTCCGCAAATTCGAGTTTAAATGGTCCTGGAAGTGTGCACGGAAGATTCTTAAAAGAGCCCTGCTGCTTTGGTTCATCGGTCTGGCCATCACTTGGATCGTCATGTTTTTCAGAGGGATGGAAAATCCCATTAATGCCCAATTATCATTTGCACAACGCCTCTCTGTTTCCGCCAACACGTTTGGTCAGTTACGCATCCTGGGCGTCCTGCCACGACTGGGCATCTGCTATGGACTGGCAGCAGTCATCGCCTTATCAGTCAGGCATAAATTCATTCCATGGATCATCGCAGGAATATTCATCGGCTATTATATCCTCCTGGAATGCTGTAACGGATATGCCCACGACAACACCAATATTCTGGCCATCGTAGACAACTATATCCTGGGAGCAGGACATGTCTTCAAACCGGAAAGTCCAGACCCTGAAGGTATCCTGAGTACATTCCCCGCTTTGGCACATGTGCTCATCGGCTTTTGCGTGGGGGAAAGCATTATGAAACTAAGCAATCTGAATGATAAAATAGAACGCCTTTTCATCATCGGAGCCCTGCTTACGTTTGCAGGATTCCTGCTAGCCTACGCCTGCCCTATCAGCAAGAAATTATGGACTCCCACTTTCTCAATGGTAAGCTGCGGACTGGCCTCCACCATCCTGGCCCTGCTCACATGGCTCATTGACAAGAAGAAACACCAGGATGCCCTGACCAACTTCTTCCATGTGTTCGGAGTGAACCCGCTGGCCCTCTTCGTCCTTTCTGATTTACTGCTCATCCCATTCGGGATCATTCTGTTCGGAGGCTCATCCATCCGGGTAATCGCCTATACTCATGTCCTTCTGCCCGTCCTGGGGATGAAGGCTGCATCACTGGTCTGGGCAATCCTTTATGTCTGCCTCAACTGGTGTGTAGGCTATATTCTGTTCAAGAAAAAAATATACATAAAATTATGATACTAATAGCTGACAGTGGTTCCACTAAGACAGACTGGTGTGTAGTAGATGAACACCAAGTCATTAAGAAAATCAAGACAAAAGGAATAAATCCGTTTTTCCAGACGGAAGATGAGATAGCAAAGGAGATCCATGCTTCACTGATCCCCCAACTCCCGGAGACGGCCATCAGCAATGTGTATTTCTATGGTGCAGGTTGTACAGCGGAAAAGACATATATCCTGGAAAATGGCCTGAGGAAATATCTGCAGATAACGGATACCTGTGAAGTGGCTACCGATATGCTGGCAGCAGCACGCAGTCTCTGTGGACACAAGGCCGGTATCGCCTGTATTTTAGGTACAGGCAGCAACTCCTGTGCTTACGATGGGGAAAGTATTACAAAGAATGTTTCTCCATTAGGATTCATCCTCGGCGACGAGGGTAGTGGTGCAGTGCTGGGGAAGACACTCATCGGAGACGTGCTCAAAAATCAATTGCCGGAACCTATCATACACCGGTTTGATCAAGAATTTCACTTGTCCGGTGCAGAAATAATAGATAGAGTTTACAGGAAAACATTTCCAAACCGCTTCCTTGCCGGCTTTGTACCTTTTTTGAAGGAAAATCTTGAGGTACCAGCCATCAGCCAACTCGTCGAGGATCAGTTCAAGAGTTTCCTGGTACGCAATGTCGAGCAGTATGAAGGCTGGAACCGGCTTCCGATCGGATTTAACGGATCTATTGCTTATTACTTCCAAGCTCCCCTCAAAAGAGCTCTTGAAAAAGAAGGCATGACCTTAGGACACATCATTCAAGCCCCAATGGAAGGCCTGATAGCCTTTCATACTGGGAAAATATAATCAATTATGGCATTTCAAAAGATTTCAGAGGAGTCCTCCCTCTATAACAATTTGGATAAGAAATCTGTTCATGAGTTGCTTGTGGACATCAACACAGAAGATAAGAAAATCGCATCAGTTGTAGAAAAGGCGATTCCTCAAATAGAAAAACTCGTCTCCCTTATTGTACCACGTATGAAAAAAGGTGGACGTATTTTCTATATGGGGGCTGGTACAAGCGGGAGATTAGGGGTTCTGGATGCTTCCGAGATTCCACCCACGTTCGGCGTACCTCCCACTCATATCATCGGACTCATCGCAGGTGGAGATTTTGCACTCCGCAATGCAGTAGAAAATGCGGAAGATGATACGCAACGAGGATGGGAAGAGCTACAGGAACATCACATCAACACAAAGGATACCGTTATCGGCATCGCGGCCTCCGGCACGACACCATACGTTATCGGAGCACTGCATGAGGCACGCGCTCACGGTATCCTCACGGGATGCATCACCAGTAATCCTTCCGCGCCCATGGAGGCAGAAGCCGATGTCCCAATAGAAATGATCGTCGGACCGGAGTTTGTAACTGGAAGCTCCCGCATGAAATCCGGTACAGGACAAAAGATGATCCTGAATATGATCTCCACTACGGTCATGATCAAACTTGGGCGTGTCAAAGGTAACCGGATGGTGAATATGCAACTCACCAACCAGAAACTCATCGACCGCGGAACAAGGATGATCATTGATGAATTAGGACTGGACTATGACCATGCCAAGCGAATCCTGCTGATGTACGGATCCGTGAAGAAAGCCATTGATGCTTATCGGAAAGAGGATAATGAAGGATAAAATAAAACGGGTATATTGTGATACCTATCAGGAGATGACCCGGCAATTCGACAGCGAACCTCCCATACAGCCTACAGACATTGTAATGCTGGGAGACAGCCAGACTCAATTTGGAGGGAATTGGAACAAGCGTCTGTTAGGGACGGACTCCGGCCCCTATATCAATCGAGGCATAGCCGGTGATGATACCAGTGGCATTTACGACCGTCTTCATCAGGTACTCCCCTTCCATCCAGCTGCTATATACTTTCTTGCAGGTATCAATGACATTTCCCATGGTCTCAACCCGGAAGAAGTTGCCAGTGGTATCTTCAGGATAGTGGAGGAAATCTCTGTTCAATGTCCGGACACGAGACTCTTTCTGCAGAGCCTTCTCCCAATCAACGAGCATTTCCATCAGTGGAAACTGCTGGAGGGAAAGACGGACACGATCGTTCAGGTCAACCACCTCATTCGTCAGAGAGCAGATAAACGGCATATTCCCTTTCTCAACCTTTTCCCCCTTTTCACGCTCTCCGACTCACATATCATGCGCCCAGAACTGACAGTAGACGGACTTCACCTTACAGAAAAGGGATATGAGATATGGGTGCATGAACTGAAAGGTTCCTTTTCCACACCCGAAAAAGATTAACGTTCACCAGCAATATCCCCATAAATCAAATATTTTAGAATCAAATCAGTTAAAAGAATATTATTATCAGATATATCCTCCGTATCTGTGATAATAATATTCTTCTTAATTTTACGCAGCAACTATCTTGATTTAGAAATTAATTGGCGTCCCTACATCATTATGATCAGGATGAAAATCAACGCCAAGAATACGTGCAATGGTCGGCGCAATTTGCTTATTATAATAAATAGTTGGATCTGTAACGACCCCTTTTGCCGGAATATTTTTACCTAAAGCCATAAGCCAGGTCTCTCCTGAATTTGGTATATTAGATCCATGACTACGCCAATTCGAACCCTCTCCACGACCATGATCACAAGTAATGATGAGAGTTGTTTTGTTTCGATAAAAACTGTCCCGCTGCACATAATTCCATAAACGACATATAAAATCGTCGGCACGATGGGCAGACATAAGATATTGGTCATATTTCCCCGCATGTCCAAAATCATCAGTCTCTCCTAAACCAATAAATATAAATTTAGGATGACGTGATTTCATCGATTCAAGCGCATATTGAAAAGTAAAAACATCTAAACGTTCATCACTCCATGGACTTGGTGTCTCATCCTCTAACTCATCAAGAAATTTTTCTCTTGCCGTAGGATGAGTAGAAAGACTATGCCTAAATCCAGCATTTACCTCAAGGTGATTTCGTTGTTCACTAAGTATATAAGGAAAAACATCCCAACTTCCGAAAGCCAGGACCTTGCCATGATATTCCGGCATATTATTAGCAACTTCAAGGACATTGATATTTGGATTCTCTATTTTATTATTGCTTGTAATTCTTTCATCATCCGGATACCCACATAAATCTTCGCTATAACCAGGATAAGAGAACTGCATCTTGTTTGATACTTGCATCCTGCTGCCAACATAACGATCACCTATTAGTATACCATGCTTGGCTATAAAATTCCAGGTAAAAGGCATAAGGGCCATACAACGTTCTTTTGCCGTTGTACGCCAAAACAATTTACGAAATTGTGTAAGATCATTTACATATTTTTGATTGAAAATCAACAAACTATCAGCCCCACCAAAAAGTTCTTGCCAACGATACCCATCAATGGTGACAAGTATTACACGCTGTGACCCTGAATTGGCATATTTAATATTACTCTTTGACGTTTTTGCCAGCATACCTTGCAGTGCAAAAATGTAAAATAACAAAAGTAAGAATATTGTTTTTAATTTCATTGTACCTTAATTTAATGTTCTCATAATTACATAAAACTCATTTATTAAGAAGAAACCAAGTAAAATTTTAGGCACAAAATCATCGGTGATTTTCCGCCATATCTCCATCATTATCAACATGATTTCACAAAAATTAATTTCGCCTTAATAATTCTTCATCATAGCCTCCTTTTTTAAAATCTTTATACTGATATTACCTGTTATATTCTTCCAAAAAAGAAAGTGGAATATAAAAGTCAGAACCAATATTAAAGTCCCGCAAATAACCTTTATTATAATCATTCAAATCTGCAAAACCTTTTATAACGGAACAACTTCCTAAATTCAACTTATACATATTTTTTGATTGCTTAACTGCTGATATAATAGGATAAACGGCATTATATTTTAATAACGCATCATCTCCTTTCGAATCGGAAATATCACTATTATCAACATAAATATATTTTCCCTTCAAAATTTTAGGATTAATTCTTTCATCTGTCCGAATTATTATATAATTAGTATCACTCAACTCTTTTGTTGCATCAACTATACGTCCGGTTATCCTATCTGAATATGTTTTATCATCCAATAAGGTTCCATCATTGATGTACTTTCGAATCACTCTCCCATTTTCGTTCTCCGAATATAAACAGAAAAATCCACGAAATTTAAATTTATTTGCTATCCGATAAGTAGTATTTCGATCAAATGAATTGATAAGATAGTCAGTCCTGCCGTTTTTCAATCTAACCCGTACCGCCTTTACAACTGTACTATCAGCCTTCTCCTTGCCATTCCATACAGGTAGAATTTCTATAGAAGCAATCTTACTATTTAATTCATAAGGTTCAATTACAGATACAAAAGTCGTCATCCCATGACCTGGGACTCTTAAGAGAGGCACCCAAGCAGGATTGGAACCATTGTTTGTCGGTGGAATAGCTTCTCCTAACTGAATTTTCTTATTATACCCAGGCATCGTTATTTTCAGATGAATACTTGTCTTTGCCCTTACACCTCTCTTATATTGATTCCATGTATCAACAAGATTCCAATCAATACTGAATAATTTATCGTGGACAAATGCTGTCCTTACATTACGAAATGTATTTTTATTATATGTTACGGCAGGAGTAGCAGGATCAAAAGTTATATTATGATAAAGAGTCGAAGCAGGATCAATTTCTCCAGTATGAAAATTATAAGTATACGGATATGTGCTATTTATGTGAAAGAAATCCACTATATAAGAATCTGAATTATTGATTCTAACCAAAGCTGTTGTTCGCTCATAGTCCCTGGCATATAATTTATAGCTGTTTTCAACTTCATTAGAAGTAGCGTGTATCAACTGAATGCTTTTAGTTGCATCATAATGAAGAGGTTTCCCATAGCCGACAATATGTCCCCTATAACCTAAGGCATCAAAGCTAACAGTATTATGGGCTGGTGTAGACTTATCCCATTGTTGTTCTGGATTCAACTCTCCACCTAACGTATTCGGATAACCAAAATCAGGCATCAAATCCAAATCATACCCGATATACCCAATATTTAGCGGATCAGCATGATTATGACTTGCATTACGTGTACCATAAAACATCCATAATGTACGTTGTGTTGTCTTCTGTGTGTCCTCAGGTGGCAGGCCGTCACGCAATATTGCTAAACCATAAGCCGACTGATTTTCAGAAGATTGCAAAAACTCACCATGATTCTTTATTTCTTTTTGAATTTCAGATTTAATATTCTCAGGATCTTTAGTAAAAATATCCATGTGAATATTAGCAAGAGTCTTATTCTTTAATAAATATATTTTTTGAGCCAGTTCTGTCGTCTTGTATTTACTATATCCAAGAATTAAATTATTGATATTCGTAATAAAATGATCCGGATCACCGGTTGCACCCGTATCACCAATATGAGGAGTAAAATCATCTGTCAACAGAATGGGATTAACATAAAATAATCTCTCGAAACGGGGATTGTGATAAAGATCCGGATCAATATTACCACTAAGTTTTCCTCCATCCGGGATATGATAGCCATCCAACATTCTAGCTACCGCAATCCAATTCTCCAACCAACCAGCATTATAGCCCAAGGAAACTTCATCCCCCTGGCCATCACGACTTATTCTATCAACTAAATACCGCATTGTACTTCCACCATCCCGTTCTCCTTTACTATGCCAATCACTATTCCCATTTTTAAATACGATGTCCAACCATCTTTGCGTTTCAGGATTATGATCTATAACAACTGCGGCTAATGCCAAAGTAGATTGTTGCATACCCGGATTTCCCTGTAGATTTCCATCCCGAAATGCTTTAGCGACTTCACGCAACACACCATTTTCAAAATTGTTTTTGATACATTCAGAATTACCTTTATTCACTTGACCGGATTTACGAACAAGAACACTTTTAGCATTAGCTGACAATGTTTTTATACCAGGAAAGACCGCATCGTATGCAAACATCACACTCTTAATGAAAGTATTCTCCCATATACTTCCTATTATTCTTCCAGAAGACAAATAAGTTCCCCAAACATTGCCACAGTTTGGGAACCCGAAATAATTATGACGAGGAAAGGGAGAAACATACATTTCAGGATATAAATCAGCAATCCTATCCAGCATCACAATAGCTGCATCTGCATACGTCTGAGCCCTGTCACGTTCTTTCGGATCGGTCGAATACCGAGTAAACATATATGCCCGTGACAAATCATCAAGCATCGGCATCACACGCCAATACCAAATTACCCAATGTGCATAATAAGCCACATAAGTATAGGGATCCCCATACTTTTCCTTATCCGAAGGATTAAAATGATACCCCATTCCGTCATCTACGCCCCAATTCAAATCATTAGTAATTCTATGAATGATGGAGTCTGATGCTCCTGCGGCCTTAAGATCCTTCAATTGGTCTGCTGTCAGCCCTTTCACAGCATACATATTAACCAGATTCCCCTTTTCACCCTTTCGCAATAAAGCATCATTATGCCTGCGGGCTTTTTCCGGATCAAATCTCCCATCACTGTCCAATCCGCCTTCGTAATAAGATTTAAAATCATTAGTGGGAAAGGTGAGGTGACAATTCGGGCATGTCAGTTTCCAGTCTATTTTATGTTTATCATAAAGATAAGAATAGTTTCCATATTTATTGATCGCTGTGCCACAGACCAAACAACCTTCAATAGAATTAACGGCAAAGGAGCGTGGAATTTCCTGAGAAGGCATCATATCCCATATCCGGGCATAATCACCATTAAAATCAGCAAGCCACCTCTCAGCACAAGCGACAGCCTCATCTTTCTCTTTTCTTGCCCATGTATATTTTTGGATATTTACAGCAGCATTACGAACTTTTACTTCTGTAAAAAACGAAGAACGTTTCTTCATTGAACCTGCTGCCTTAATAATAACAGGAAGGAATAACAAATAGCTTATCAATAATCCACCTATTAGCAAATAACTATGAACTGTTTTCTCTCTAATCAGCTTCTTCTGCTTCATTGTTATTCCCTCCATTTTTTAACTACTAAAATATGATTCTATGCATCACCTTGCTACTTTCTTTTCAGCCATAATATCCTTTATCCTGTCCAACACTTTCTGGTTAACTTCCAGCAAATGCTGTACTGTCCCGGCTTTATACCAATCGAGAATGCGATCTTGACTGTAAAAAGGTTCACCAAAATTACCATTTTCCAATAAAGCTGCAACATTAATAAAAGAGTCATCATGTTTCCCCAATGTAATTAACTCGGCACGAAGAAAATTAAAATCTTTAATTTGTTCATCAAGTCTTTTCAAATACATATCTGGATGATAATCAGAAGCATCATGGTCCTTAAGAATTTCTTTCACAAATTTTCCACTCGCTCCATCATGGTTAGGCCCATCTTTTCCTAAAAGCCCAACAATGGTAGGAGCAATATCCGTCTGCTCAAAATAAGTCAAATTTCTACCTTGTGCAATATTTGCTCCTACAAAAAGCAATGGCGTACGCCAACATTCCTCATTGTACAAAGAATGCCATCCAGTTTTATTTTCTCCATGATCTCCTGTAATTACCAAAACGGTGCTGTTAAATAATTTTTCCTTTTTAAGAAAAGAGACAAACTTTCCTAACAATTTATCAGCATTTTCAATAGCCATTACATAAGGTGAACCTTTGCCGAAAATATTTCTATAGTAGAGTTTATCGGGAGTACTTTGAGATATTTCAAACCCTCGTGTACCAGGAGCTTGGAGATGGATTCTCATAAATACCGGATGCTGATCTTGCAAAATACGAATAGCAGCATTAACCACATCAGCATCCGACATGGTTACATCCTGAACAGCCGTGGAAAATCCACGGCTTAAACTTCTATAATCTATAGCATTAACCACTAATGCCGTTTGTTCCTTAGGAAACATCTCTTGTATCATCTTGTTTTGAGGGCTGAGAAAAAGTGTTCCTTGTTGAATAAGTGGATTAGGAAATGAACAAGTATTATATTTACTATATGATCCTACTGTAGGATGATGAGGCACAATGACATAAGATTCAGGAATATAGGTTCCCGTCTTGATCAATTCATTAAAAGAGGGCATATTTAATCTGGAAGGAGCTTCCGTACTAAGTCCGTCAATAATAAACAAAATAACCCTCTTTACCGATGCAGTTTGTGCTACAGATGACAAACTGAAACTGCACATCAACATAATCGATAATAAAAAATTCTTTATTCTCATATTACTTCAAATTATATAACAATGCTTCCTGACGTAACTCTTTTTCCCAGTCTTTTGCCCCAGCACCTGGTACAAAACGATGACCTCTTAGCCAATCACCCTGAGCATAAAAATGCAGCCACTCACCACGATCTATTTTGAAAATAGCACGATGCTCTTCCTCTGTATCCTTCTGACCTATATAATGATCCGGAGGAAACATTATGCCCATACCTATCCACCCCATTGCAGGATCCTGGAATCCCCACAGACCCATCACTCCAGAAGACGTATCTAAGAAAAAGTCCTCTGTTGGTATTTTATTGATTACGATACCCAACTGAATATCATCAGAAGGGCTACCTCCTTCAACTTTTACTTCACGTTTATCACTATACTCCCCAGCACGAGCAGTACAATTTATATATACGGTATAAGGATGATCTTTAGGCCCTGCACCACTTACCGTAAATCCAATCGTCACACTATCATTTGACTCTTGAACAAGATGGCCACTATATACAGGATCCCCTTCTTTCTCGTGCCGTAATGGATAAGCTATGCCATTTACATACAACACTAATCCACCACAGCCACCAGTCTGTCCCACATGGAGGATGTCCATACCCCACGTACCATGATCAGTATGATAATGAATGTCATGTGTTAGCATCGGAAGCATCAGACAATCATACCGTTTTCCAAACAGGTCAAAATGACCATCATAGCAACGGTATGCGGCCTTTTCAGATTCCCATCCCCAATTCGGGGCAAACCACTTATTATTCCATGCCACTCGCTTGATATCAGGTTTCTTACGCAAATCCGAAAGCCATAATTCATATTCTTCCGAAGATGGCATGGTCACGCCAAATTCTTTAGATAACAATTTACACATAGAATCTGTCTCACCATTACCACGAAACACCTCAAACATTCTCCAAAATGATTTATGAGTATAATTCTTCTTCAACTCACATATACGAAGATCTGCACATAAACGCAAATAATATAGCATTGATTCATTACTGTTCAAGAGACGTTCCGACAAATCTTCAGAAAGATTCTTACAGTGCATCTTATTTTCAATCATATTCCATATTAAACTGCCAGAATCAGACTTATTCCTTGATTTTAAGGCTTGATATAATATTCTATTCAGAGTATAAAGGCGAGAAGGTTCCATGGATACGACACAACTATAAGCTGAATTTAACGAATTAAAATTCCATTCTACGGGTTTATCCTGTAATACATTTAATTTCCAGGAATCATCCCACTTTCCATCACCATTTGCATCAAGCAGGACTTTATCCACTATACCATCATGATTAGTATCAATCCATTCATACTTCATGTCTATCTTATTATCATAATTGAAATCTACATTCAACCATGTCTTATCACTCCCTTTTATATGAATTCTTTTATCACCTGCACTATAATAATAGGTGTTCGGAGCTTTTGGATGCATCACTATTTCATAACGTTTATTATAAGGCCCACAATCAGGTCCGCCCACTCTTGGCATTTCATACCCCCTATCCTTCGATTCTGCAGCAATCACACCTTCCCAGCGCTCTATATTGTAACCAGGAATACCATAAGCAATATTTAAATCGTTCTCATCCCACGTCATGATTTCACGTGACCAGACTTGTTTTTGCAGAAATGGCACCATTGCATTTCGCCTCATGATTTTGGCAGGATAACCTTCTATCATAACCGTTTCACACATATCATCTCCATATTTAATAGACTGCAAAGAACTTTCATTATCCTGTCCAGAATTCTTATCCCCCACAATAGCGCTGAGAGAGACATCATAATCACGCGGATTCTCTTTTGTAGCATCATTATCCACGTCAAAACTCCAGCGTAAAGAATGAATCGTTTGTTTTATGCCTACTAAACGAATGGCTTCCTCCGAGATACCATCCCCATCACGATCAAAAAAGCAGAATGGATTTTCAGAAAAAGTAGTCCATCGCTGATCACCTGGTTTTATATATAAATGGTCAAAAGTCTCATCTCCTCCAAAATTGGTCTTTTGCTCACATGCCCTTTGGTCATAAGCATAATTAACGTCATACCATAAAAGATTGTCATCTCCGTCATCACTACTCCACCAAACACACAAACCATATTTTGGATCAAAATAGTAAATACCCATTCTATCGACATCATTATCTCCATCTAAATCTTGGTAACCAATTACAGCATCGACCTTTCCATCTCCATTCCAATCGACGATATATAGATCACTGTCAAAATCCGGTTGCCCACCCATTTGCATATCTCCATCACGATCAATGGCACGCACCAGAATCGGACGTTTAGAAACACTATGACGAGGATCTACGTCTACATACCACACCTCTTCCGGTTTTCCATCACCGTTACGGTCTACATAATATCGCTTACCAGAAGGATCGGAACAAACCTTCTTTACCATCATAGGATCTAGTTTAACTTTGTCACCGAATACGTATTCGAAACATTTCTCCTTATCCAAAGTTTGTTGTGCCTCCACCTTCAGAGAAAAGCAAAGGAACAATGCGAAAAGAAAGACTAAACATTGGTACTTTTTCATAAACTATTTAAATTTATTTAATTAATGTAATCAAAGAACTTTAGATCAAGTAAAACGGATGAATCGCGACTCTTTTGAAAATCTGAATCTATAGCACCAGCATGATAAGATTTAAACTACTTTATAGGATCACCATTAATAGATACTAAAACCAACACACGGAATTCTGCTAAATTAACCACATTTGATCTGTTAGAATCCATAAATCTCAATTTAATAAAACGACCTTTTAATTGATCAAGATTTGTAATGGTTGCTGGATCTATTGTTATGGTTTGCCAATTGTCTATTTTATTCCTTACTTGAGTAAAAAGATAATTCCAGTTGTTTAAACTCGGATTATTGTAATCCTCTATATTGCCACCCTTTTTTACGGGTAAGAATTGGAAAGTATCATCAGGAGATACAGATATATTAATAGTTCTGTGTGGTGATTGCGGTACTAACAAATATTAATAGCGTTGGCCATCTTCTCATAATCCCTCCATTTTATATCTGATGTGTATTGAGCTGATATTCTAATAAGGTGGTCAAACAAATCGAATTTCTCCTTCTTGCTGTCTCTGAAGAATCGACGATTGAACTTCCAACAGTATTCGTTAAGATAGAGTTGAAGGAATCTCTTATCAACATCTTTATGAATCGCTTCTATTCCGCTACGGCATTCTCCAGTTATTATATGTACCCACGGCAGTTTGGTCTTGACGACTTCGTGAACATCTTCTTCTGTTTCCGGGTAAGGAATATGCTCTTTGACAAGTTCTTTCAACTTTATGAGATTGTGACCACCATCGGTAATGGTTCTTGATTCCTTTGCAACGGCTTCCTCAACGAATGGTTTTATAGTATCATACTGTTGGTTGGGTATTGCGAACATCTTTATATATTTTACCGCCTTCTTTATATTCATTTTGTCCTCTTTCTGTAATAGTCTTGATGCCTTGTTAACATACTCAGGGAAAGTGAGTTTTGAGAAATATTCAGCCAATATGCCGTCAACAGGCTTGCTTTCTGCTATAACGAGAACAGGAGTCTTTTGTGTCTTTATTACATCCTCCCCATCGACATTAGCTATTGACGACGTGGGGAAGAAAGAAATATCGAGCTCCACTTCATCAGATAATTTGTATGTGGCATCTCTTTTGCCCATGATGTCCCTATACTTCATCATCATAAGCCAGACAGGTGGATAATATTTCTTCTCCAGTTGATGTTGTATCTCTTTTGCAGACAAGACTTGCTTTATGGAGGTCATCATGTTGGCAGTGAAGAACCAATCAGATAATGACAGATGGCTTTGTTCCATCACCGTTCCCTTGGTCAATGGAAATCTATATCCACAAGAGGAGCATTGAAACTTGCGGCTGCCAACATACCATTTGAAAATAGTTCCACCGCATTTGGGGCACTTCATCCCTATGGACAATCGAATATCCTTGAAATAGTCAACACAACTATCCTCGTCAGGAAATCTACTGAAAAAGTCTTTGAGCAACATCGGTCTGTATTTTTCCATAAAAGTAGTTGTATTTTAGCTATTTACAAAGATATATATATTGAATTAACAAAAATTAGTACCGCAATCACTACACAGAAAAATATAGTTTGGGCGTGATGTCAAACAAGATGAATTTTCTGGCTAACAATCCTATGCCGGAAGAAGAGGTTGGCATACCCGACATGCTCACTATGAAGCCTAGTGTATACATACAGCAGGATAGCCAGGATACGATTTCGTATTCTTATCTGCAAGGCCTTGGTAAGCGCCTGTCGGCTATATTCGCCAAGTACCCGGACCTTTACAATACTAGTGTAAATATATTGAGCAAGAATACAGTAAACTATCGTGAGACGTCCGAGAATATCAAGCAGAAGAGCCTGCACGGTTTTGTGGAGCTTTCTGCATACGCTAGCGTACGTACGCCTGACGGTTCTGAGATTTCTGATCATATCGACCGTATCGTTTGCTCGGACAAAGAACTTGATTCTGATAAATTGACCGACTTGGTAAAAAGGTTCGCTGACCGTTTGGTTAAGTTGCATCAGTCAGAAGCATTGAATGACTATTATGTTGGCCCGATCATGTACGAAGATGATATGATAAGCAACACGCTGAGTAATATCGTCGTGCCATTGCTTACAGCCAAGAGAACAGTCCAGGACAATAGTGGCATCTCCAGTTTGTTGGTAGGGAAGAGGATTTTTGACAAACATCTCAACATTGACCAATTGACAGATATGCCAGTGTTTGATTCGATGAAACTGTTAGGAAACTTTAGCTGTGACGCTGACGGTGTAGTGCCGGCCAAAAGATTGAGTCTGCTGAGTGGTGGATTTGTCAAACAGTTGATCTGTGGCAGGTATCCTGCTCTTAACTGTCTGAGAAGTACCGGCAACGATCGGTTCTTTGACGACCCGGATGTGATTGGTACAGGTGTAGTCCCTGGTATCCTGAGAATGTATGGTGATGCTGAGGAACCATTCGCTAAGATGAAACAGATACTTTGTAAGGAGGCAAAAGAAAAGGGATTGAAAGTTACTTATATTGTACGTGAGCCATCTGGTCTTACTCCCTGTTTGTATCGGGTTAATGTAGCTACAGGAGAAGAGAAACTGGTAAGGGTAAATGAAATTCCGACTCCAAGTAAGGGTGACTTGTTACATATCGTGGCAATGTCAAAAGAGGAGAATATCCAGAATACGATTATCAATCGTATAGGTTCGACGATTATTTCACCGAGGGCACTTATTATAGAGAATATTGAATGTTATTTCAAAAAACCAAAACAGGAAATGGCATTCCCTATAGAACCTCCAAAAAACTAAACTTAAAATAAAGAATCTCTCTCTTCTTTATTAAGGGTGCATCTGAAAAGCTTTTCTTTTCGATGCACCCATTTTTTATAAGATGATAATTCTATAGACAGAAGTCTTTGTCGGTTGATAATCATTCAAACGGGCAAAGATATGGTCTTTAGAAGAATCCCTGGTCGCGGTCCTTGTTGTCTATCTTCTTCCGTAGTTCTTTCTGCTTGCCTGAGAAGATGTTGTAGCTTATATGCAGTCCTATGGTATGAGCCTGTTCTGTTACCTTGCTCATGCTATGATAATCAAGTACTTCGTTACTAAGAATGTCGGAAGTATACTTCGCTGCTGTAAAGGGGAGGAGCATATAAAGACCTATATGCAACTGTTTATGCTGATAATAGAGATAGATATTTTGTGTATTCTCTTCAGAGTCAATATTAGTGCCCCTCAGGATTTTACTCGGTATCCTCTGGTAATATTCTGCTCCCCAGTTGCCTTTCCGGAAATCCACAGTCCAGTCCAAAGGAAGATAATGATAATGATGGGTTCCGATGATTTTACTTTTCTCCTTCTGCCATAAATAACCGGTTTCCAGGGAAAAGACAAGAAGGTCACTTTTGAAAGGCCTGATTTGGAAAGTACCTTTGAAGCCATAGTCGAGCATATAGTCACAGTTCTCCGGTCTGGAGACAATCACATGGTCTCCATTTAGCTCCTGCCACTGGTAATAGTTACTGATCGCATCATCGGTTTTACTTAGGCCGAAATTGACATCCATATTAATATAAGGTGTGTTGAGTGAATAAGATAGTTTCATGCTCTTGTTCAGTGCGCTCTTCAGATAAGGATTGCCATGGCGGTACAATCCCGGAATCGTCACTGTGCTGTTATTGCTTAGGTCTGCAATTGACGGAATATCGGTACTGACATCCCCTTCCAAGCGTAATATCCCGTTCTTCATCGGGTAGCTGAACTCTGCCGTTGGAGTAAAATACCATTTGTTATAATGTGTGTCGTCATTGCCGGAATGAACATACGTGCCACCTATGCTGAGACGATATCCCATTTTGAGTATGTCGCCGTTCACCTGTGCATAAGCATAATGTTTATCGTCGGTAGCATGATATTGATATTCCTGATAATCGGAGAGGACATTACTGATCTTAAAGTCGGATTTTGCCAGTGTTGCTTTGTAGCCGAGTGAGAGTTTGACCTTTTTCCACTCCTTGCTGTAGGCTAGTTCGCCGATAAGAGAATACTTGTTGTTGTGTTGTCGCATGTTATCATTAAGAACTTGTTCCTGCTCTTCGTACTGTTGGTTATTGTTGCTCTCCCGATTGTGGAACCATGTGCCCACGATATCAGTGGTCAATTCCTGCCCATGACTCAGTTTCTTGTCAAAATAGAGATCTATTGAAGGACTGAAACTGTTCTGATGTTGCTTCTGTTCATTCCATCCGCTTTTCCATTTCGGATTATTTTCAGCCGAAATGTTATTATGGCTGTTATTGAACCAAGAGAAGATGGAAGGTGTGAACTTTGCCTGAAAGTTCAGACTGTCGTCACGGCTATAGAGATATTTCAGATTGAAGTCTTGTGTGGTATAGCCAAAATCATATTTTCCGATATAGTTATAGTTGGTTTTATTGTTATTATCTATAAAATTGTAGTAATGCTGTGTATCGCAGTTGGGGACATTGCGCCAGGAAAAGTTGTAGTCGAAGGAGAACTGACTATTGCCATGGTTATACTTGGCAAAGATGGCAGAGTTGTTGAAACCATTCTTGAATCCCTGCATAACATCAGCTCCGGCAGCATAGCCGTCATCTGCTTTCCGCGTATGGATATTAATGAGTGTTCCGGCATCAGCATATCGAGCCGGTGGTACCGTATAGTATTCCACATTCTTGATTTCCTTGGGCTTGAGCATTTTCAGGTCATTATCACTGGCTTCAATGCCGTTGATAAGAATCTTGAGTGACTTTCCTGAGAGGGTGGCAAGGGTGTTGCGCATACGGTCGATGCGAAGTCCCGGCAGAGTGGCAATAAGTTGCTGGGCCTGATTGGAATTTTTGAGTTGTTCATCGGAGAATGTATAGACGGAGCGGTCTACCATCTCTACTTTGTGGTGGCCTTTTACGGTGACACCTTTGATGCGGTAAGCGTCAGGTATCATCGAGATATTTCCCACACGGGCAGATGCAAAATGGCGGTAAAGGGTGCGATAGCCGATATAGGAAATCTTTAGCAACACATTGGTCTGATTGCATGGGATGACGAAATCGCCGGTTTCTGTAGTCACGCCTCCATTAATGAAACTTGAATCTTTTGGCTGTAGGATGGAAACATTGACAAATTCCATAGGTTGCCCATGCTCATCGAGTATTTTTCCTATCACTTTACGGTCTTCTTTCTGCAAGTATTCTACAAAGATCATATCAGGTAATGGCTGGCCTTTGATATCCGTTCCGCTCTTGGTTATCTTCATGCCAATGGGATAGAAGCCGATCATCTGTCGAATGGCAGTTGGAATGCTCTTATTGCGGATATCTGTCGTCACCTTGAAGTCTTCCAGATCATTGTAGACAAAGTTGATGATATAGTCTTTTGAAACCTTACTTATCGACTGGAGGGCATCCGATATGGACACATTATTATATTTATGGGTGATACTTTGGGCGATGGAAGACATGCCGGTAAAGCAACACAGAAGAATTATCAGTAGTTTTTTCATGTTTACTTTACTGTTAGGGTATTATTAGATAAGGTGATGTGGAACTCTTCAAAATTATTGAGTTGTTCCACTACCTGGGAAAGCGTGTTATTCTGATTCCAGTTGAAGAAAAGTCTTATCTTTGTGGCTTTTCCGTCTGTGAAAGAAACTTTTACATGATAGTAAACAGCTATTTGCTGAAGAATATTCTCCAGAGACACGTTGACAAATCGTTTTTCTCCAGCAGTATCTGACTTTCTTTTTACAGAGTCAGTCTTCATTACTACTGTCTTTACACTGTCTTTTATCTTGTGATTTACGATTCCCTTATGAGTTGGTGGTGTCTGTTGATGGTGTTTGACAATAGATACTGCAGCTATGGCTATACAAGAGATAAGTATAAGGCCGATGAAAATTGCTGCGATCTTTTTCAATAACAATAAATGAGGGGTTGAGGGGTAATATTTGCTTTCAAAATCCTTCTGTGCTCGGTTGACATCTTTGTCAGAAAGGGGCTTGTCGTTGATGGCATTGTCTGTCTCTGATATCAATTGATAATATTCCCGGCAATCCTTGTCTTTCAGGATTTCTCTCCATTGGTCATTCGAATATTCTTCCGGATGCTCCATCATCTGTATAAGTTGTTTAATCTTTTCCATTGTCGTTCATTATTAACGCTTCACTAATTCTTTAATGGTATCTAAAGACTTCTTTAGGTGTTTGTAGACAGCTACCTCGCTGATGCCTTCCCGAAAGGCTATCTCGTGATAAGTAAGATGCTCTTGATAATGTTCAAGGAGAATCCTGCGATTGTCATCGGATAGTTTTTTATCAATGACCAGCCTTATCTGATGAATTCTTTCTTCCTTTTCTTCTGCTTCATGTTCATCCAGCTTATCATCCAGTAAATAAAGATGAAGGATACGTTGTTGAATGTTTTGATTCCTGATAATATTCAGGCACCTGTTGCGGACGCTCGTCATCAGGAAGGCTAAGGCCGTATCGCTTTCTGGTACGATATCCTTATTCATCAACTCTAAGAATACATCGCTGACAACATCTTCGCTCTCCTTATCATCATGAAGAAGGATTCTTGCCAGATGTATCATTGGTCGATAGCATCGTCGAAACAACTGTTCTATGATCTCTTTTTGTACCATTTTACTTTCTTATACACATGAAAATGGAAATTCCTAACTTTTAGGAGCAACTTTTTTGGATTCTTAAGAAAAATCAAGTGATAAGATAATCAAGAAACCAGAAGACGGCTGGAATTTTATAACTTTTTGGCAACTAGATTAAATCTGATCAATTCCCAATTTCAGACTTTGGGTTTGGTCGTTGGCAATAGTTATTGCAAAGATAGCGGAATAGTTGTAAATATCTAAAAAACGAGAGAAGAAATCTTTGTACAAATAGAGAAAATGATGTTTTTGGTAAGTTCTAATGGCTTGAATTTGAAAAGTAAAATTGCAGCATGCTGCAAAAATTCTTTGTGTAGTAAGTATCAAGATCAGAAGAGATAGGCAATAGGTCAGTAGAAAATTTTAGAAGTCGATTTATATCGTATGATTTATCTTCTTCGAAGAAAGGGAATACTGATTTTTCTTCTTTACATTTATTGTCTCGATTATTTTTAGTATATTTGTCTCTTGATATGATATTGCTATGGGCACAACGGTTAACCTGAACAATAAAATTGTTATTTATCAAAGTGAAGATGGCAAGACCCAACTTGATGTCAAGTTGGAAGGGGAAACTGTGTGGCTGAATCGCCAACAACTTGCCGAGTTATTTGACAGGGATGTGAAGACAATTGGCAAACACATCAATAATGCCCTGAAAGAGGAATTAAACGATGGAATTCCAACTGTCGCAAAATTTGCGACAGTTCAGACAGAAGGAACAAGAGCTGTCTCTCGTGAGATAGAATATTATAATCTTGACATGATCATCTCCGTTGGATATCGAGTAAAAAGTAAAAGAGGTGTGGAATTCAGGCGTTGGGCAAACAATGTCTTGAAGCAATACCTCATTAAGGGCTATGCTGTGAATGATAAAATCCATAAGAAGCAGATTGGAGAACTTCGCCAACTCGTGCAGGTTCTTGGCCGTACTATCCAGCAGCAACCTGTGCCTGTTACCGATGAAAGCAATGCTCTCTTTGATGTGGTAGTAGATTATACATACGCCCTCGACACCCTTGACGATTATGACTATCAACGATTGAATATTGCCAAGATAACCAAGGAAGAACCTTTTCATGCTACCTATGAGAATGCTATGCGTGAGATAGATCTTTTAAGGGAGAAATTTGGTGGATCCGTATTGTTTGGCAATGAGAAAGATGAGTCATTTAAAAGTTCTATTGGACAAATCTATCAGACCTTTGATGGTAAGGATCTTTATCCAAGTGAAGAGGAGAAGGCTGCGATGCTCTTTTATCTCGTAACAAAGAATCATTCATTCAGCGATGGAAACAAGCGTATTGCTGCCACATTATTTCTCTGGTATATGAATAATAATGGTATTTTTTACTGTAAGGATGGCGGGAAACGCATAGCTAATAATACCCTCGTCGCCCTTACGCTGATGATCGCTGAGAGTAGGACGGGAAGAGAAAGATGTGATGGTAAAAGTGGTGGTAAACCTGATTAATAAAAACAATTAGAAAATATTTCTTTATTCTGTGAATCCTAATTAATATTAGGGAAATGAACGGCGAATGAACAATCTTCGAAGCAAG
>ENA-UOOK01002357-UOOK01002357.1-fermentation-metagenome-genome-assembly--contig:-NODE-2357-length-23487-cov-47.603363_pt1 | contig 23487 bp, 20 predicted proteins | sample MGYA00245777_ERZ724023 | MGnify/ENA primary metagenome ERZ724023 (study PRJEB28704, sample SAMN03018312) | fermentation metagenome | biome: anthropogenic terrestrial biome; feature: soil...
TTTTTTTCGGGCTTTCAATAATATTATCCCACTATTCAATAGCAGTTCTTTATATTTTTGCTCTTGTGGTTGTATTGATATTATCGTATCTATCACGAAGAGTTATCATTTCAAAAATAGCGGCTAAACTTCCAGGGTCAATGTCTAATGTTATGGAAAGATTAGTGGAGTTTATGGACGTGAAAAGCGATGTTATAAAATTAAAATTTGTTCTTTTATTCCTATTTGTTGCAGGGGGTTCTTATTACTTACTTGCAGGTTCTAGCACTGTTATATTGATATTCACTACCTTTAAACATGTTTTAATAGGTATACTTGGAAAATCAGTTGGTACAAGTTCATCAGAGGGTTTAAATTTGTTATTGATGGAAACGTCACCACTACATCGGATAGGTAAATATGTTTACATAGCCAGCCAAATTTTCATAGTTTTCGGATTTTTAAAGATATTTTCCTCAAAGAACTTCAAAAAATTCCGTTTCAACAAGGCTTACATGAATTTTGCATTTTTAAGTTTCTTAATGTTGGTTGCATGTATATTTATGCCCTTTTTTGCGAGTGCGCTTAACACGACAAGACTTTACCACATTGCACTCATATTCCTAGCTCCAATATCTGTAATCGGAGGAATAGAATTTTTCAGGTTTATAATCAGTAAACTAAAGTTAGCTGAAGTAAACAAAAAATCTGCAGAACTTTTATCCATATTTCTCGTGGTTTTCCTTTTATTTAATTCTGGATTAGTTTATGCATTGGCTAATGATAACTCACAGTCTATAGCTTTAAATTCGAGTTATGATACAGCTAATTATAATCAAATGGAAAAAACCAGTGCTTCTTGGTTGAATTATTATGGTTTAGGGTTCACATTTGCTTCAACTAAAAAAGGTGGTGTTGTTCTATCTGATGATTATAGGAGGCCTATATTGAGGAGTTTTGGTATGGAACCAGTTGTATTCTCTAAAGTGATGAATAATACATCTGATCTCGAAACGAACTTAAAAGAAATATGCTTCCCAAAATACAAATTCTGTTACATGTACTTTGGAACGAAAAATTTGTTGGATAACAATTTTGAGATGTTGAGTACAAAGGGCGTTAACGTGGGAAATCCGTTATATGAAAATAAAAATGATATAATTAATGATAAAGATGAGATATACGATAATAAAGGTTCGCAAATTTATTATTTTAATATATAAAGAAGTGGAATAAATGATAAAAAATAAGAATTCTTTGACTGATGACATTGAGATTTTTTTTAATTATCTAATGAATCGGTCAAAATTACTTTTGAAAAAGCCAAATCCCAAGGACATTGTTTATATCAATTTTGCTGTTACCTATCTATGTAATAGTCACTGTTCAACATGTAATATTTGGGACATTTATAAAAAGAATCCCAAAAAACTAAAAGAAGAGTTAAATTTTGATGAAATATCTGAAATATTCAATAAGTCTAAACTTTTATCTAAAATTCAAACGATCAACTTATCTGGTGGAGAACCAGCTCTGAAAAAAGATTTTGTAGATCTTTGCGGGTTTTTCATTGAAAAATACCCAAATCTGAATTTGGGCATTGCTACGAATGCTGTAGCTCCCAGTATTTTGTTGAATAAATTGAAAGAATTTGTTGATATTTATAATCCGAATATGAAAAAAGTTCAGATATCTATTTCTTTTGATGGTATTGGAGAAACTCATGATACTGTCAGGGGCGTACGTGGAAACTTTAAAAATACATTAAAATTTATAAAATCAGTTAAGGCTGATTTTCCTGAGATGAAACAGGGTATTAGTTTTACAATCACTCCCACAAATTATAAAGATATTCTAAGATCTTATAAATTATCAAAAAAGATGAATATGAGTTTTGGAATCCAATTTGCACAAACTAGTGATTTTTATGTTAACAATGAAAAGAATTTCGTTTGGGATAATAAAAAATTGGATGATGTCAAGATAATGATTGATCAAATTTGCAGTGATCTCAAATCTAAACAAAACCTCCTTCAAAGGTTAGATGATGTAAATGGATATTTTCTCAAAGAAATGGTAGAATTTCAAAGAAATGGTAGAATTTCAAATAATTGTTACTCTGGAACTCATTCATTTTTCATGAATCCTTATGGTGATATTTACCCATGTATTATGCTTAATAAAAAGATGGGAAATGCTTTTAGGACAAATTTTGATGAATTATGGTTGTCAAATCAAAGTAGGATTATAAGAGAATACATTAATGAAAAAAACTGCAGATGTTGGACACCTTGTGAAGCCCATTTTTCATTGTTTAGGGATTTAAATTTAATATTAAAACTTTAATTATTCCGTTTTATTTTATACTCAACAATTTAAGGGGTTTCAATGGAAAAAGAAAAAATATTTTTTATTGAATCACATCATACTGCAAAAAGAAGGTGGTTAATATTATTAGAAAATTTAGTAAACTTTTTTGAAATGAAACTTTTAAAGGGCTTATCAAAAAATTATGATGCAAAAGTCTATGCATCCGATTCGAAAACTGTGAATTTTCTTAAAAAAAAAGGTATTGATAGTTTTTTAAAAGATGATATACGATTTGATAAAGCAGTTAATAAAGAACTTAAAAATAAATGCAAGTATATTGCAAAGAATTGGTATGAACAAGAAAAAGCACATCTTTTAACGTTTGATGGTATCAATTTAGGGGCTGCTACTGAACAAGAAACAATGGAAATTTTATACAGTCTTCTTAAAGACTTTAAAATATATGAATTTGTCATTGAATCAAATTCTGTTTTATATATAGAAAATCCTTATTCTACACAAGGAAAAGGAATTAAAATAATTGCTGATGATTTAAAATTACAGCTTTTTAATTTATATCCTAAATTTTATGGTAAGATCAAAAGCGCAATTGTTAACAGAATGAAATATAATTGGTATAAAAAAACTCGTATCGACCCTATAAATCTATATTTAATCAGTGAAAATGGACAGGAACGCCCAAAGTTTAAAATTAACATCTTGATTGATGCTCCATATATAAATCATCTTAATGTTGTATTTCCAGTTATCCAAAAATTAATTTCAAAATATAATATATATTTATTGGCTAGATGGCAGGATATTAAAAAATACGAATTAAAATACACGTTTTGTGCTGTTAAATTTAAAAAAGAGCATTATAAGAAGTTAGATAAAGAATTGAACTGTTATTTTCCGTACTTACGTCGAAACTCCACTCATCTATTTAAATATGAAAATTTTGATATAGAAAAATTTTTGGATGATGATCTTTACAGTTACCATAAAAAAACATTGCCTGCTATTGAGTATGAAATAAAAAACTTTAAGACTATTGTTTCAACTTTAAATCCTGCAATTATAATTGTGGGTGATGATAGGGCACCTTCTTCTGTTAGAATAGATATGTTATATTCTAAAAAAGAAAATATTCCCTTTGTTGAAATCCAACATGGTCTTTACTCTCCTGAAAAGTTGATGGCATGTCCAATTGCAGATAAAATATTTATCTGGGGCGAAGCTATGAAAGGGGCCCTTATAGGTGCCGGAGCTACTGAAGATCAATTGGAAGTGACGGGATCGCCATTGTATGATTCCTTAATTGATAGGTTCAATGAACATTCCCCTAACCTTAATTCAACTAAAACTCTGTTATTCGCAACTCAACCCCTGCCTGGTGATATAAATATTCAAATAATAACTGAAATTGCTTCATTTTTAGAAAATAACAATGCAATCACGTTAATTGTGAAACCGCATCCATCTGAAAATACCAGTTATTATGAAAATTCTTTAAGGGATTTTACAAACGATCACATCATTGTCAAAGACAGTAAGGATGATTTCACTGATTTATTACTTGATGCTAATGTTTTGATTACAATATCATCTACTGTAGGTATAGAAGCGGCAATATTGGACAAACCAATGATATGTGTAAATTTAACGGGTGAAAAATCTGTTTATGTATCAAATGGAGTTGCATTAGAAGTTAAGGATCTAAAAGAACTTACAACAGTAATTGAAAAGGTCTTAAATGATGTTAATGTGATTAAAAAACTTTCAAAATGCCGTAAAAAGTTTGTTCATGATTACGCTTATCTGAAAGATGGAAAAGCATCTGAGAGAATTGCTGATGCAATAGTTAAAATGATTGAAAGTAATAATTGAATGATTAATTTTTAACTGTTTCTTAGCATGTTTTTAAAAAATTTAAATTCTTCTTTTTTAATGCCTTTCAAAATTATTAATAACCCCATATAAACAACTGCACCAATTACAACAGTAATTAAAACATTTAAGATTCCAGAGGGATTCATTAAACTAATTATGATAGACATCAAAATTGATGCAATTATGATTTTGACGATAAAATCAAAATCAAAATCAAAATCAAAGAATTTGGCTGTGTAAACGAGTGTTAAAATAAAAGCAGTTCCATAAGCAATTAAAGTGATTGAAGCAGCTCCAAGAATTCCAAAGTAAGGAACAAATAGAATGTTAAGTCCTAAATTTAAAACAGCAGCAATTATCCATATTGTTCCTGTTATTCCTGTTTTTTTCTTTAAAACAATTACATTACTTATAATGGCATAAACTCCAAATAGAAGAGCACTCAGTGTTACAAAAGGAGTTATTAAATAACCGTTCAAAGCAATTTCTTGCGTGGTTAATATCATTAAAATAGGCTTTGAGAGCATAGATAATCCGAATGCAGAAGGTATCGCAATCAAAAGGAAGTACTTCAAAGAATACTTTAAAAAAGTTTTAACTTTTTCTATTTCTCCATTGTCATAATATTTTGGAAGTACGGAAGGTAAAAGAAGAGAAAATGGGGCTAGTAACATCATTATAATGTTTCCGAGAGTGTACCCTGGGGAGTAGTACCCAACAAAAGTTGTACCTAAAAATACTCCAATTACATAGCGGTCGCTGGAATCCACAATCCATGATGATAAATTTCCGGGGATAGTTGGAAGTCCAAACGATAAATATTCCCTCATATTTTTGAATTTGGGAATTTTAAAACCTATGTTTGAAATTATAAACAAGGTCATGATGAAAAAAGTGACTAAATTTGCAATTAAAAGTCCCAATGCTGCTGTATAAATGCTGAATCCTTTTATTGCAAAGTAAGAAACAATAAAAACCCCTAAATAAGTTTGAATAAGTAAAAAGATAGAATACCTTTTCATTTGTTGAAATGTTCTGAAGAAATTGAGTAAAAACGCATTTAAACATGCTAAGAAAACTATTACAGAAAGCAACACTACAATATTCACGGCACCGTTAAAGAGTGCTGCTGCGATATTTTTAGAGAATAGGAACAGCAGGGTTGATATGATGAAAGTTGAAGCCAATACAATACTTGCAATGGAATAAAAACCTTCTTGTATTTTTTCTTTGTCTTTTTCTGCAGATAAAAACCTAACCATGGTGTAAGGTAAGCCTAAGGCTGCAATGTTAGGTATTAATGAAATTGTAGTATTTATCTGAACCCAAATACCATAATCCTCTATTGAAAAGCTTTTAGTCATAATGGGAAGTAAAATTAATGAACTTAACGCTATTAAAATATTGGTTATTCCAACCAATCCAATTCTTTGTACAAAAAGTTTGTATTCGTTCAACTGTTTCACCGTAAAATAGAGTTTGTAGAATTATCTTATTCCATTATGTTTATTTTATATAATAAACTACTATTATTTAAAAGGAGAATTTGATATGAATATACTGGCAATCATACCTGCACGTGGTGGAAGTAAAGGAATTCCGAGAAAAAATATTAAATTACTTGCTGGAAAACCATTGATAGCATATTCCATTGAAGTCGCAATTAAATCAAAATTTATAAATAAGATTGTTGTTTCTACTGATGATGATGAAATAGCACAGATCTCTAAAAATTACAATTCTGAAGTTGTAATGAGACCAAAAGAGATGGCTAAAGATGATTCTCCAACTATAGACTCAGTCATTCATGTCATAAATTCTATGGGAAAAAAAGAATATTTCGTGGATTTGGTTGTTCTTTTGCAGCCAACATCCCCTTTGAGAACTCAAAAAGATGTTGATAATACTATTAAACTTTTTATAAAAAATAAGGATAAATGCGACTCACTCGTAAGTGTTTGTGAATTTGAACACTCTCCATATTGGGGTTTAAAAGTTGAAAGTGAATATTTAAAACCCATATTCGGAAATAAATATCTTAAAACAAGAAGACAAGAGTTACCTAAATCATTTATTCCTAATGGAGCAATATTCATTTCTACGCCCAAAAAATTGAAAGAATTTAAGACATTTTACAGCCCACGAACTTTGTCTTATATAATGCCTGCTGAGAAAAGTATTGATATGGATTCCCAAATGGATTTCATGTTAGCTCAGCTTATTTTAGAGGAGGAAAAAGATGCAAGAAATAAAAATAGCAAATAGACTGATAAATGAGGATTCACCTACTTTTATTATTGCAGAGATTGGTGTTAATCATAATGGTTCAGTTGAAATAGCTAAAAAATTGATTGATGCTGCCAAGGATGTTGGTGCAAATGCAGTCAAATTTCAAACATTTAAAACTGAAAATCTGGTTAGTAAATCTCTTAAAGATTTTTATGAAATGGTAAAAAAATTGGAACTTGGAAAAGAAGATTTCAAAGAATTGGCTCAATATGCAAAGAAAAAAGATATCATCTTTTTTTCAACTCCAACAGATGAAGAAAGTGCAGATCTTTTAGAACAGTTTAAACCGCCTGTTTTTAAAATAGCGTCTGGAGATTTAACTCAAATACCTTTTATAAAATATATTGCAGAAAAGAAAACTCCAATTATTTTATCTACGGGTATGGGTAATTTGTGTGAAGTTGAAGAAGCTTTGAATGCGATTTATAGTACGGGGAATCATGATGTCATTTTAATGCATTGTGTATCATCTTATCCTGCTCCAATAGAAGAAGTTAACTTAAAAGTCATTCATACACTAGAAAAAGCTTTTAATGTCCCTGTTGGATTTTCGGATCATACTCAAAGTTCCTTAACTTCAGTAATAGCTGCTACAATGGGTGCAAAGGTAATTGAAAAACATTTCACTTTGGATAAGGATATGGAAGGGCCGGATCATAAAGCTTCTGCAGATGTCACTGATTTTAAAGAGATAGTTGATGGGATCAGATCTATGGAAAAAATGAAGGGATTTCCTATGAAGAAAATGGTAGAATCTGAAAAAGAAATACGTATCAATTATAGGAAAAGTATTTTTGCTAAGGAGAAGATATTAAAGGGAAATACCATTACTTCAGATAACATAACCATAAAAAGACCTGGAAATGGAATACAACCCAAATATATTGATAAAATTCTTGGAAAAAAAGTTAAAAGAGATGTAAATCCTGATGAAATGATAGAATGGGACTTGATCTAGATCGTAGGTTGTTAAATGAAAATTTTAATAAGAGCTGATGGAAGCTTAAAAATAGGTTTAGGCCATATTTTCCGATGTGTTACAATAGCTGAAAAGTTTAAGGAACTTTCACCAAAATCTGAAATATATTTTGTTACTAACTCAGATCCTAAAATTAAAAATGATCTTTTAAAAGATTATGTTTGTTTAGATCCTTTAAAAGATCAAGATAAACTTGAGGACATGATTAGATCAAGTGATGTGTTTATATCCGACTTGCTGGATACTTCGAATTTATACATATCGCAGATCAAAATGTTGAATCCACAAATTAAAGTGGTCTGTATAGATAATAACACGAAGTTAAAGAGGATAAAAGCAGCTGATATAGTATTTAATGCCAATGTGTTTAACAGATGTAATTTTGTTGAATCTGGCACTAATTATTATTTAGGCACGAAATATATGATATTAAGAGAAGAATTTGAACATTTAAGGGAAAAAATGGATGTGATTAAATCTCAAAATGTTTTTATTTCATTTGGTGGCAGTGATGAGAAAGGTTGTACTTTAAAGACGTTAGAATCCCTTAAGAACTTTAAAGAAGAGTTAATATTCCTTGTAGTTATTGGTCCTCTTTTTAGTTTTTCAAAAGATTTGGAAAGAATTGCAGATTTAGATAAACGGATAAAGATATTCAAAGAACCAAGTAATATTTATGATTTAATGGGGCAAACAAGTTTAGCAATCACTGCTGCAGGAATAACACTTTATGAACTAAGCACGTTAGGTGTTCCATCAATTGTGATACCTCAAGTCGATCATCAAAAAATAATAGCTGAAGCTTTTGCTGAAAGTGGAGCATGTATAAATTTGGGGGACAAACCTTCAGTTCAGGATATATCTGATAATTTAAGAAGGTTGCTATCAAATGAGTCTATTAAGAAAGCTTTGCATAAAAATTCAATGAAATTTGTAGATGGTAATGGATTAAAACGATTCACTAAAATAATTTTAGATGATTTAAATGACCCAAAGATTTAAAAAATGGCAAAAACCAGAATTCAATGAGAATGGTGTGACGAAATGGGGTTGGAAATGTCAACACCACCAAAACTTGAATTTGGGGAATTATGTTGATGTGGGGGCTTTCACATATATAAACGCTGAAAACAATGTTTCAATTGAAGACAACGTTCAAATTGGTTCACATTGTTCTATTTATTCTATTTCAACCATAGATAACAAGGAAGGGCCTGTTAAACTTAAAGAAAATTGCAGGATTGGAAGCCACTCGGTTGTCATGCCAAATGTTACTGTGGGTGAAAACTCAATTGTAGGAGCTTTCAGCTTTGTTAATAAGGATATTCCCAAAAATGTTGTGGCATTTGGAGTGCCTGTTAAAGTAATGAGAAAAATGAGCCTTGAGGAAGTTAAAAATTTAAGAGAGGATGTTGATGACATTTAAAATTCCTTTATTCAAAATCCTATGGGATGATGAAGACGTTCAGAACATTGAAAGGGAGATAAAATCTGGAATGAACTGGGCGGTGGGCCCCAATGTTGAAAAATTTGAAAAAATGATAGCAGATTACATTGGAACAGATTATGCTGCTGTTTTTAACTCTGGAACATCTGCACTCCATTCTATGTTGTTAGCCCATGGAATAAGAAAAGATGATGAGGTAATAGTACCATCATTCACTTTCATAGCAACTGCCAATTCACCGTTATTTGTGGGTGCAAAACCAGTTTTTGTAGATATTGAAAGAGAAACTCTTGGTTTAGATCCTGAAAATGTGAAAAAAAACATTACGGACAGAACTAAGGCAATTTTACCCATACACTACGGTGGATGCCCTTGTAAAATAAGGGAACTCAGGGAAATAGCAGATGACAATGATTTAATATTGTTAGAAGATGCTGCAGAAGCCATGGGTGCAAGTATAAATAACAAAAAAGTGGGTACATTTGGAGATTCTGCAGTTTTAAGCTTCTGCCAGAACAAGATAATCACGACAGGTGAAGGCGGTGCAGTTGTAACAGATTCCCAGGATATCTATGAAAAATTGTTGCTTATAAGATCCCATGGAAGATTGGAGACTGGAGATTACTTCAGTTCGGCAGGACTCTTTGATTACATAGATCTTGGATACAACTTTCGAATGTCCAACATAACAGCTGCACTAGGCATATCCCAACTTGAAAAGGTAGGCACGGTAATAGATATGAGGCAGAAGAATTCAGAGTATTTGATGCAGAGAATTCTAGAAGAAACTGATAAGATCAAACCAATACTGCCTCCTGATGGATACAACCATGTTCGCCAGCTTTTCACGGTTATAGCAGATAAAAGAAATGATCTGATATCTTATTTAAAATCCAAAAATATCTCAACCAAAATATATTTTGATCCAGTACATTTAAGCCATTTTTACAGGGAAAAACTTGGATATAAATGTCAACTTCCGGTTACAGAGGAGATGGCCAGAAGAACGATCACACTTCCAATGTATCCATCGCTCAGTAGAGACGAAATGGATTTTATGGCAGAGACCATTGGAAAATTTTACAGGTGATAACATATGGAATCTTTTTATAAGGACAAAGTGGTTCTGGTAACAGGTGGTTCTGGATCAATTGGTCGTGAAATTGTTAAAAAACTTTTAGAAGTTAATCCAAAGGCTGTAAGGATACTTGACAACAATGAAACAGCTCTCTTTGATCTGGAAGAGGAACTAAACTGTGAAAAAATAAGAACGTTCATCGGTGATGTGAGGGATAAAAACAGGTTAAAAAGAGCTTTTGAAAATGTGGACATTATCTTTCATGCTGCTGCATTGAAACATGTTCCTCTCTGTGAGTACAACCCTTTTGATGCGGTTAAAACCAATGTAATTGGCACACAGAATGTTCTTGATGCTGCTTTAGATAAAAACGTGGAAAAAGTGATAATGGTAAGTACGGACAAAGCTGTTAATCCTGTGAATGTGATGGGGGCCACTAAACTTTTGGCTGAACGCCTTACAGTCTCTGCAAATTATTATCGTGGAAATAAAAGGACTACATTTTCATGTGTTCGTTTTGGTAATGTCCTAAATTCAAGGGGCTCAGTTGTGCCAACGTTTAAAAAACAGATCCAAAAAGGTGGACCAGTTACAATAACGGATCCGCGGATGTCACGTTTTATAATGTATATACCTGATGCAGCGAAATTGATACTTAAAGCTGGCCAAATTGCACAGGGCAAAGAAATATTCATACTTAAAATGCCTGCTGTAAACATAGTTGACCTTGCAAATGTTATGATCAAAGAGTTAGCCCCAGAATATGGGCATGATCCCGAAAAGATTGAAATCAAAATTACGGGAAAAAGAGTTGGCGAAAAAATGTATGAAGAACTCATGACAGCAGACGAGGCCCTCTGCGCAGTTGATGAGGGAAAATTGTTTATTTTAAACTCTAAAAAAGGAAGTAGTCTTGACAATAGGTTTGAATATACCTCTGATTCTGTTGAAAAACTGTCTAAAGACCAACTGAAGCCTATTGTACAGAATATACTGTGTCCTAATTTTTAAATGATGATTAAAACTCTCATTTTGTTTTTTTATATAACATATTTTTGTAAATAAAATAAAAATATTATTTTTTGAATATTATATTTTTACTTAACATTCACCCACAAATGAAGCGACAAATAAATACTTTGCGTATCTGGCAGTTTGTAAAGCAAAAATTTGACCTCTTTTTCCCCGGTTTTTTGCAGTTTAAACGTGTAGGGTATCTCTAGTTTCTGGTTTGCCTGCAGTGTGATGTTCTCTGTGGTCATGTTGGTTCCGTTGGACTGCACAACAATTGTGTAGTTTGTTGCTTTGTGTTCGTGGTTCACGATCCCTACGATCACGGTCTGGTTTTTGCCGGCCGTCACATTGGTTGGGTAGTCTGCTGCCTTGCCCTGAGGTCCAAGGATATAAAACTCTGTGAAGCTTTCACCGGGATTGGGGTTGGCTATGAGGTAAACTGTGGTCACAATCGACAGGATGAATAAAATTATTAAAACTACAGTCATTTTACCTGTGAGATCTCCCCTGCCCCATGTTGATGCTTTAAGCTTGCTGAACGATTCTGCAAGGTATCCGTAGAAGCTCTCATCCCTCATGACTCTGGTCTCGACAAGGATCGCCATCACCGCCAGGACCGTGGTCATGATGGATACTATGATAAAGAGGGAGGTTGTGCCTGTACCGCGGTAGCGGCTAACAACCGCAAACACGAGGGTCACAAGGAGGCTTAACATCAAGCTCATCCCTAACCTTTCCCAGAGATTTATCTCATCTCTTCTTGGGTACATAGTTACCATTATAGCGTAGCCTGGGAAGAAAACCATCAAAATGGTTGTGAAGGTTTTCCCCAGATGGTTAAGTGGTGAAACCGAAAGCAGGAGGAAGCAGAGGCCAGCAAATAGGAATGTGAACACCAAGTCATATGGTATGAAGCGCTTAATTTTCCTGGAGATAATTTCTTCAATATCTCCCTCTAGACTCTCCTTTCCCCCATTTTGAACTATACTCCCTGTTTGAATGGCACTTACGCTACATTCAGGCCCAATATTTCCTTCAGTTTCTCTGATGACATCGTCTATTTTTTCAAGGGTGGACTTCACACTTTCTACCTTTTTTTCTGCAACTTCCGGCTGCAATTCATCATCGTAAACTTCGTAGTGAAGTTCTCCGCCGCATTGGCATTTTTCAAAGTCTTCTGGTGACTCACCCTCTTTAATCGGGTAGTAGCCGCCGCATCTTTCGCAGATGAGGTACCCTTTAATATTCTCTTCAACTTTCTTTGTCACAATCTTATCTGCTTCCAGGTATTTCTTTAGGGCTTTATCACCCTTCTTGTAGACCATAAGATCATCATTTCTAGCTGGTCTTCTCCTTAAAAAGGCCACAGGAATGCATGTAGAAATGATTAAAAGTAGGATGGGTGTAAGGTACGTTTTTCCCAGAAACCTGAAAACTGACACCGCAATTAGGACGGTGAAAAGTGTGGTTAAAATGAAGGACAGCAAATTTTCTTTTCCATGGCCTGAGGGGTAAAACGCAGTTTTGAGGGAGTAACCTGCAAGAAGAACCAGCAAGAAGATTAAAATGTTGTAAAGATGGATGCTTTCGTAGAGAATTAATATGCTTATGGTTAAAAATAATATTAAAATAAGATCTCTGTTTTTCATGCTTGTTATCTCTTATAATCATTGAAAATAAAAAATATTCAAGTCAACTTAAAACTTGATACTTTTTTAAGAATAAACTCAATTGAAATTAGTTTTTCAATTAATTTGTTTTTCTTTTTATGTTTAACATTTAAATATCTTTCTAAATATTGTACAAATTGATATGATTGTAATTTGAAATAATTCAAATCAATTTAGACTTATATTTTTTGCAGATTGAACTTTTAAAGTTACTTCTTTAATTTATAAGAAAAGATCATAATCAAATTTTTAGGATAATAACAATTTTTGGATAACTTAGTTGTCTAGACCTTAGGAAATTGTAATTAATTTTCGCTTATCCCCTTTTGTTTGTGCAGATATTTTTTTTATGTGATGAGTTTTGGATATTATAATTTATGGAAGGTGTTGATTGGTTTTGGATTTGTTTATTCCAGATGAAAAAAGATCTATGAATATTGTTAGGAGTACTAAATGGGCTAATGGTGTTTATTGTCCTTTATATCACTCTTTTATTATTGAAAACTGTGGTTCACAGGGTAAAAATCGTAGATATTTATGTAATGGTTGTTTGAATTTTAGCGATCTTACAGGAACCAGTATTCGCTGAAAGAAAACTTCCAATGAGTAATATACTATATATTCTGTTTAATCTGGATAAAAAAAGTATAAAGAGGCTTTCATAGGAATTAAGCCATAAATGGGGGCCTATTTATAGATTAACCAAAGATTTCAAAGAGTGTCTAGCCCGAAAATCATAGGATCCCAGGCTTCAAGGTAAAATTGAAATCGACGGAATATATATTCACGCTGGATCTAAAGGTTTAAAAAAAAGTTTTTCCTGAGAAAAAGAGGACTCAAAAGTAGAGGAAGAGGAACTTGGGCCCAAATAAACCACTAATCATCACAATAGATCCAGCAGAAAAACACACAAAACAATCTTTACGGTTAAAAAGGACATATGCCAAAAAAGATATACGAAAAGAAATCCAAAAACACTGCAAAGGACCAAAACAGCATACATTATATACCCCAACCTGAAAACACACAAAAATGGTTAAAAAATACTACACAATCAACCATTCAAAACGAAAATATGCTGAAGGTGAAAACCATATAAACACCACCTAAAACCTCCACTAACTCCTTAGACCCTTCCTAAACATATTCAGAGGAATTTCAAAGAAAAACTTAAACAACTACGTCAAATTCTTCCAATACACCTTCAACAGCGGCATAAACTGGTTCAAAAAAGCACTCAAAACAATACCAAACAAACGAACCACCACAAGGACATGCGTGAAAATTTTTTATAGAGTTATTAAGGCTTGCAATGCATACATGCTTTTTGCGTTACTTGTACTTCTTCCAAAAGATGTTCCTTTTGTAGGGTCCTATCTTTAGTGTCATAATTTTACAGAAAAAAAACCTCTTTTTATCTAAATGTAGAAAATGTGCTTGAAATATTTTAATAATTCGTATTGGTCAAAGAATTTTCGAAAAAATTACATTTAAATATAAAATTTTACTTAATTAAACTTATGACTTCTAAAAATTTAGATATTTTTCTGTCGAACTCCAGTTACAAGCGTCCTGTGGACATTAAGAAACTAAAATTTATATATGAATCCATTAATGAATATTCTTTGGAAAAGAATAAAGATTTTAAAGAAATTAAAATTTTGGAAGTAGGCTGTGGTGATGGTGGAATAACTTTTCCAGTAGCTTCTTTGGGGTGTAATGTTCGTTCATTTGATGTTGATAAGAAATCCGTAGATCTAGTTAATAATAAAATTAATGAAAATTGTATCAAAAATGTAAATGTAAGTGTGGATGATGGTTTTACTTTCGCTGACATGGATAGTTATGATATTATTATTATTTCAGAAGTTCTTGAGCATGTTTTAGAACCTAAAAAATTTATAAATAACATTACAAAAGAGATAAAAAAGGGTTCTTATCTGATTTTAACATGTCCTAATGGATATGGTCCTTGGGAATTACGGAATAAACCTTATTATTACATATTTAGAAATAATAAATTACGTAAATTATTAGGTAAAAGTCCTTACATCTTAGGAACTGGTCCAGATCATTGCCAATTTTATAAAAGAAAGGATATTATGAAGTTTTTTTCAAATTCATTTGAATTAAGGAATTGTAGAAACTCAGACTCCATTCTTGCAATTTTTGATGTTCTGTTGAAAGGAGAAAAATTGAATAAAATTGTGGGTGATGTAGATATTGCTATTGCAGATATTTTGCCTTATCAATTTGCGAGTGGATGGTACTTTTTACTTGAAATGAAATGATAAAACTGTGTTTTCAATGTTTTATAGCATTAAACAATTTTCTATGACTAAAGTTCAATATTTTTTAATTTTTTTATAATTGAAGCATGGATTCAAAAGCCTGAAATTTCTTTACGTTAAGGTTTATTCATATTTTTATCGTAACCTTTGTGGTTGTTTCAGTGTTTGTAGTCACGTTTGAGGACTACACTTCCATATATTTTTAATATATCAACCTTGCTGATTTTTAAAACGACTCGAGTTATTTCACTCTAAATTCATTTTTTCTGGCCAATTTTTTTGTGTACTGAATGTAACATCCATTAAAATAATATTAACTTGAGGATAAACCTCCTTAATTCTTACTTTGTCTGTACTCATGCGTGAAGGAAGCATCGTAGAGTTTTGAAGGCGTGATGCGAGACGTGCCAAGCACGTTGCCCACAACGATTATGGCGGTTTTCTTTATTCCGGACTTCTTGACCTTGTTTGCAATGTCCTCAAGCGTTCCTTTCACAACCTTTTCATCGGGCCAGGACGCCCTCTGCACCACTGCAGCAGGAGTTTCAGGGGGGTAGTGGGTCTTCAGCTCCTCTGCAACTTCATCTATCATGTGAACGCCCAAGAAGATGCACATGGTTGCGTGGTGCTCTGCAAGCTTTGATATTGATTCTGGGGAAGGTTTAGGGGTTCTACCTTTAGGACGGGTTATTATAACTGTTTGAGACACCTCAGGAAGTGTAAGTTCAGTTTCAAGTGCTGCTGCCGTTGCAAAAAGCGAACTTACCCCGGGCACGATCTCGAAGGGTATGCCCTTGGCCTTCAATCTTTCTATCTGTTCGCCTATGGCGCCGTAGATTGCAGGGTCTCCTGTGTGGACCCTTGCAACAAGCCCCCCATTTTTTGTTTCCTTCTCCATGACCTCCAGGATCTCGTCCAGGTTCATGGACGCGCTGTTGTGGATCTCAGCCCCGTCCTTTGCACAGTTTAAAACATCCCTGTTTACAAGGGATCCTGCGTATATAATAACATCAGCTTTTTTAATCGTGTTGAATGCTTTCAGAGTTAAAAGTTCAGGGTTTCCAGGACCCCCACCGATAAATACAACTTTTCCCATCATTTTGTTTCACTGCCCCTTTTTTTATGCCTTACTGAAATTAACTTTAACTACTATTTTTTTTATTTAGAATTCACCTTTAAAATTACTTCTTTTTATACTTGGAATATCTTACCTTTTTTGGAGCTAATTTTTTTTTAATGTGTTGAATAATTGAAGTTTGCAAAATTTTCCTTCATTGAATCAGTGCTTTCCGATTAGTACCTATTTTTGTACATAAAAAAAGAGTTCTTAAACGAAGTCTAAAAAAATATATTTAAACTCAAGTTCAAGTAAGTTATCTTTGAGTTATTTAATATTTCAAATCAAGTTTAACTTAATTTTTATTTGTATCACGTCTTTTTACATCAAAAAAAGGGATTTAACTGTTTTTTTAAAGGTTTATATTGATGATCTGCAGAAATTCACTTTTTTTAGAGCTGATTCCATTTTTAAGTGGTTTAAAAAGTTCTAAAGTTAAAAAAATTTTTAAAAAAAGATTTAAACGGTTTTATTTGTTTATGTTCTGGACTATCATCCTCGATAGTGTGTCCAGTATTATTCCTGTAAAGGCTATGAAAACCCCCATTATGGAGATCAACCCGGCAACAACGGTTGGGGCCAGGCTTCTGTTGTGACCTCCCAAGTACTCTCCAAAAAATACAAGTCCTGCAACAAGACCTATCATGATGAGTAAAAGTCCTGGGACTGTAAAATAATAAAGGGGTCTGTTGAACTCCATGTCGTGGATGACTTTCACGAGAACGCCTACCCCGTGGCTTATGGGGTTTCTCTTGTTGTTGGCCACATCGTACCTGACGCTTATCTCCACTTCCTCTATCCTTAAACCTGCTTTTGAAGCTTCTGTTATCATCTCACTTTCAATTCCAAATCCTTTCTGTCTGAACCTGAATACAGGTACAATGTGTGCTGCAAAAGCTCTGAAACCACTCTGGCTGTCTGTGATATTTGTTCTGCCGTTTATGTTGGTTGCAATGTCCAGCACGCTTTGACCAACCCTCCTGTACTTGGGAGTGTTTTTTTCTCCACCATTGATGTACCTGCTACCGTTTACGAGGTCTGCTTCCCCATTGACTATTGGTGCTACGAGTTTTGGTATTTCTGAAGGGTTGTGCTGGCCGTCCGCATCTATTGTGACCACAACATCTGTTTCAGCTAAAGCGTTGAAACCTGTTTCAAGTGCTGCACCTTTTCCCATGTTTTGGGGATGTTTTATAACCTCAGCCCCTGCAATTTCAGCAATTTCTTTCGTTTTGTCTGTGCTTCCATCGTCAACAACTATAACGCGGTCCACACGCTTTTTTGTGCCTATAATAATACTTCCAATGGACACCTGTTCGTTGTATGCTGGTAATATGGCGGTTATGTGTGTCATTTTATTTTTCCTTTAATTGTTGTATTAATTGTTGTATAAAGATACATATTATTCTAACTATTTATCTCTAAAATTTACTTTCTGGGATCTGCAATTATTTAAGAATCAACAATTACAGGCTGTTTGCAATGGTTGAACATGAAAGTTTCACGATACCCTGTAAACAACTATATAAAACGTAGTCTTATATATATAATGTCCCTTGTATACATCCTTTGATAAAAAAACATTTTTAGATAAGGTCATGAAGTTAAAGGGAGTGCACTGTTTAATGAAATGGATATTTTTTTACAGGATGCAGCACGATCCAGAATAATGAACTGAAAACCAGCACGGTGGCACCATGGATGAACAAGAAGCCCTGAAAATTTCTCAAAAAGCAGCCCAATTTTATGAAGATGGAAGCTTTAAAAAATCCATGTCATACTACAAAAAAGCCTTGGAAATATTCCATATTCTTAAAAATGTGGGAGCAGAAGCTGGCATCTTCCTCTACATGGGAGATATCTATTTAGAGACTAAAGACTTTAAAAGTGCAGAGGAACAATATTTAATGGCATTAAAAAATTATAAAAAGCTTAAAGATAAAATTGGAGAAGGATATGCTCTCACGGGACTTGGTGTTTTAAGTGAGAAAAAAGGAGCATATGAAGAATCCAGATCTCACTACAGGAAAGCCACCAAAAAATTCAAGAAAGCAGGAGATCATGAAAGGGAGGCCATTGTTACATCTTTGATTGCAGGTACCTTTGAAACCCAGGAAGCATGGGAAGATGCCCTCATGGAATACAAAGAATCTTTTAATATCTTTAGAAAAAACGAAAACAGAGAAGAGGAGCAAGTCTGCAAAAGCAGGATCAGAACTTTGAAGAGCAACCGAAAAAAGCACAAAGCCTCTAAATGGAAAATAGTAATAGTTATAATCTATTTAATTGCCTTGATACTGGCGGAAGCTGTAACAAATTATTATAAAATTGAGATAGGGCTCGCAATGCATGTATGCATCCTATTTGCACTGCTTTTACACTCTTCGCTTGAATCATCATCAAACTTCGCAAACCTCTTGCGTTCTATGATGGTACTACCACTTATACGTATAATTGGCCTTTCGATCCCTATGATGCAGATAGGAACCCTGTACTGGTTTCTAATAATAGTTATACCTTTGTTTGCAGCCTCGTATAATATAATAAAGGCTCAGGGGCTTGGAAAAAAGAACGTGGGGCTGGTTGTGGGTAAGATACCGGTTCAGATACTGATAGCTTCAACCGGTATCCTCCTTGGAACCATAGAGTATTTCATACTGAAACCAAAACCCCTTATACCTGTTTTCAACCTGGAAATGGTGCTCTTTGCAGGGATCATACTTTTGGTGGCCACAGGATTTGCAGAAGAACTGCTCTTCAGGGGTATTATCCAGAAAAATGCGGAAAACGTCTTTGGAAAACTTTCAGGACTTCTTTACACAGCATTGATATTCACAACCATGCACATAGGCTGGAAATCATTCCCTGATTTGATATTCGTTTTCTGCGTTGCAATGTTTTATGGATATGCTTTCCAGAAAACAAGAAGCTTATCCGGGGTAACGCTTTCCCATGGACTGTCAAACACCTTCCTCTTTATAGTGGTGCCCTTCATTTTGATGTAATTAATTTTTCGCTCATGTCCTGTTGTTGGTGCGGATATTTTTATATGTGATGGGTTAAATGTTATATTTTATGAAAGGTGTTGATTTGGTTTCGGATTTGTATTGTTCCAGATGAGAAGAGGGCTATGGATATTTTTAGAGGTATTAGATGGGCTAATGGTGTTTATTGTCCGTCTTGCCATTCTTTATCTATTGAAAACCGTGGTTCGCAGGGTAAAAGTTGTAGATATTCGTGTAATGGTTGTGGATTGAATTTTAGCGATCTTACGGGAACTATATTTGCTAAAAGAAAACTTCCAATGGGCGATATGCTGTATATCTTGTTTAATTTGGATAAGAAAAGTATAAAAAGGCTTTCAGAGGAATTAGGACATAAATGGGGGAATGTATACCATTTAGCACAGGATTTCATAGGAAGATCTGGCTAAAAAATCTGGAGATCCCAAGCTTCAAGGTAAAATTGAAATCGACGAAATGTACATTCATGCAGGATCTAAAGGTTTAAAAAAAAGTTTCCAAGAAAAAGAGGACTCAAAAGCAGAGGAAGAGGAACTTGGGACACAGACAAACCATCCAATTATCACAATAGATCCAGCAGGAAAACACACAAAACCATTTTCATGGTCAAAAAGAACCTATACCAAAAAAGGCATACGAAAAGAAATCCAAAAACACTGCAAAAAATCAGTAACCGTATTTACCGATGAGTATACCATATATTTCAACCTAAAAACACACAAAATGGTTAAAAAACACTTACACAATCAACCATTCCAAAAGACAATATGCAGAAGGTGAAAACCACATAAACACCACAGAAAACCGCCATTCGCTCCTCAGACCATTCCTAAACATATTCAGAGGAATTTCAAAGAAAAACCTAAATAACTACGCCAAATTCTTCCAATACACCTTCAACAACGGCATAAACTGGTTCAAAAAAGCACTCAAAACAATCCTAAACAAACGAACTACCACAAGGACATGAGCGTTAAAATATTACGCCTAGTCATAAATTGCCTCCTTAAAGGACGGATGCCACTTTAAATGCCACTATGCTGACAAAAACCAATAACAGGGGGATTATGGCAACTTTAGATCCTTTAATAAACGATTGTACATACTTATTGTCTGTCTCTGAACTCAAGATCTCTTTGATTGCAAGTAGTGCTATCAACGTTACCACAGCAATTATTCCATAGTTCCAGGCCTGTGTCGAAGTTATTGTCGTGGTAACGGTACTTACTGTTGATATCATGGATACTTTTCTTCTTCTTATCATATATAAAGATTTTCATAACATCCTACAGTTTAAGAGTACTCCTACCTTAATCCCTATAAAATTCACCTTTTCATGTGGAGTGGGAGCTCTTTAAGGGAAGATAAATCAACGTTAAAAACGTTGCACAAACTGGTACGGGATATTTTTATACATTTAAAGAAATAATAATATATATGCCTAGATTCAGGGTGCGCTCCAGCGTAAAGAAGGGGATCTTCGTGAACACGGCCTCTTACAGGGAGCTTCTCAGGAAATTCAAGGGCCTTAAAAGAGAGCATGGAAAGGTGCTGCACGTTCTCGGGGCTCCAGGAACAGGTAAGTCAACCAACATCTACATGGCACTGAAAGAAGCTCGTCTGAATGTGCTGGATCTTGAATTGCAACTTTCAGGTGACTCCTTAAGTTCAGGGGAAATTTACTCTGAGTTTTTAAACTCCCTCATGGATCAAACAACCAGCTCGTCAAAGCAGGAGGTCTTCAAACGGTTTTCAGACTTTGATGCAGTGCTCTTTGCAGACAGGTTTCAGGATGCAAACAAGTTCCACCCTGAAAACGTCGGATTCAGCAGGTGGACACACAGGGCAGGGTTTTCTGCTTTGAGATTTTACATTCTCTGTGTGAGGGATTACCTTAAATACAGGAAGGAGTTTCAAAGGGCAAACATCATATTCCAGACAGTCTGGAGAATAAAATTCAGGGGTGGCAAGTACGATGCATTCATTGATCTGGGTTTGCTCTCCTTTCTGCTTGTGAGGATCCTTGGAATGCTCTTTGAAACTGTTGAGATATCCTACTCAGAGGAGGAGACAGTGAAGATCGTGAAAAAACAGGTGGATGCCCCAGAATCTGAGATTAAAGAACTTATCAAAAAGTACGGGTGCAGGCCCAGATTCATCTGCATGGAACTTGAGGGTGAATTTTTTTAGAGGATGTCTCCTCTTTAAATGCTTCTTTAAATACTCCTTTTCAAGGCTTTTTTTCTAAATCTTCAAGGCTTTTTTAGGATTTTTTTAGATAAACTTAAAGAAATTTTTAAAGGTAGTTTTCAATGAATAAATTTAATTAAACCAATATTTTTTAAAAATAAGAATTTCTAAAAGATTTACAATAATAAAAATGTTTATAAGAACTTATTTTTTTGCAATAATAATTTTAAAATGATAAATTTGAAAAATAAGATATTTAAATGGGGATCTGTAGGATCTTAAAAAAAAAGATCTTAAAAAAAGAAGTTTTTCCAAAAATAAAATCAAAAAAAAGTTTCTTGATCCAAAAAAAGAAGAAAAAAAGAAGAAGATTAAATCGGCATCAGTTGATGTTTATCCAGAGGTGCAGTGACCTGTAAGCATTGCTCTGGTCAGGCAGCTTGTAGAGCAGGAATTCCATCTCTTTTTTACCACTGCCGGATGTAGTGAAGTTGTATGGAACTTCAAGCTTCTGAGTGTTGTTTAACGTTATGTTCTGTGTTTTCAAGACAGTACCGTTGAGTTTAACCACCACCTCGTAGTTAACAGGTTTGTACTCATGGTTAACAACCCCAATTATGACGCTTCCGCTCTGTCCAGCTGTGATGTTGGTTGGATAATCTGCAGCCTTACCGTTGGGCCCCAAAATGTAGAACTCCGTGAATTTTTCCCCCTGTTTGGGTTTTATCACAATGTAAGCCGTTGTTGCAATAGCGAGAACTATGGTGATGATAAGCACGATGGATAAAATCTTGCTGGTTCTGGATTCTCCCTTAAAATCCTTCCTAATTTCTCGGGTGAAGCTTCCAAATGGAACAGAGAACCTCTCAGTAGATGGAAGTCTCATCCTCCTTAAAAATGCTAAAAACACCATTATAAGGGTGAAGGCCGAAAGTGAGATGAGTATGGGTGTTAACATGATACCTTTGATACCCCACGGTGTGTATTTGAGTGCAAATCCAATGAGGGCTGTTAAAAGAACGCTCAAACCGAAGCTCAGTGCAGCCCTTTCAATGCCGTCAAGGTCGCTCTTTTTGGGGAAAAGTGCGGCTATCAAGGAGTAACCCGGAACGAAGAGTATTAAGAGAAGTCCGAGTATGGTTCTGATGAAGGTATGATTCAGCTTAGGGGTTAAAACGAACACAGCGCACAAAACCGTGATGAGGGTCATGATGGCAAGGTCTGTGAAGACTTTTTTTCCAGCCTTAATGGGATTTCTTTCCTGATCGTCAGAACTATTTTGGGGATGTGCATCCTTTCTAGGGTATGCCGCCTTCTTTCCACTTGGATGTGCAGCCTTTTCAGGATATGTGGCATTTCTAAGATTTGCAACTTTTAAAACATGGCCTTCATCAATGTCTTTTATTCTGGAATGTTTGTACCTTTCCAGGGCAGTGAATAAAACTAAAATTACTGTTAAAACAACCATTATCAAGAAAGCATTCTCGGGATAGGCCCCAAGTACTTCCTGCCCGGATGCCACGAAGAAGATCCCCCCAATGAGGGCAGCAACTGCAAGACTGGAAACTATGCGTTTTACTGGACTTAAATCATCTTTCAACGGGCAAACTGCTGTTACAAGCATATATCCTGGAATCAGAAACATGGCCAGTACGTATGGAACGATGTTGTAACGAGGTAAAAAACAGATCCATAATGCAGATAACAGTGTCACTGACAGAGCTGCTGTAATATCCTTTGATGAAGTTTTCATGTGGACCTCCTGATCTTTCATTAAATGATCTGTAGCTTCTATATTTAACTCTTCCAGTAGCTTGCCGCGACTGATGTTCTGAAAATCAGATGTTATTCTAAATTATTCCTGGTTCTATGGAATTACTTTATGTTTAATGGTGCAAAAATGTAACTATGCAGTTCCTGATTTGAAGCGTGAACATGGTTAACTAGGATCCTGTAATTTAAATTCAAGAATTTCCATCTACAAAAAAAAATGTAGAATAAGTAGAAGTTTTCACCTGGATTTTTTTTATTTACAGGATTCAAAGTTTTTGGAAAATCTGCACTGGAAAGGAGATAACATATGTTAAAAAAAATGGTTTGGATGTAAATGGTTTAAACTTTAAAAAATCCACATTTTTTGTTAAAAAGAAGTAAAATAAGGTTTTTAGTTGAACTCTGGTTCCCTGAAACTTATCCTGAAGCATGTA
>ENA-UOOK01002358-UOOK01002358.1-fermentation-metagenome-genome-assembly--contig:-NODE-2358-length-23471-cov-4.070123_pt1 | contig 23471 bp, 17 predicted proteins | sample MGYA00245777_ERZ724023 | MGnify/ENA primary metagenome ERZ724023 (study PRJEB28704, sample SAMN03018312) | fermentation metagenome | biome: anthropogenic terrestrial biome; feature: soil; material...
ATAAACGCTTCGCCTGTCCAGTGACCAAACGGGCTCTGAGAATTCACCCGGCTTGATATTGCGGGTCGCATTCTGGTAATCATAAACGCGTGCATCGATAAGATCAATATGATGCAGCAGCTCGGCTTCCAGAAACAAAGGCTTTTTGGGGCTGCCATACTCGGGTTCGTAATGATGGCCGACAACCATATGCTTCAGCAGCAGCAACACCTCTTCGGATGCATCTACAAGCTTTCCGGCGCGATCCAGCTCCTCTACGCCCATCACAATATGTCCCAGCAGTTGCCCCTGCTTGGAGTATTCCGCTATGCCAAGCTCGTTGCTGGTAAGTTCCCCGATTTTTGCCAAATCATGCACTATGACACCGCCAAAAAGCAAGTCCGGGTTTGCTTCCTCATATACGCTGCAAAGCGCCTCCGCTGCTCGCAGCATACGGACCATATGGTATAGCAGGCCTCCCCTTATGGCGTGATGGAGGCTTTTGGCCGCCGGATAATAAAGAAGTTTTCCCTCTTTCTCGGCAAGAAGCTGCATGACAACGGACCGAATCTCTGTATTCTTGATTTTTGCAGTAAAAAGATAAATTTCTTCCAGCATGTCTTCAGATGGAACGGGAGCAGAGGCCACAAAATCTGCAATATATTTTTGGTCTTCTTCATCCGCTATCTTGATTTTATTCACTGATAGCTGCAGGGCTTCCTTCCATAGATCAATACGGCCGTTCACATAATAAAGTTTATTTTTGAGAAGAGAGTTAAACTCCGTTTCACCTGTGTCCCACCATTTGGCTGAAATGTCTCCGGTTTGGTCGGATAAAATAATATCCAGATAAGTTTTTTTATTAGAAGATATCTTCAAGTCTACTGATTTTAAAATATAAATGCCGTTGATGGTCTCTCCAGCTTTTAAATCAGATATTTTTATGCTTTCAAATTTCATGAATGTTCCCCCAAAAATTTACAATTTATTCACACATAGACTTATTGTACATGATTTAAAGATAAAAATCAAAAAGGGGGATTAAAGAGCTTTGATACGAAACATCACTCTGTCGCTTTTGGCGAATTACGAATTGAAAATTAAAGAGAATGCGCGATTTTTGACGTTCAAATGTCCCACATGTCAATAACGCGATATTCAAGCCTTTTTGACAAATCCACTTCCTTTGATTTTTTAACGGCTTGTCCCTGTTCATCTAAAACAACACGAATCACCGGTCGGTTGGGCATCCTCGGATTGTTTTTAATGACCAGCCCTTTTTCCCCCGAATTGAGTATTACAGCCGTCCCCACGGGGAAATTGGCAATATGGCTGATTAAAGCATTGATAACTGCTTTATCGAAATATTTGCCCGCAAGGGAAGCCATATATTCCATCACTTCGTTGGGAAGCATTTTTTTACGGTATACCCGGTCGGTGGTTAAGGCATCAAAAACATCAGCCGCCGCAACAATGCGGGAAGGCATGGAAAGATCATTATTCTTAAGATTATAGGGATAGCCGCTGCCGTCAATGCGCTCATGGTGGGTCAGCGCAATCATACGAACGGTTGGATGAAAGCCGGGAGAGTTTTTTAAGATATCATAACCGTAAACAGTATGCTTCTGCACCTCGGCATATTCTTCCATAGTAAGAGCCGACGGCTTTTTCAGAATATCTTCGCTGACCATGACCTTTCCGATATCATGCAAAAGTGCCCCTACCCCAATATCCCGCAGCTTTTTCCCTTTTATGCCTAAGGATAGGCTGATGATCAAAGAAAATATGCAGACGTTGACGCTGTGGGAATAGGTATAATCATCTATCGATCTGATATCCGAAAGGCTTACAATGATAAAGTCGTTTTCCAATATACTGGCTACCAGCCTGTTCACTATCCCGATAATTTTCTCGCTGTCCACCGATATTTTTATGCTCGGCATTGACATGATACGCTTTATCTGGGCCTTTACATCAGTGATGATCTCTTCCTTGACCGTTTCAGGAACAGAAATGCCCTTTGAGTAATCGTCATCTATATATATTTCGGTGATTTTATAATTTCCCAGGTTGGTAATGATTTCTTCGGTCAGTGTTGATCCCGCAGATAATAGAACAATGCCATCCAGTGAAATAATGGTACGCGCAACAGGAACACCTACTAGCGCTCTGTTCAGCCTCACTCTTCTCACAAAGATTTACCCCTCCAAAAACATATCAGAATAGTAACGCCATCTCTATCTATTTGCAGGCATTACCAATGCATTCAGACATATTTTTATTCTACTATTTGTATCGGCTGTGTCTTTAAAAAAATTAATAATAACCTCACCCGCTAGCATTGTTGCTTCGAAAAGCGGCAGAGTGATGTTTTAGTGCGGATGTTTCACAATAAAAGGGGTGTAATTAATCCAATAATGGTTTCACGACCGAAAGCACATTCTTTCTCAGAATTTCCAGGCAGCTTATAGATTTCTCCTCAGAATCGGAAGATACCCCGTAATAAATTTTAATCTTCGGTTCGGTTCCGGAAGGTCTGATGCAAAACCATGAACCCGATGCCATTTTATAGTAAAGCACATTGGACCGGGGCAAAGATAAAGGCTCGCTGCGCCCTGTTTCAAAATTTTGACAAACCTGATTTTCGTAGTCAAAGACAGAAGAAACCTCTAAATTGCCGAATTTTTCAGGCTTTTCGGCTCTCAGGAAATCCATGGCGGCGCCTATCCTCTGCAGGCCTTCCTTTCCTTTTAAGGTAAAGGAATCAATGGCTTCCTTTACATATCCATACTTATCATAAATCTCCAAAAGGCCCTGGTACAGGTTCAACCCTCTGGACTTATACCAGGCATAAACCTCGGCTATGAGCATAGAAGCAACTACGGCATCCTTATCCCTGGCATGAGTGCCGGCAAGATATCCATAACTCTCTTCAAAGCCAAATATAAATTTTTTCTTTCCCATATCATCTAAAAGCCTTATTTGTTCCCCGATAAATTTAAAACCGGTGAGAACATCTAAAATTTCCACTTTATAGTGATTGGCGATTTTTCTTGCTAAATCACTTGTTACAATGGTCTTAACCACAAAAGCATTTTCCGGGAGTTCCCCTTTTAACTTCTTTTGTGAAAGAATATATTCCAACAGAAGACAACCGGTTTGATTGCCGGTAAGCGTAATGTATTGGCCCTTTGAGTCTTTTACAACGACGCCCATTCGATCGCAATCAGGATCTGTACCTATGACAAGGTCCACATTTTCTTTTTGGGCGTACTGAATGGCAATAGCAAAAGCCGCCTTTTCTTCAGGGTTGGGATATTTAACCGTCGAAAACTCGGGATCGGGCAGTTCCTGTTCTTTGACTACCGATACCTGATCAAAGCCAATCTCTTTTAGTATACGGCGAACGGGTTTGTTCCCTGATCCATGCAGAGGCGTATAGATGATCTTTGAGTCTTTTCCGTATTTTTGGGGAATCCCGGCATTGACACATACCTTCTTCACAGCTTCCATATAGGCATCGTCAATTTCTTTTCCAATGAACACCAGAAAACCTTTTCGAAGGGCCTCTTCCTGACTGATACAGGGAACTGAAGACAGATCGGAAATCGCCTCCACCTCTGCGATGACCAAATCAGATTCCCTGGGAGGGAGCTGGCCGCCGTCACTGCCATACGCTTTAAAACCGTTATATTCTTTTGGGTTGTGGCTCGCCGTAATAACAACACCGCCATCACAGCCAAGATGCCTCACGGCAAAAGACAACTCAGGGGTTGGGCGGAGTTCATCAAACAAATAAGCCCTGATGCCGTTGCAAGCCATAGCAAGAGCGGTTTCTAGGGCAAATTTATAGGAACAATGACGGGAATCATAAGCAATTGCTACACTTTTATCACCGTCATGTATTTTTTTTATAAAATTCGCAAAGCCATGTGCAGCTTTACGCACAGTATATTTGTTCATGCGATTGGTGCCGGCGCCTATAAGTCCTCTCATACCGCCCGTACCAAATTCAAGTTCACGATAAAACCGGTCCTCTATCTCCTTTTCATCATTCTTAATCGCCAAAAGTTCCGCTTTGGTAGCTCCATCAAAATAATCGCTCTTAAGCCAGAAGTTATATTCATTTATATAACCCATATCGATGCCTCCGATATATATTCTGCCTTTATTATGTACCATAACAAGAATCTTTAGGATCCGGCCGAAGATTCCTATTGTGAAATAATAAATTTCCCGGGACCCGACAGCAATCTTTTGCTCAAAGCGGGCGGGCTCTTTTATACCGCTCTGCGCGGCTCAACAATCAGCTTCATGGCGGTTCTTTCTTCCCCGTCCACATTAACCTCTGAAAATGCGGGAATGCAAACCAGTTCAACACCTAATGGAGCAAGAAATCCACGGGCAATGGCCACAGCCTTCACAGCCTGGTTTAATGCGCCGGCGCCAATAGATTGAACCTCAGCCATCCCCTTGTCTCTTACTACGCCTGCAATAGCCCCCGCTACAGAATTGGGATTGGACCTGGAAGAAACCTTCAAGACATCCATTTCAACAACCTCCGAAAACAAATCAATCCTACGGTTTAACACAGTATGCGATTCTTTTTATATCAACTGCTTTTTTAGTTTCCTCATCAATTGTGATAATCACTGCATTTATTTGGACTTTTCCCTTTGCAATCTCATGCTGGATGGGAAGCCCCAGGGTGAATTTTTTAATAATCAAATTTTTATCAACGCCAATAACGCCCTGTGCAGGCCCTGTCATTCCCACATCAGAAATATATGCCGTTCCTTTTTCCAATATCTTCTCATCGGCTGTCTGAACATGTGTATGGGTTCCTACCATACATGACGCACGTCCGTCAACATAATAGCCCAAGGCGATCTTTTCACTGGTTGCCTCTGCGTGAAAATCTACAAATATGACATCGGCTTGCCCTTTCAGGCAGGCAAGCTCATGATCTATGGTCTTAAAAGGACAATCCACCGGGTTATCCATATATACACGCCCTAAAAGATTTATTGCGGCCAGCCGTATTCCGTTTTTTTCTATGATCATGTGGCCTTTTCCCGGTACGCCCTTGGGATAATTGGCCGGCCTTATAATTTTGATCCCTGAATCAATAATGTTGAGAACTTCCTTGCGGGCCCAGGTATGATTTCCCATGGTGATAAGATCAATTCCGCTTTCTAAAATATCCTGGGCAGTATTATAACTGATTCCTCTTCCTCCCGCGGAATTTTCCCCGTTTGCAATACAAAAATCAGGTCTATATTGTGATTTCAATTCAGGCATTTCTGCCTTCAGCGCTTTTCTTCCTGCTTCGCCAAACACATCCCCGATAAAAAGGATTTTCAAAAAATTTCTTCCTTTCAAAATACAGGAAGCGTTTTCACGCTTCCTGCTTAAGACTATTTTGCATATTCTACAGCTCTTGTTTCCCTAATAACATGAACCTTTATTTGCCCCGGGTAATCCATTTCGCTTTCTATTCGCTTAACAATGTCACGTGCAACCATGATCATTCCTTCATCATTGACAGCCTCCGGTTTGACCATTATGCGCACCTCACGTCCGGCTTGAATAGCGAATGATTTCTCAACCTCAGGGAAGGAATTCGCAATTTCCTCAAGCTTTTGAAGACGCTTAACATAGTTTTCCAGGGTTTCCCTTCGTGCACCCGGTCTGGCGCCTGAAATGGCATCAGCGGCCTGGACAAGAACCGCTACAACAGATGTCGCTTCAATGTCGCCGTGATGAGCCATAACAGCATGAATGACCTCTTCACTTTCCTTGAACTTCCTGCAGATATCCGCACCTATAGTAACATGGGTGCCCTCAACCTCGTGGTCGATAGCCTTACCGATATCGTGCAAAAGACCTGCCCGTTTTGCCAACGTCACGTCCTCGCCCAATTCAGCAGCCATCAGACCTGCCAGGTGGGAAACCTCAATAGAATGTGAAAGAACATTCTGGCCATAGCTGGTTCTATACTTGAGTTTACCAAGAAGCTTGACAATTTCGGGATTCAAACCGTGGACTCCAGTTTCGAATGTAGCCCTGTCACCTTCCTCGCGAATTGTGTTGTCTACTTCCTTACGTGCTTTTTCCAACATTTCTTCGATGCGTGCCGGATGGATTCTTCCATCCACGATCAGCTTTTCAAGCGTAATACGTGCAACTTCACGTCTGATAGGATCAAAGCCCGACAGAATAACCGCTTCAGGGGTATCATCAATAATGAAATCGATGCCTGTAAGGGTCTCCAGAGTTCTGATATTCCGGCCTTCCCGCCCTATAATTCTGCCCTTCATTTCATCATTGGGCAGATTTACAACGGAAACCGTAATTTCAGATGCATGATCGGCAGCACAGCGCTGAATGGCAGTGGATAAAACTTCCTTCGCCTTTCGGTTTGCTTCCTCCTTGGCTCGATCGGTGATATCCTTCACCATGATGGCTGCTTCGTGCTTGACTTCGCCCTCAATATTGTTTAAAAGATACTGTTTTGCTTCTTCAACGGATAATCCTGATATACTTTCCAGCTTTTCGATCTGCTTACTGTGTAACTCCTCGATATCAGCCTGTCTGGCCTCAATTTCATGAATCTGCCTGTTCAGTGCCTCTTCCTTTTTCTCGAGGGTATCCATCTTTTTCTCAAGAGTTTCGTCTTTTTGCTGCAGCCGCCTTTCAGTTCTCTGAATTTCGATTCTGCGTTCCCGAACCTCTTTTTCCAGTTCAACTCTGCCTTTGTGAACTTCTTCGCGTACTTCAATCAAAGCATCGCGTTTTCTTCTCTCTGCAACTTTCTCAGCTTCACTTACAATACGCTGGCTTTCCTTTTCTGCGCTCTCAAATTCTGCCTCGGCCACACGTTTTCTATGCTCAACTCCCTTTCGGAAGGATATAAGTGAACTAATGAATGCTACGATAAGCCCAATAACCAGTCCAATAACAATTGATATCAGATCGATTCTACTCACCTCCTTTTGGCTTTAGTTGTTTCATATGAATTCATCATCAATAAAGCAATCTAATGGCACTAAAAAATACGCATACTTCATGCCATTATGGAACTATTGTATACAGTTTTAAAATTTATGTCAAGAAAGCCGCTTGTTTTTGTGCATTTTGCAAGCTTTAATTGTATTTTTCAAAAGCATGGCCCTTGTCATGGGACCTACACCGCCTGGAACAGGAGTAATAGCGGAAGCAATCTTGCTGACCTCAGCAAAATCCACATCCCCTGTCATGCCCCCGTCTTCCTTGCGATTAATACCCACATCAATGACAACGGCGCCTTTCTTGACATAATCTTTTGTAATAAAATCGGGCTTGCCCACAGCGGCTATGAGAATATCCGCCTCCCTGCAGACAGACGCTAGGTCCCTGGTTTTTGAATGGCAGACAGTCACCGTTGCATTGGCATGAAGCATCAGCATGGACATGGGCTTCCCCACAATATTGCTTCTGCCTACAATGACACAGTTTTTTCCCGATACTTCGATACCGGCATCCTTTAAAAGCTCCATCACACCTGCCGGCGTACACGGTGAAAAGATCATATTGCCGATCATCAGCTCGCCGACATTATACGGATGGAAGGCGTCGACATCTTTTTCAGGGCTGATTCTTCGGATTACTCTGCCCTCATTTAAATGCCTGGGTATGGGCAGCTGAACCAATATTCCATCCACTGCGGAATCCTGGTTCAAAGCGTCGATCAGCTCCAGCAGCTCTTCCTCTCCGGTTTCCTCAGGAAGGGCATATTCAAAGGACCTGATTCCCACCTCGGCACAATCTTTTTTCTTGTTATTCACATATATTCTTGAAGCAGGGTCATTTCCCACTATCACCACCGCAAGCCCGGGTGTTATGCCCTGTTCAGACAGAGCCTTTACCTCCTGGGCCATGGACTGCTTCATTCGCTTCGCCAAATCTTTTCCGTTCAATGATGTATATGCCATGAAATCTACCTTTCTTACCAATATTATTAATACCATAAATAGTGTAAGACAATACCAATCCATGTGTCAATTAGATTGCAAACTTTGGGACTTTTAATGCTTCGCTGATTTGGTCTGCAATGATGTGCCGGAAATTCCACTGCAAATACAAAGAAGGCCGCCCGAATAGACGACCTATCTATAATTAAACGGAGGTATTAGATTTACCCTATCCTTGCAAGAATTACTTGATTGCAGGTGCTATAACCGGGATATCCCTTCCAAGATCAAAGTAGTCTATGTCGACAGACACCTCTGCCAGCATATCCAGTGCAATAGACTCATCAAGAGAATTGCCCGAAATAAATACTTTGCCTTTCTCAATAAGTCCGTTTTCGTTTATAAACATCTGATAGGTAATCTCAAATCCGTTATTATACACATCAGATATTTTTTCATCGCTTTGAATGAGTTCCTCGGTATTAGTCAGACCATATTGGTCATAATTGCTTTGATCGAATCGCAGCGAATATACCGTATACGTTGTCTCTCCGACCACTTCTATACTTTTAGTAATAGGGAGCTTATTGTAATTCCTCAAGAAACCGCTGTTATCAGGAGTAATATTTTGTAATGAAGTAATTGAAATTCCTGCGTCAATTAATTCCTGCGGGCTGAGAAGCTGCCAGCCCATTTCTCCAGGATTGTAATAAAATTTACCATTTTTAAAAATAATACAATAATAGAAGTCCGTTGTTTCATTCCAGACTCTTACAAAACCTGTATCCTCAATGGAAAAATCCTTGCCATTAACAAAGCCGGTAATACCATCATGCGTTGATAAAAATTCTGTATATTCATCATCGCTGCCCAGATCACGTCCACAAAAACTACTATTCAGATCAGCAATAAAGCTTTCCTTTTCAACAGGATTCTTGATGGAATCATAAAACTCGGGAAACTGAATTTCTTTGCTAAAGTCTGCGACCTTTTGCTGGAGTGAATCCTTGGCCATTATAAACCTGTAGATAACAACAGCTGCCTGTTGGCGCTGTGCATCCAATTGCGGCCCAAATTTTTCGTTCCCGATTCCATTCATTAAACCGTTGTTAAGGCTGAATTCCACTGAGTCCTGCGCCCATTTTGATACGGCATTAGCATCAGCAAGGCCTGTTACAGCATCCAGTGTCTGATTTACCAGAAGCTGCTCATCGGTAAGGCCCAAGGCTCTTACAAACATTGCAGACATTTGTTCTCTTGTTGCTTTCTGACCGGGCACAAAGGTTTTAGAGGCATTCATTTTAATAATACCCTCCCTCAGAGCTGCCTCAACATAAGGGAAACTCCAATGGGTCGGGGCAACATCAATAAAAGAAGGTGTCGCCGGCGGATTAGAAATATCAATATCCATACTTTCGACCAGCATTTTCACCATTTGGTCCCGAGTCAATGTGTCAGCAGGATTAAATTTTCCATTGTTACCGACAATAATCCCCTTGTCGATCAGGTATTCCACAGCCGGCCGGGCAAAGCCCGCACACTCATCCAGATCTGTAATTTGAACTGCATTGGCAGGTACAGAAATACCGAAGGCGGTTGCCGCAAAAACAGCGGATAAGAGAATGGTTGACAAAATTCTCTTCATGGTTGTATGCATCATTATTTCCCCCTTAAAAATGTAAGCTAATAAACAAGCTAAATTCATTATAACTACCCAAAAACTAAAAATCACTTGAAATACCAGGAAGTAAAAAGCGTAAAAAAAGATTGCCAGAGGAACGTCTCCCTGACAATCTTGGCAATCTGAGAATTCTACAGAAGTTGTTTTCTTAAATTTTCCGGTGATTTTGGTGAAAGGTAGCCAACAGGAATATCAAAGACGGTCAGAGCACCGGTTCTGCCTTCCCTGTTAAGCTTTGACACAGCCCGGGCATAGGCCGCAAGGATGCTTCCCGTGAACTCGGGATTGCTGTCAAGCTTTAAAGAGAACTCGGCAAGATGGTGATTTTCGAGGTTTTGCCCGGTCGACCCGCTCCTTATGACAAAACCGCCGTGGGGCATCCGGCTGTGGTCTTTCCTGAGCTCCTCTTCGGATACAAAATGAACAATGGTATGGTAATCGGAAAAATAGTTGGGCATCTCTTTGATTGTCTTTTCAATAAGGGCTTTGTCGGCACCTTCCTCAGCTACTACATAGCACTCCCGCAAATGCTTTTCACCCGTTGTGAGTTCAGGATTTTCGCCTGTACGAACCTGATTGACCGCCTTGTCAATTGGAACTGTATATTGCACTGCATTTTTCACACCCTGAACGCGCCGAATGGCATCTGAATGCCCCTGGCTTACTCCCTTGCCCCAGAAGGTATATACCTTGCTTTGAGGCAGTATTGCCTCGGTATACATTCGGTTCAGTGAAAACAGCCCGGGATCCCAGCCGATGGATATGGCTGCGGTCTTGCCCCCTGCCCTGGCCGCTTTATCGACCGCATTAAAATATTCGGGAATTCTGGCATGGGTATCAAAAGAATCCACACAGTTAAAGAGGCTTGCAAATTTGGGGCCCTGTTCGGGAAGATCTGTTGCTGATCCGCCGCAGAGAATCATTACATCAATCAAATCCTTATATTGTTCAGCCTTGCTGATATGAACTGCGTTTACATTGTCCAAAGCAGGTTTGATGCTTCCGGGATCTCTTCTTGTGAATATAGCCTCCAGCTTCATATCAGGATTTTGCATAACTGCTAGTTCTACTCCCCTGCCGATGTTTCCGTATCCAATAATACCTACCCTTATTATCTTTGACATTCGATATCCCTCCAAATATATAATTGCCGTACTGGTGAATTAATCTCTTTTGAGAATACAAGAAATGAAAGTGATTTACAAGTATCTTTCAAATTTTCTATTTGATCAAACAGTGCGGTTTTGATTATAAACTATGTTATTGCAAGCGTTATAACTATTTATTCCAATATATTATGTTTATCATTAAAAGCAAATATGCAATATTATATTGATAAATGTTGCATATTTCAATAAAATTTATACCCTGTGCCTCAGGCTTCAAGATTCCTTTATTTTTTCCTTGCCTGGAATTTTAAATTGGTTTTTCCGGCGGGCTTTCTATGTACATGTTTCTTGCTTATTGTTTTTTTTCCAGAAGGCCTGATGAGACAGCTCCGGTCATAGCCGATTAAATCAGTTCTTCCGGCTGTTTTCAAGGCCTCCTCAATCAATTTATGATTTTTAGGAAGATGAAATTGAAGAAGAGCCCGCTGAAGCTGCTGCTCCTTTTCAGTCCGGGCCACATAAAGGGGCTTCATGTCCCGGGGATCCAGGCCGGTATAATACATACAGGTGGACAAGGTGCCCGGCGTGGGAATAAACTGCTGCACCTGTTCGGGCATGTATCCCATATCCTTGATATATAAAGCAAGCTCAATGGCATCCTCCAGCGTACTGCCCGGATGGCCCGAAATAAAGTACGGAACCAGAAACTGCTTCTTGCCAAGCTTTTTATTGATGGCATGATATTTCCTGACAAAGCTCTCATAAACATCATGGGGCGGCTTTCCCATATATCTGAGCACCCTGTTGGACACATGCTCCGGAGCCACTTTCAGCTGTCCGCTTATATGGTTTTTGCAAAGCTCCTCCAAAAATCTGTCTTTTTTCGCCTGCATCGCATAATCAAATCTTACGCCCGAGCGGACAAAAACCTTTTTGACCTTGGGAAGCCCTGAAAGCTGCCGCAGCAGGTCGATATATTCCTTATGGCTTGTGTCCAGATATTTACAGGGCTCAGGATACAGACATTCCCGATTTTTGCAGGCGCCCCTCAAAGCCTGATTTTTGCATGCGGGTATTCTGAAATTGGCGGTTGGCCCTCCCACGTCGTGAATATAACCTTTAAAATTTTCCTGCTGGGTTAAGAGCTCTGCCTCTTGGAGAATGGATTCCTTGCTTCTGGGCTGGATCACCCGCCCCTGGTGAAAACCAATGGAGCAAAAGGAACATCCACCAAAGCACCCTCTATGGCTCGTTATGGAAAATTCCACTTCCTCTATGGCCGGAACTCCGCCCGCCTTATCATACATGGGATGCCAGCGCCGCATATAAGGAAGGGCATATACTCCATCCAGCTCTTTTTCGCTCATAGGTTCCATGGGCTGATTCTGAACAACGAATTTCCTGTTATGCTGCTGAATCAGAATATGACCGGTAAAGGCATTCTGCTCCCTGTACTGGGTCATAAATGCACGGGCATAATCTTTTTTGTTTTTTTGGACCTGTTCACAGGATGGAAGTACAAGAACTTTTTCACCAGAGTCTTCGAATCCCGGTTTTAACTTTTTGGGGAGCTCCTCCATAGAGCAGGCATAAGCGGTGCCCCGTATACTCTTAAGACTGCTCACGGGAACCCCTCTTTCAAGGAGCTTGGCAATTTCAAGTATGGCCCGTTCGCCGTTGCCATATATCAGAAGATCGGCATTTGTATCAATGAGTATGGAGGAACGCACCGTATCCTGCCAATAATCATAATGCGCGAAACGGCGCAGACTTGCCTCAAGGCCGCCTATCATGAGCGGAATGTCACCGAAAGCTTCCCGCACCCGGTTACAGTATACAATCAGCGCCCTGTCGGGTCTATTTCCCGGCTTTCCGCCAGGCGAATAGACATCCTTATGCCGCCTGTGTCTGGAGGCGGTATAATTGTTAACCATGGAGTCTAAAACGCCTGAAGAAACCATTACACCAAGACGCGGCCTGCCCAGCCTTTTGAAATCATCGACCGAATGCCAGTCCGGCTGGCTGATGATGCCCACGCGGTAGCCCTCAGCTTCAAGCAGCCTGGTAATAACGGCATGGCCAAAGGAAGGATGATCCACATAGGCATCGCCGCATATAAAAATAAAGTCGGGTGTATCCCAGCCCTTCTCACTTAAATCTCTTTGACTGACAGGTAAAAAGCCTTTATCAGGCATTTTTCTTATCCTCCCTCATAGGGAGGCGGGTAAGCTCCTCAAATTCGGGCAGGGTCCGAAAGGCGGCAAAATAATGGGATGCTTTTGCTCTGAGCCTTAAGTTGGGGTTTATTGCAAATGCCTTTTCCAGAAAGCCAAGGGTTGCATCTACATCACCCTGTAAAGCAGAAACTCTGGCCAGGCCAAAAATAATCTCATCGTCGTCAGCGTTGAATTTCAAGCCTTCCTTGTAAAGTCTTGCTGCCTCCGAATAGTTTTTAAGGCCGATCAGAGCGGAAGCCCAGTTATAATACAGAGACGGATCATCATTGGTCAGTTTATATGCTCTTTTAAACACACGAACAGCCTCTTCATAGCGCTTCATCATCATCAGCGTAACGCCGAGATTATAGTGCACCAGATAAGATTCCGGGTATTGACGGATACATTCCTCGTAGACATGAATCGCATCAATAATCCTGTCGTTGGTTATATAAATCTCCGCAAGAAGATTATAGGCCATTTCCAGCTTTTCATTTCCGCGAAGGGATTGATTCAGGCATTCAATAGCCGCTTCGGTATTTCCCTCTGCGTCATAAATGGAGGCCATGCTGTAATAGGCTCTGCTGTGTTCCGGCTCCAGCTCGGTGGCAAATTTAAAGCTGGAGAACGCCTCCTGAGTTTTATCCAACTCCCGCTGAGCAGCGCCAAGGCGGTAATATGCATCCGCGTCCTGGGGAGTCAGATAGGTGAGCTTTTTGTAGGCAGTCTGCGCATTCTCCCAATCTTTGCTTTTCCGGTAGAGCTTGCCCAGAAGGCTCCAGGCCTCGGTAAAGTCCTGGTCTTTGGCTACAATGGTCTCCAGGTGATATTTACATTTCATTTCCTCATTGTTCTCAAAGCAGAGACTTGCCAGAAGATAACGCAATTTGCTGTCCTCCCCCAGCTTCAGGGCATCGGAGATATGCTGTTGAGCCTCGTTTAAAATCCCTATGGAAATATAGCAACGGGCAATGTTCATTTCGGCTTCCTTAATATGAACCTTCCCTTTGAGCGCCAACTGGAACTGGTTGATGGCCAGTTCAAAACGCTCTAATGCGTATAGGCTCAGGCCATAACCAAAGTGGACCGACGGACGGAAATGCACTGCCTCATTGGGTATTTCAGCCTTCTTATTAGCTTTATCGCCGGGTTCCTCCCCTAAAAGAGAAAGAGTTTTCTTGTAGTATTTAATGGCTTCGTCAAAAAATCCATTTTTGTGAAAGAGCCATGCGGTATTGTATTCGATCAGGGGATTTTCGCTTAAGAGGCCCGAAAGGATAACATATATATCCAGCGCCTGCTTATAGTCTTCGGCAGCAATTAATTTGTGTACCTCTGAAAGCTGCTGCATCACATTCGTTCTAAGATGCTTGTCAGCCAGATTCAGTGTTTTCACAATAATGCCGGCCTTAATCTCTCTGTTCCATTCGTCGGGAGTCTGGACATATTCCGCATACTGCCAGTCCTTTGTGCTCTCCTTTTCCAGTTTCTCAATGAGGGGCACATCAGTATTGAATGTCTTAATTCGCTTCTTCATGCTTCTATAGTCTATAAACAGAAAAACAGAAGGCATCAAAATTCCTGTTAAAATAACCAGCATCTCATATGGCGGGATGACAATGACGCAGTTGAAAACTGTGAGTACGCCCGTTGTAAGCATACAGAGCTGAATCACAAAAGCCGCTATGGTAACAGGGCGCACCCGCTGCATACAGCGAAAGCCCATATAAATTGTAAAAAAAGCCATCATCAGCACAATAAACGCCAGTGAGACATCAAAATTCGCCGGTATCATTTTAAAGAAATTCATACCTCATCCCCCGAACTGGAAAGCTTCATTTCCTCCCAGCGCTCCCTCGAAATCAGGACATGCCTTGGTTTACTTCCTTCATATCCGCTTATGATATTACGCTCGGCCATCTGGTCAATGATTCGGCCGGCCCGGGCGTACCCAACCTTAAATTTTCTCTGGATAAAGGAAACGGAGGCCTGCCCGCAATCTATAACAGCTTCAATAGCCTGGCTCAAAAGCTCGTCGTACTCGGAAGTGCCTTCATCATCATTTTTGACATTGTCATTAATATTCTCGATTATTTCCTGATCATAATGAGCCCGAATCTGATTCTTAACAAAATCTACGGCCAATTCCACTTCTTTATCGGTCAAAAAAGCGCCCTTGACACGAATGGGCTTTGGAATACCCACCGGGTAATAAAGCATATCTCCTTTGCCCAGAAGCTTTTCGGCGCCGGCCATATCCAGAATGGTACGGGAGTCGACCTGTGATGACACGGCGAAAGCGATTCTCGAAGGAATATTTGCCTTTATGACACCGGTAATAACATTGACCGACGGCCGCTGTGTGGCAATAACCAGATGCATGCCCGCAGCACGTGCCATTTGAGCCAGTCTGCAGATGGAGTCCTCCACATCATGGGGGGCCACCATCATCAGGTCCGCCAGTTCATCTATAATGATAACTATCTCCGGGAGCTTTAGCCCCTCCCCTTCTTCTTCGATGGAGGAATTATATCCCATCAAATCCCTCACACCCCGGTCAGCAAAGAGCTTATACCTGGTAGTCATTTCCGAAACCGCCCACCTCAGCGCTCCCGCAGCCTTATTGGGATCGGTTACCACCGGAATGAGCAAATGGGGAATGCCATTATAGACACCTAGCTCCACCACCTTAGGGTCCACCATCAAAAGCTTGACTTCCTCCGGTGAGGCCTTATAAAGAAGGCTTACAATAATAGAGTTAATACATACACTTTTACCGGAGCCGGTTGCACCCGCAATCAAAACGTGGGGCATTTTTGCCAGATCTATGACCACGTTCTCCCCGGAAATATCCTTGCCCAGTGCGACCGACAATTTCGAAGAATGAGTTTTGAACTCTTTTGATTCTAATACGCTTCTGAGGCTTATAGGCGCTACTTCCTTATTGGGCACCTCCACACCGATGGCAGCCTTTCCCGGAATGGGTGCTTCAATACGCACCCCCGTTGAAGCCAGGTTCAGGGCGATATCATCGGTAAGATTAACGATGCGGCTGACCTTGATGCCGGGCGCCGGCTGCAGTTCATAGCGCGTAAAGGCAGGCCCTACCGATACGTTGATCACCTTGGCGCCTATGCCAAAGCTTTCCAGTGTAGTTTCAAGCTTTTTGGCATTTTCCACTGCCGCATTTCTAATGCGGTTCATATTCCTCTCGCCCTCCGACGATTTGGAAAGCAGCTCTATAGGAGGGTAAATATAATCCGCACTCTTCTCCCCCCGATATTCAAAAGAGGAAGGAAGCGGAATTTCTTCATTCTGGGATGGGTCCTTTAGCGGCTTACTTTCGTGCTTGCTCTGGAGTATTTCCGGGACCTGGAGCTCGTCGATGGGCTGACCGTCCTCCGGCACACTGATGTCTTCCTGGGTCTGCTGGTCCGCCTGCGGAGTTGTCAAGGTAAAGCCCGGTTCAGACAATTCCGGATCGGAGGGAACAGCTTGATGCTCTTCCTGCACCTCACCGGCTTCATTGGGCAATTCTTCCATAAGCTGCGGACCCGTTGGATCCTCAACATGGTCCTGCCCCAAACAAAAGTCCAATATTCTGGCCTTTTTCTTGGCCGGTCTGGTTGATTTGCTGGCGGCAGCCTCCTGGGCTCTTGAAACAGCCTCTCTCTGAAGCTGAAAATTCTCCTTTTTCCTGCGGGCGGCATCCACCACGCCATTAATGGCGTGACTTGTTCCCTGGGCCGCCTTTCGAGCCGCCTCGGCAATGGAAAGCCTGGTAATCAGCATGGCCATTATAATGGAAAGGGTCGTAAGAATAATCATCGTACCCCATTTTTTAAAAACAAATAATAGAGGAACACCTATAATACCGCCCAGAACACCACCGCTGGAAAGAAACTCCTGGCCGTGTTCCAGAGCCGCTATGCCTTCCTGATAAAAAAATTTGATATAACGGACCAGGTTCATGTTCTGGTAATAGGATATATCATGCAAACCTGCTTGAAGCATGGCTGAAAACAGCATCAGAAGCAATAAAATATATGAAAACCTTTTATTTTCATTAAGAAGTTGGGGCTTAAAAATTTTGATAAGCCCGTGCAATATGATCAGCAGCGGGACAGCATAGCCTGTCAGGCCAAAAAATCCGCCCACCAACCTTACTAAAAGTTCTCCTATAATCCCTACCGAATTGTCAAAAAAAACACTTAAACCCATCAGGATTCCCAATGCAGTCAGAATTAAGCCGGAAACCTCACTTTTAAAAAGCCTGTAGGCTTTGCTTTCTCTGGTTTTTTTATGAGCCGCCGTACTCTTCTTCCTGCTCCCTGTAGATTTCTTTTGTACATTTTTTGGAGCCACAAACATTCCTCCACTTTATTTTGCATTTATTTGCAGTATAACTATATCACATAAATTTGCCCTTTGACAATGTAATGGAGAAATGATATCATTTACGATAACATTTTAGTGAATATGGTGCGCTGTCTATTAGAAAAACAGAGAGGACGGGTATTCCCCCTTTAAAAGGTGTGGAGTACTCTATGAAAATAGAATATAATTTATAGATAGAGGAGCATTTTCCAAGAGTCACTTGAGGAAGGATAACGGATCTGAGGAACTTAAGCAAAAGGGGAAAGTGCCGAAGGAGCAGTTGCCGTTCCACCTGCTGCCTGGTTGACGGGTAAAAAACCTTTCGACTGTCGCTATTTTTAGCGAAGAGCTATCGGCAGAGTCCTTGACGGACTCAAAACAGCCTTTGGGGCTTAAAAGCAGGCTGCCGGTAGAAATACCCGGCAGCTTTTTTATATAACAGGAAAGAGAACTTTTCTGTTATATAAAAACGAGGATTACAAAGGACGGAATGGTCTATTGATTATATATCTTGAATTTTCTAGCAAAATTTGGCATCATAGAATTGAAAGGAGTGCTCAACATGAAAAAAAACCTGTTTACTGGTTCCTGTGTGGCTCTCGCCACCCCCTTTACCGAAAGCGGAGTAAATTTTAAAAAACTTGAGGAATTAATTGAATGGCATATAAAAGAAGGTACCGACGCTATTTTAATTTGCGGTACGACGGGCGAAGCATCCACAATGCCTGATGAAGAGCATATGGAAGTCATCCGCTTCGCTGTAAATACGATCAATAAGCGTGTACATGTCATGGCTGGAGCGGGAAGCAACGATACCCGCCATGCCGTCGAACTTTCCCAATTCTGTGAAGATGCGGGAGCAGACTCCATCCTGACCGTCACCCCTTATTACAATAAAACGACGCAGGAAGGTCTTTACCAGCATTTTAAAGTGATCGCCCAAAGCGTGAAAATCCCTGTGGTGCTGTATAATGTCCCCTCGCGGACAAATCTTAATATAGCGCCGGCTACATTAAAAAGGCTTTCAGAAATCGAAAATATTGCGGCTGTAAAGGAGTGCAATCTTTTGCAGGCTGCGGAGGTATTCCATCTTTGCGGAGACAATCTTGATCTTTATTCCGGTGAGGATGGCAATGTACTTCCCCTGCTGGCCTTAGGCGGCAAGGGCGTGATTTCGGTATTGGCCAATGTCATCCCGAAGGATATGCACAAAATGGTTCAGGCGTTTTTTGAGGGCGACCTGGCAGCCTGCCGCAAGATTCAGATCGACACAGTGCCCCTGGAAAAAGCAATGTTCTGCGAGACTAACCCTATTCCGGTAAAGGCCGCAATGAACCTGATGGGAATGAACGCAGGACCATGCCGGCTGCCCCTTGTCGAAATTTCCGAATCCGGCATGGCACAGCTTAAAAAAGCCTTGAAGGGCTATGGGCTCATTTAAGAACCCCTTTTTTCTAATTCTTACTGGAGGTACTATAAATGGTTAGAATACTTTTAAATGGCTGCAACGGCAAAATGGGGCACGCCGTCACAAGAGCCTGCGAGATGAAGGATGAGCTTTTTATTGCAGCCGGTGTGGACATGGTGCAAAAAGAAGGTCATTCCTATCCTGTCTATTCAAATCCCGACCAGGTAAAAGAACCCATTGACGTGATTATTGATTTTTCCCACCCCAGTGCCTTGACGGGTATTTTAGACTATGCAGTTAAAGAAAAGATCCCCCTTGTCATTGCCACAACCGGGCTCAATGACGCACAAAAAGAGCTTCTCAAGCAGGCGTCTCAAACAATTCCCGTCCTTCTTTCGGCCAATATGTCTTTGGGCATACACCTGATTCTGGATTTGGCTAAAAGAGCAGCTAAAATACTGCAGGATAACTTTGACATTGAAATTATAGAAAAACACCATAATCAAAAGATTGACGCGCCCAGCGGAACAGCGCTTGCCATTGCCGACGCCATAAACTCAGTGCTTGCAGGCAATCAGAAGAAATATGTCTATGACCGCCATTCTTCAAGACAAAAACGAACCAGGGACGAAATCGGCATGCATTCTATTCGGGGCGGCACCATCACAGGTGAGCATACCATATTGTTTGCGGGAAATGACGAGATGATTGAAATAAAGCACACGGCCATATCCAAAGACTTATTTGCCGAAGGGGCCCTGAAAGCTGCGGCTTTTCTCTATAACAAGGTTCCCGGCTATTATGAAATGAGCGACATCTTCGAGTAGCAGCAGAGCAAAAAAAAGGGTCTGGGTTTGTTCATCAGGCCCTTTTATTGTCTCTTGAATTTATTGTAATTATGTTGCTCGGATTGTATAATAAATAGCATGAAATAATATCTTAATATGAATCAGGAAATTTAAACCTTTAACAAGCCAATAAAATTAGTATGAGGTATAAATATGGTAAAGCTTTATATCCGGCAGAAAGTATTCTCAATCGGAGACCGTTACAGCATTATGAATGAAGAAGGGCAGCCTGTTTTCACCGTTGAAAGTGAGATCTTTACATTTGGGGCTAAAATCCATCTTTATGATGTGACAGGACAGGAGCTCTATTTTATCCAGCAGAAACTCTTTAGATTCCTTCCCGAATACCATATTTACAATGACAGCCTTCATTGCGCCACCATTAAAAAGGAATTCTCCTTCCTGAGGCCCCGGCTGAATATTACAAGCCAGTTCGGCGATTTTACTTTTGAAGGAAACCTTTTTGCCATGGACTTTGTGGTGCTGAACAACGGCAATATGGCAGGAGAACTTCACAAGAAATGGCTTTCATGGGGCGATACCTATGAACTGATTATCTATGACGACAACAATGCCCCCTTCTTCTGCGCCCTGGCTATCGCCATTGACAACTGCCTGCATAATGAAAATCAGCGCTGAAGTTAAAAGATCCCTAAATTTTATTTTTGGTATTGACAGGGCTGAAAACAGCCTGTATAATAAATCTTGCTGTTGCGGAACAAGCGCGGCAGCAACATAAAAAAAGATGTGCGGGTGTGGTGGAATTGGCAGACACGTACGTTTGAGGGGCGTATGCGAGAGCGTACCGGTTCAAGTCCGGTCACCCGCACCACGCGAAGTGGAATTATGGGATCTGAGGATTTCATAATTCCACTTCGTTTTTTACACGGCGATTTTCTGATTGGTGTAGCTTAACGCTACACCTTTCACGTTTCTATGAGAATATCGATCTCGGGGATGTCTTTCCAGTCCGGTACTTCAAAGGCCCCGATACAATGATAATGCGGCACAACCCGCTGCGCGACCTCGCCATCCACCCGCTCGGCGTGGTAAACGTCGATATGGTCTATGAGCTCCGTTACCATGTGCCGCGTCAATTTCGTGGCATTGGTATAGCGCCGGACGATCTCCAAAAACATATCGGCGGTATAAAGCTGGCTGGTTTCTTTTTTGAGCTCGGAGCGCAGCGATCAGAATCCCGTTTTCCAATATCCGCCCTCCTTTCAAAGTCGGATTTATATGGCCTTACCATTAAGCTACCTCTGGACAATTTGTCCAGAGGTAGCTTAGGACACAAAATTCATTCATCACTTTTCATGACATCACCTAAAATGTATTCCTAATTATTCGGCGCATAAACAACAGGAACAGCCTCTGCAAATCCCTCGCCTTCGTATGCCGTGGCAACCGCATATATCTCACCCGTAAAGCCATTCGGAAAATACTCATACACATCCCAAACCAGATAATCTGGTGAACGAATATCGGGCGTCATGTTCGGGCCAGTGTTGGATGAGGACATTAATACCGAGCGGAGTGACAGTGGGTCACCATCGTCAGGCTTGCAGCAGAGTTGGTAGTCAATCACTCCAGCAGGCACTTCAATTTCAACCACAACAGTATCGGGAAGGCTTATCTGCCCACTCTCATTTTCAACCAATTCTTCGTCAATGATATCCAAAGGATTTCCGCTATACGTATAAAATGAGACAGGCAAAGTAAACTCTTTCTCGGTGAGCACATTCGCCGGGTCATACAACACGCGAAGGCGCTCGCTACTGCGCTCTACGCCTGCCGAGTCGGTCACCACCGCCCAAACGTAGCCGTCAAAGCCGTCGGGATACTCCTCCGCGACATCCCACGAGACAGTATTCGAAACTTCACTACTGCCCCAGGCATCACGACCAGCGCCTCCCAAAAGGCGCGTTTGAGAAGCCTCATCTGCACCAAAAGGGAGCGCGTATGTGCGAATCCCGCTATCGCCCGTGTTGTCGCGGTACTCTGCCTGAACCTGCACTGACGCCGGTAGCTTTACAATCCCGGTATTCACATCTGCGGTCAATTGGACACGAGCGCCCCTGCTCTCGGCATAGAGTGCAACAACCGGGGCGGTGGCCTTCTCTATGCTTGAAGCTCCAAGTACAATCGTTCCACACAGAACTGCGGCGACTAAAACGCATGAACCCCCGATTGCCAACACAGAAAACCGCTTGTGTTTCATAATTGAGCCCAGACGCTCCTTGAGGGCTTTCTTTTCCTCACACATGGTAGTGGACAAAACGGTTTTCGGCAATTTCTTATCAGCGGCAACAGCGATTAGCGTATCGCCGTAGCTTTGCTTTCCGTTATTATCGAGATTTTTGATGACCGCTTCATCACAGGCAAGCTCACACGCCCGGTCTATCTCGTGGCGTACAAAGTAAACAATTGGGTTAAACCAATGAATATGAACAGCAAATGTCGCAATCCATTTTACAATTATATCGCGCCGTCGTAGGTGCGTAAGCTCATGGAGAAGGATATTGTGAAGCTGCACCTCGGTATATTCATTATCAGGCAAATATATCATAGGTCTGAATATCCCGACAAGCATAGGTGTTGGCGCAAGGGGATTTCGGTATAAGCGGGGTTTCCTTTTTCCATTATTAAGCCCGTGGAGTAGTGCTGTTTCATTTTTATTAGTAGAAAGCCGTCTGCGCCAGAGTTTATTGATATATACCAAGTAGTTAAAAACGGCTATCAAAAATGTGGTAATGCCGCAAACAATTGGAACAGTAAGCAGCGTACTATTCATCCACCATTTACTATCTTGGAAAATAACATCAACCTGCTCCTCCGCTTCTAAATCATCAAAGGGTAAATTATATTGTGTCTGTGCTCTTTCCTCATACCACTCTTGAGTAGTTTTTACATTATCGTCAATTACTTCTTTGACAGAAGTGATTGGTGTGTTTACAGGCACAGAAATAAAGGTTGAGAATGGAATGAGTAGAGCAACCAGAACCAACATCCACAAATAATATTGCGCTGTTTTGGGTATTCTATTTTTGATAAGTGGCTTTACTGCAAAAAGGAGCAGAGCGACTACGCCGCCGGTTACCGACATAACCAAAACTGTACGGACTATCTCACGGACAATTTCCCAATCAGTCATTCCTTGCTCCCTCCCATCTTAAAAAATGCTTTCAACTCGTCGATATCATCCTCACTTAATTGCCCTCGATTGCATAATGCGGCGACGAACTTTTTTGCACTCCCGCCATAAAGCTTGTCAAGCATGATTTTTTCCTCGGCCTGAACGTATTCCGACTCCGTAATATTCGGAGTATAATAAATAACATTTTGCTTTTGCGCCGCTATTACTCCTTTATCGGCAAGGCGGCGTATTAGCGTATTAATAGTGGATTTTTCCCAATCCGTCGTATTTTGAAGCTCGGTGCGAATATCGGAAAACGGTACGGGCTTACCCTCGCGCCAGAGAATGCGCATTACTTCAAGCTCCGCATTGGAGATTTTTTCAGCTAAATTCATTTTCAATCCCTCCGTGTTACATTCGTAGCATATTTATATATTACACTCGTAACACGCCCTTGTCAACTCTATGTTTATCACTATTTCGCGGGTTCCGCAAAGCGGCAAGCAATTCCACTACGTTCCTCATTTTATTGCAGCATATAGAAGTCCAGATCTTCCTGTGGTTGTTCAACCGATTTATAGATATTTTTCCTATCACCGATTGCTGATAAATACGTCCTACTCCTTTGATGTAACCAACGTAAAAAGTATCTTGCGATAACAAATAGCCAGGATGCTGTGTATCTATCTCATCAATCGATAGCCGCAGGTTTATCTTTCCGGAAATCAGCGATTGTCCTGAAGTCAGGGACAAGCTTACCGATGA
>ENA-UOOK01002359-UOOK01002359.1-fermentation-metagenome-genome-assembly--contig:-NODE-2359-length-23467-cov-14.685460_pt1 | contig 23467 bp, 20 predicted proteins | sample MGYA00245777_ERZ724023 | MGnify/ENA primary metagenome ERZ724023 (study PRJEB28704, sample SAMN03018312) | fermentation metagenome | biome: anthropogenic terrestrial biome; feature: soil...
TCTCTGCGATGCTGCTGGGGGCAAAGCAGGGTGACGAGCTGCTCCTGGAGGCATCGGGCTCTGACAGCCAGGCATTGTTGGATGAGTTGGAAGAATTATTTTTAGATAATTTTGGGGAATAGCGCCTCCAATCCGCTGTTGTGTGTGGTCATTGTGTATGGCGGATTGAAAACACACAAAGTGCGAGTAGAGGAAAGTATGAGGCGTTTTCAATACACGGCTTCGCCGGTACAAACGTCTCGCCCAACGAAAAGATGGCTTCGCCGGAACGGGACAAGCCACGTTCCCTACGAAAAATTTGCGTTATTGACTATAAGAGTAAGGGACGGCTGCCATGCCGTCCCGCAAACAGCCATATGGCGTGACGTCTGAACCAACGAAGTCGGTAAAATTCTTGTTGGTAAAGGTACAGATTCTTACTATGTATACTTCGCATCACTTCGTTCAGAATGATAAAACCCAGTTCCTGTTCCCTGTTCGCGGCTGCCATGCCGTCCCGCGAATAGCCGTAGGGCGAGATTGGAGGCGCCGGATTATTCCATTGACGAGAGTGTATCGCGCCTCCAATCCGCCGTTGTGTATGGTCATTGTGGTCGGCGGATTGAGGGGGAACAACATCACCGTCACACCAATGTCACAACCCCCTCAATACACGGCTTTGCCGGTATAAACGTCTCGCCCTACGATAAGATGGCTTCGCCGGAACGGGACAAGCCACGTTCCCTACAAAAGATGGCTTCGCCGGAACGGGACGAGCCACGTTCCCTACAAAAGGATGGTTTCTCCGGAACGGGACGAGCCGCGTTCCCTACGAAAGATTTGCGTTATCGACTATCCCCGAGGCTTTCATTTTAGTATTCTCAAAAATAACCGCTTCCTCTTGGAAATCTGGTGATTTTAATAAAATGAGTAAATCAGACAATACTTAACACCACTTTTGTATTTCCGCTTGACTTTTATCAATAATAGCTGTAAAGTTAAGCGCTCTTAACTATTAAGCGAAATTAATATGAACGAACAACTATTACAATCCCTCTACGACTTGGCAGATCTGATCGCCCGAAACTCGTTAATCGAACGATTTCATTTCATCCAGGAATCAGGGCTCTCTCAAAGCCAAATGATGAGCCTGTTCTATTTGCATCGGCACCAGGGTGCCGCCATAAAAGACCTGGCAAACCATCTGGGTATTTCCAATCCGGCTGTTTCGCAGTTAATCGAGAAATTGGTCAGATCTGAGTTGGTTACCCGAATAGACAACCCCAGTGACCGGCGCGGAAAACTGCTGGAGTTAACTGAAAAGGGCAAAGTGGTCGTCAGCGATGCGAAATACGCGCACCACCAGTGGATCAAAACCTTAGCCGAGACCATCCAACCCGAGGAGGTCCCGCTGATCTACCAGGCGATCCAAATTATCCTCGAGAAAAATTACTCATTAAAAGCTTCTCAGAAGCAATCTTCAACTCAAGGTGAAAATTAACCTATGCTCAGATTAAAAAAATATATCATCCCTTACTGGAAAAACATCATTTTTGCCGTCATCATGGTAATTGTGGTGGCATCGGCAGACTTACAACTTCCCGATCTGCTTTCACAAATCATCAATGTCGGCATCCAACAGCAGGGCATCGAGAGCGGAGCGCCAGGTGCCATCAGCACCGAGACTATCCACTCGTTCGAACTGCTGCTCAGCCCCGAAGAATACTCCGCAATCCTGGCGTATTATGACCTGGTTGAGCCAGGTTCCGAAAAGGCATTGACATTAGTTGAGGATTTTCCGGCAATACAAAATGAACCGGTCTATATTCTCAAACCGATTGAAGAAGCCGACCAGCAAGCGCTGGAGAACCTGGTTGCCAAACCGCTGATTTTTATCCAGGCGCTCAACTTGCTCCAGAATGACCCGGAAGGAGCCAGTCAGCTGCTTGGAGAAAACCTGCCCGCGCAATTGATGGAGATCCCTGCGGGGGTCAGCCTCGAGCAACTGTTGAACGCTATGCCGACGGAACAGCAAGCAGCTCTTTCAAACGCTGTCAACGCTCACCTTTCCTCGCTTGAAGGGTCTATTTTGCATCAATTGACCGTGCAGTCGATCAACACGGAATACGCCCGGATGGGTGTTGATATCCAGCGTACTCAAAACCAATACATTTTGAGAATCGGACTGCGAATGATCCTGGTGGCGGTGGTTGGGCTTATCGCTTCACTGACGGTCAGTCATTTCGCCTCGCGTACAGCCGCCGGGGTCGGCAGGGATGTCCGCTCAGCCATTTTTACCAAGGTGGAGAATTTCACAACGGCAGAGTTTGAAAAGTTTTCGACAGCCTCATTGATTACCCGCACGACCAACGATGTTGTCCAGGTGCAGATGGTGGTCTTTATGTTGATGCGAATGGCTTTCCAGGCGCCGATGATCGGCACATTAGGAATTATCCGCGCGCTTGATAAGAGCCCGGGCATGTGGTGGACCATCGCCCTGATCGTTGGCGTGTTATTAATCGTCGTCATATCGCTTTTTGCAATTGTCACACCTAAATTCAAAATCATCCAACAATTAATTGACCGGCTAAACCTGGTTATGCGCGAAAACCTTTCTGGCTTAATGGTTGTACGCGCTTTCAATAAACAGGATTACGAAGAAGCCCGCTTTGACCGTGCCAATCTGGATGTTACTGAAAACCAGATCTTCATCGGTCGCGCGTTAGCGTTCATGTTCCCGATCATGAACATCGTGATGTGGGGCGGGCAGGTGCTGGTAATTGCGGTTGGGGCAAGGTTTGTCGCTCAGAGCGCGATTCAGGTCGGTGACCTGATTGCTTTTATGCAATATTCAACGCAGATTTTCTTCTCATTTATGCAACTTTCCATGCTCTTCGTCTTTATTCCCCGCGCGGCTGTTTCGGGCGACCGTATCGCGGACGTTTTGGAAACACCGATCACGATTATCGATCCCGTCGAACCAGTTGAGCTCCCGGAATCCACCAGGGGGGTGGTCGAATTCCACGATGTCGATTTCAGGTATCCGGATGCCGAAGAAGACGTCTTGCATGACATCAGTTTTAGAGCCGAACCCGGAGAAGTGACTGCGATCATTGGTTCGACCGGCTCTGGCAAGTCAACTTTAGTGAACCTGTTGCCACGATTTTTCGATGTCACCAAGGGCAAAATTACGATAGATGGCATTGATATTCGCGATATAACCCAACATGAACTGCGAAATCAGATTGGCTACGCCCCTCAAAAAGGACTGCTCTTTAGCGGTACAGTTGCCTCGAACCTGCAGGTGGGCAAACCCGATGCGACTGAGGCAGATATGCTTGAGGCGATCCAAATCGCCCAGGCATCAGATTTTGTGATCAATCATGAAGATGGATTAAATATGGAGATATCCCAGGGAGGGAGCAACGTTTCTGGCGGTCAAAAGCAAAGGCTTTCCATTGCCAGGGCGGTGATCGACAAGCCGCCGGTATTTATTTTTGATGATACTTTTTCCGCGCTCGACTATAAAACCGACGCGGCATTGAGGAAAGCATTGAGACAAAACTTAGGAGACAGCACACTGCTTGTAGTCACGCAGCGAGTAGCGACCGCGAAATTGTCAGACCAAATCCTTGTTTTGGATAACGGTCGTATGGTCGGGACGGGCACCCATAAAGAATTGATGGAGTCTTGTAAGACCTACCAGGAAATTGCCAGCTCACAACTAAGCGAGGAGGAATTAGCATGAGTGAAAATAACCGACCTCAAAATGGCAATAATAACCGCAGTCAAAGCAACCAGCAGTCCCATCCCCCTGCTGTTGGACGCCGGGGAGGCGGTCCGGGCGCTTTAATGCCCGGTGAAAAGGCACGGGACTTCAAGGGCAGCATGCGCAGCTTAATCCGTTACCTGGACAAGTATAAATGGCTGATCCTGTTGGCGTTGTTGCTTGCAGCCGGCTCAACCATCTTCGCAATTTTTGGTCCGCGAACGTTAGGGGAAGCGACCACCGAACTCTACCTTGGCGTTCAGCGCATGATCCAAAACGACCCCCTGGGGATCGATTTTGTGCGCCTCAGCCAAATTTTGGTGCAAGTTATGCTGTTGTACCTGGTTTCGAGCCTCTTAGGAGTGCTGCAAGGTTATGTGCTGACCACAATCTCAGCCAGGATCACCTACCAGCTTCGAAAAGAGATCTCAGAAAAGTTGAATCGCCTTCCGCTAAGTTACTTTGACCAGGTTACCCATGGCGAGGTCTTGTCGCGGGTTACCAATGACGTCGATACCATCAACCAAACACTTAATCAAAGCCTGTCGCAAATGATCACCTCGATCACGCGGGTGATCGGTGTATTATTCATGATGCTGAGCATCAACTGGTTGATGACCCTGATCGGGGTTACCATGGTGCCCATCGCGATGATCCTTATCAAGGTGGTGGTAAGCAAATCGCAGGTTTATTATCGGCAGCAACAAGAATTCCTGGGGCACATTAACGGTCACGTGGAAGAGATGTATGGTGGGCATGTCGTGCTCAAGGCGTTCAATGGTGAAGCCGCCAGCATCGCCCGTTTCGAAGAACTCAATGACACTTTGTATAGCAGCGCCTGGAAATCGCAATTTTTATCCGCGATCATCCAGCCCAGCATGCGCCTGATCAGCAACCTGGGGTATGTGGCGGTGGCGATGTTGGGTGGCTACCAGGTGATACAGGGGCGCCTGAATGTTGGTGAAATTCAAGCCTTTATCCAATATCTACGCTCGTTTCAAGAACCTTTGATGCAAATTGCCAACATAACCAATATCCTCCAACAAACCGCGGCTGCTGCTGAGCGTGTCTTTGAAATCTTAAACGAGAAGGAAGAGACCCCCGATGTTGAGGATCCCGTTCACCCTTGCGAAGTTGAGGGAGCGGTTGAATTCAGAAACGTACGCTTTGGCTACGACCCGGAAAAGCCGGTGATTAATGAGTTTTCGCTAAAAGTGGAACCCGGACAGCAAATTGCCATCGTCGGACCGACCGGCGCAGGCAAGACCACCATTGTAAAGCTTTTGATGCGCTTTTATGACGTTGATAGCGGCGAAATTTTGATTGATGATGTCAACATTCAGGACATGACCCGGGAAGACTTGCGCAGTAAGTTCGCGATGGTGCTGCAGGATACCTGGTTATTCAACGGCACTATTCGCGAAAACATTCGCTACGGTCGCCAGGATGCGACTGATGAGGAAGTGGAACGCGCGGCGGATATGGCTTATGCCGATCACTTCACCCGCACACTGCCCGGTGGTTACGAGATGGTGCTGAACGAAGACGCCAGTAACGTTTCGGCTGGTCAGAAACAATTGCTCACCATCGCGCGCGCCGTGTTGGCAGACCCAGCGATTTTGATCCTGGACGAAGCCACCAGCTCGGTTGACACGCGCACAGAAGTTTTGATTCAAAAGGCAATGGATAAACTGATGAAGGGACGCACCTCGTTTGTGATCGCCCACCGCTTGTCCACCATTCGCAATGCCGACAGGATTTTAGTTTTGCGGGACGGCGATATTCTGGAGCAAGGAACACACGAAAGCCTGCTCGCGGATGATGGTTTTTATGCTGAATTATATAACAGCCAGTTTGTGACCCAACCAGCTTAACGGGTGGGTTGAAGCCACTGGTACGTATGGGGTTTTCTGTACGGACGGGGTTGTACGGATGGGGTTTACTCCATCCGCATGACTGGAGCCAGGATTTGTGCGGGAGGATAAAAGCCCTCCCGTACGAATGGGGTTTATGTTATCCGAATACTCGAAGCAAACCTGGTGAAAGGAAAAGCGGCTCCGCTGCTATTTCAGCAGTTCTCAATATGAATGTGTTTAGATCTTAAATGCAAAAAGCAGGAGTAATCGGACTCCGAAGCGTGAGAGGTGGGTTCAGGGCGTGTGCAGGGAACAGGTAAAAGGAAACAGGTTTTTCCATATTGAGAATTGCTGGATGCTATTTTCATTTCTTCATGACTTTTCCGGATAATGGGTATAATTACGGCATGAGAATTTCGAGCCTGAAAAGAAACCTCACGGGCATCCTGATGCTCCTGGCAATTGTCTTCACAAGTGCGTGTGACCCGCGGCAAACCCCGGTATCGCCTCCTTCCGATCAACCAACCAGCACGGCGGTTATGCCGACGGTTGTAGTAAGCACGCCTGCACAGGAATCTCCGCTCATCCCGAGCGAAGTTCCCGCTGCCATCGTGGTCAATGGAGAAGCAGTTCCATTAAGTCTTTTCCAAAACGAAATCCTGCGTTATCGCGACAGCCTGGCGAGCGAAGCGATTCAACCGGCAGATGCCGAGATTCAACAGGTCGTATCCGACTTTCTTATTGATCAACAGCTGCTTGTTCAGGCTGCCCACCAGGCTGGTTTTAGCTTGAGTGACGAAGCTTTACAACTGCGAATCGATCAACTGGTGAGCGAGCTGGGTTCAGGAGGCGCGCTGACAAACTGGATGCAAGCCAATCATTTTGACGACGCGGAGTTCCGGATGAGCTTGCGCCTGGCTGCTGAGGCTGCCTGGCAGCGAGACCAGGTGATCCAAAGCGTGCCAGAAGAGGTTGAACAGGTTCGCGCTCAGCAAATTTTCGCCTCAACCCAGGCAGGGGCTGAAAGAGCCCTGAACAGCCTTAACGCCGGCGGAGATTTTAACAGCATGGCATGGGAATATAGCCCTGAATCTGGCGGTGAACTGGGCTGGTTCCCACGCGGTTACCTTTTATATCCAGAAGTGGAAGAAGCTGCCTTCACCCTGCAGCCGGGAACTTTTTCAGGCATTATCCAATCAGCGATTGGTTACCACATCCTGCTGGTGCTTGATCATGACCTTGCTCATCCTCTGACGACTGACGCCAGGACTTCCCTGCAAACGACTGCCCTGGAAACCTGGCTTGCTGATGCACGCGCCAATGCCCAGGTCGAGATAAAACTGCCATGAGTCGCGATCGCCGCGTGAACCCCCGGCAACCTGCTCCCAACCGTCCAATGGCAGTGCGAAGGATAGAGCCCGCGAAAAAGCAATCGGGCTGCGGGGGAGCAGGCGCGGCACTTTTCCTGATTCTGATCATCGTAGTTGTAATTTTGATGATAACCGGCGTGATCCCTTCGCCGACCGATCGCAAAATCACGCCGCCTCCGCTGATTGAAATCACATCCACCCCAATTTTGTTTAATACACCGGCGGCTCCCACACAAAGTGAACCAAGCCTGGTTCCGACCACCCCATTACCGTCAAACACGCCAACTGCCACAAATACACTCGCGCCATCACAGACCCCCCGGGCAATGCCTTTCGTCTTGCGGGGATCCCCTGAAGGCTACCCAAACGCGATGCTGCATCCCCAGTATGAGTGTGAAAAATATCTGTTCATTGGTGGGGAAATCTGGGATTTGCGCGAAGCGCCTGTTTTGGGGATGACTGTTCGACTTAGCGGTACCTACGGCGGTGAGACGGTCGATTTTACCAGCATTTCTGGTGATGTGACCATTTATGGACAATCAGGATTCGGGTTTGTCATGGAAAACAAGCAAATCGCAGCCAATACGATGTATATCCAGCTCTTTGATGCCAACGAACAGGCACTTTCAGCCCCTGTAAGGCTCTCAATTACCGGTCAGTGTGACGCAAATCTGCTGATCGTAAATTACAAACAAGTCCAGGAAATTTCAGACAATTAATCCCTTGCTTTTCGGGAAGAAATGGGGACGTTTTCATCTGTAAGCAAGATGCCTTTTAATGGTGCTGATTCCAACGGCATGATTTTGCTGTTGGCAAAGAATGCGAAGTCAAATTCGGTCATTTCGCCTGCTTTTTTACCCGGAATGGGCATAAGCCGTGCCGTCAGGGCTTTGTTCAATCGCAGCGCGAGCGCTGCCAGGTCGAGCAATATCGGGGTGAGCTCTTCTGCTGTTGTGTCACCAGGCAGGGGAATCACATCCAGTCCAGCCCCGCAGACGGAGGAGAAAAGCAGCAAATCTCTCACGGTGAGGATCCCCTCGGATGCTCTTTGAGCCAAACCGCTGTCTTCCAAAACTGGCAGCATCAGACCGTTAAACCCGGTTCGTTTGAATTCTGCCTTGTCGAGAGTGCTGGTCATAAAGGTCGAAGCGAACAAACTGCCAGCCAGACCGAAAGCCTCCAGCCCCAACGTTTCCAGGGCTTTGCCAATGGATTTTGAATCTTCGGGGAAGGGCGCCAGTGTGAAATCGAGTCCTTTGAACTCATAAGAATACATCCGGCTCACTTTTTGGGCGACTTCTTCCAGCCTGGCGGCGTGGGATTCGATGATTTTAATCAGCGCTGACGCTGCCTGGTCAAGCGTTTTGGCGGACGTAAATGCTTCCAATGCGAGGTCTGCGGCTTCAATTGCCAGACCAAAGGAAGGGCGACCTGGCGCTGCGTAGGCGGCAGGGTAAAAGGGCGTAAACGCGGGCACATTGGCGAGCGCGCAGAAGCGCAGGTTGGCAAATCCGTTGGCTTCCAATCCAGCGAGCTTCACAATCGTTTCCGCGCATGCCCGGACAGCCATAAGGCTCACCTTACCATCCGGCGTGGTCAATTGTCCGCTGAGGAAGATACGATCGCTTTGCGCGATTGCCTCCGGGACCATACCCCAACTTTTAGAAGCGCTGTTGACGGGACCCAACGAGACGTAGTCAAACCCGTCCGCGTGAGCTTCGATGGCATAACTCTGCGCGGCATGGGGCAGGTCGGGAGCAGCGATAAAGCTCTCACACGGTGGGGTAGCCAGGCGCAGTGACTGCACTTCGTAGCCAGCTTCCTGGTAGAGACGGCGGGCGTGGTTGGCAAAAATTCCAACCTGCTGCAGCATGAGCCTGTTGATGGGGAAGCCTGGTTGGCAAAATATTGTGATGGAACGGATTTTCACAGGCTACTCCCCGAAACGTTGGCGCGAAACTTCAAACATGAGCACACTTGCCGAAACCGCGGCGTTCAGCGACTCGGTTTTACCCCGCATGGGGATACACACCGAATGAGTTGCCAGCTGCTGTCCTTCGGGGCTGATCCCCTCAGCTTCACCGCCGATTAAAAGGGCTAAAGGCTGGCGAAAATTTGCCTGCCAGCAGCTAAGCTCGCCGTTCATGTCAGCATGAAAAACAGACAGGTTTTCGGTCAGCGCGTCGATCACCTCCCAGGGCAGCTGCTGGATGGGCAGGCGAAAGTGCGCGCCCATGCCAGCACGGACCACTTTGGGAGCGAAGGGGTCGGTGTTTCCCCGGGGGACGATCACCGCCTGGGCACCGGCAGCCTCCGCCGAGCGCAGGATTGTACCCATGTTTCCCGGGTCGCGTAATTGATCGAGAATCACGATGAAATTCAAGTCGGCGGGCAAAGGCAAGGTAAGCAGTTCAAAGACAGCCAAAATCCCCTGGCTATGCTCTGTGCTGCTCACGCTATCAAAGAGCTTCGGTTCCACTGACAAAACCAGGTGATCATCAGAAAGACTTTCAAGGAATGATTGCGCGCGTTGTGAAGGCATCGGTTTGTGTAAAATAAACTTCAGCGGGAAGCTGGAATTAACCCCTTCCTCAACCAGCCGCACTCCTTCAGCGACGAAAGCCTGGTTTCTTTCGCGGGCTTTGCTTTGCTCCATTAGTTTGCGGACCAACTGGATCTGTTGGTTTTGGGGTGAGGTGATCATCGTGTGCGTGTTCATGGCATGATTATACATTCGCCGGGACATCCAGCGAGGTGAATTTCATCGCAGTAGTGTAGGTCCCATCGGGAAAAATGGTCAACACCAGGTAGCCCGGGCGGGAATTGTTGCGCCATTCAGGATAGCCCGCGCCCGGATTGAGGAAGCGCTGACCATCCATGTTTTCATCGTGGGGATAATGCAGGTGTCCGTAGATGATTACATCGGCATCGGGGAATAGTTTCGCCAGTTTGCGTTGATAAAACTTATGGTTGTGGATTCTGCGAACCAGGAAGAGATAGACATAATTCCAAAACCAATGCCAAATGCTGAAATGCCCGTGGGTGAGGACGATCTTAAGCCCGTTAATCGTGAGTTGACAGGTTTTTGGCAGCCGGTAACCCAAAAACCAGTCACGATTACCCTGCACTGCCAACGTGGGGGCGATCGCTTGCAGCTGATCGATCAATTTTGGATGACAGACATCCCCTGCGTGGAAAATCTGGTCGGGTTGCTCGGCCTCGATTGCACGAAGGAATGCAGGTTCGATTTCCTCCACTCTGTCTCCGACATGGGTGTCGGACAAAATCACGATCCGCTGGGTTGTGGACATGTCGGCGATTATAACAGAGGAACATCGCGCTCAACCGACCTGCATGGTGATAGAATCCTATCAGGATTTATGGGAACCGAGGGCTGAATGGAATTTTGGGATTTGTACGACCGTGACAGACTTAGAACCGGAGAAACTGGTGAGCGGGGTAAGCCTTTACCGCCGGATCGTTACCACATGGTCATTCATATTTGCATCTTCAACCCGAAGGGCGAAATGTTGATCCAAAAGCGCAGTCTGGCAAAGCGTGGCTGGCCTGGCAAATGGGATGTGAGCATTGGGGGTGCCGCTCAGGTTGGCGATAGCAGCTGGCAAACCGCCCAGCGGGAGCTGGCGGAGGAACTGGGCTTGCTGGTCGATTTCAGCCAGACCAGACCCAACCTGACGATCAATTTTAAGCGGGGTTTTGACGATATCTACCTCCTGAATATGGACCTCGCTATCGCAGATCTGCGGCTGCAGCCCGAAGAGGTTGACGAAGTCAAATGGGCAAACGAAGCTGCTCTACACAGGATGGTTGATAACGGGGAGTTTTTACCCTATTATCACAGCCTGATCAGTTTGTTTTTTGAAATGCGCTTTGAGCTGGGCATGTTTTTTCCAAAGCATGTATAGGCTGGTAATTTTTTTTGATTGTTTAATTAGGTATACTCTTCCCATACAAACTATTTTGGAGGAAAAATGAATTTTCAAGCCTTAACTAATTTTGAAAAAATGATTACCCCGACAATTATCAAAATTCTGTATTACATCGCTATCGCGGCTGCTGTAATCGCTGGCATCGTTGTCTTTTTTGGAGGTATTATCGATGGCGTGTCTGGCGGTGGCATTGTGCGGATCCTCGGTGGTCTTATTGGCGGTCCATTGGTGATAGTCCTCGGTGTCCTGTTTGCTCGCGTTTACGCGGAACTGATGATCCTTGCATTCAATATCCACTCACACCTGGTCGCTATTCGCGACATGATGGCAAATCGCTAACCCTACCTCTTGTTTCTCATCGAGGTCGGACGAAAGCCCGACCTCTTGATTTTAAAACCCAGCCCTTTTTTACACATGCTGCGTGCAGCCTCGCGGATAAGAGTACAATAGAGAAGATAAATTGCCAGCCTTGAGGTGAAGAATGTTAGATATAAAATTGATCCGTGAAGAATCCGAATTCGTTAAAGCCGCCCTGTCAAAACGGCAGGTGGATGCCGCAATCATTGACGAGGTTTTACACCTGGATGAAGTACGCCGCGCACTGATCCTGGACGTGGAAAGCAAGAAGGCTGAGCGGAACGCGGTCAGCAAAGAGATTGGTCGCATGAAAGACAAGCAGGAACGCGAAGCGAAAATTGCCGCCATGCGCAGCCTTGGTGAAGAGATCGATGCACTCGATGAACAATTGAAAATGTCGGAAGCACGCCTGTTCGACCAGATGGCTGGCATCCCCAACATTCCTGACCCGGATGTTCCGATCGGGGTGGATGATAAAGACAACGTCGTGATCCGCACCGTTGGGGAGAAAAGGGATTTTGATTTTGAGCCCAAAGCGCACTGGGATTTGGGTCCGGAATTGGGCATCATCGATTTTGAGTCTGGAGTAAAGCTGGCTGGTACGCGTTTTTACGTGCTCGAAGGTGCCGGCGCCCGGTTGGAACGCGCGCTGATTTTTTGGATGCTTGATCTGCACATCCGCCAGGGTTATCACGAAATATACCCGCCCTGGATGGTGCGTGAAGAAGTGATGTTTGCTGCGGGACAGCTGCCGAAGTTTGCCGATAACCTCTATCATGATCACGAGGAAGATTTTTGGTGGGTGCCTACGGCTGAAGTGCCCCTGACAGGCATGAAGATGGGTGAGGTTTTCGAGGAGTCCGCGCTGCCTCTGAATCTGACCGCCTACACTGCATGTTTTCGCCGTGAAAAGATGAGCGCGGGCAGGGACGTTCGGGGGATGAAACGCGGACATCAATTTGACAAGGTCGAAATGTATAAATATTGCCTGCCTGAAAACGCTGACCTGGAGCTGGACAACATGGTCGCCGATGCCTGCGCGACCTGTGAACAGTTGGGGCTGACCTACCGGGTTTTGCTGCAATCCACGGGAGATCTGAGCTTTGGCTCTCACAAGACTTACGACGTGGAGGTTTGGGCTCCGGGAGTGCAGGAATGGCTGGAGGTTTCTTCGGTCTCCAATATCGGTCAGTTCCAGGCTCGGCGGGCAAACATCAAGTATCGCCCGGCGGATGGTTCGGCACTGCAATTTGTGAACACCTTGAACGGTTCTGGTCTGGGTTTGCCGCGCACCTTGATCGCCGTGATGGAGAATTACCAGCAAGCTGATGGCAGCATCGTCATCCCCGATGTATTGAAACCACTGATGGGCGGTATCGAGGTGATTCGTTGACAGGCTGGGTGTATTATCTGATTTTAGCCCTTTGCGCTGTCCTCAATCTGACAGGCTTGTTTGGGCTGGTATTGGTATTTTTTCCAGGTCTGACCGCTGCATGGATTGGGCAGCTGATCTGGGTTATCTTCGTTGGTTTCAATAAAGGTCATGAACCGTGGCAATTTACCCTGACGATTATTATTTTTGTGGTCAACACCATTTTGATGATCGGTGGTTCGCTGCTGGACAACATCCTTGGGGCTAAAAACACAAGGGCGAAGGGGGTTCCCTGGTGGGAGATCTTCCTGGTGATGGTCCTGATGGTCGTGGGCGGTATATTGTTAACCCCACTGGGTGGGTTGGCGATATCGCTGGGGACGTTGTATTTGTTTGAATATTATCGACTTGAAAAAGACCCGGGGAAAGCCTGGGAAAGCACCAAAGCCCTGGCGTTTGGTTATGGCCTCGCCGCGATCATCCGTTTTTTCATTTGTTTGGTTATGATTGTGCTTTGGGTGTCCATGGTAATTTTCTTGTAACCACGTATGGAACGCTCACTGGGCGTTCCATAGGTTAGGCGTGCGTTCCTTACGGGCGTGCCTGGCGGGCGAGGTAGAGCGCGATGGAGCCGGCGACGGCGGCGTTGAGTGAATCGATTTGCCCATATTGCGGTAAACACATGATTTCATCGCAATTTTTACGCACCAGGCTGCGCAGTCCCTCTCCTTCATTGCCAACAACAAGCGCGATCCCGCCTTTTAAGTTTAGCTGATCAGGGCTCTTTGCCTCGGGTGTGGCATCCAGCCCATACACCCAGATGTCAAGATCTTTTTTGAGCCGTTCAATAGCCTGCACCAGGTTGTACTGAGTGATCAGGAGGTGCTCAGTGGCACCTGCAGAGGCATGCACAACGCCCGGGGTAACCTGTGCGGCTTGCGAAGAGGGGATGATTACGCCGTGAATGCCCATTAACTCAGCTGTTCTCAAGAGTGAGCCAAGGTTTTGTGGGTCCTGGATCAGATCAAGCAGCAAGAAAAACCCAGGTTCGCCGCGCCCTTTGGAGTAAGCGAGCAGATCTGCCAGGGCGGCATAGGGGTAGCTGCTTGTTTCCAGAGCCAGCCCCTGGTGGTTGCGGTCGATCTGACCCAACTGCTGTTTGGTCGCTTCGCGGACAGGCAGCTTGTATTGTCGGGCAAAGTCAACGATTTGTTTGAGTCTGCCTTCGATACGGATATCCTGCTGAATCAGGAGATTGAAAAAATGGCGGCGTCTGACTCGCAGGGCTTCATAAACGGGATTCCGGTTGGTGATCCATTCCTTCATTAAGCGTCCCAGTTCCAGCTGGTTCCATCTTTGCTGTCTTCAAGGTTTACACCAAGCTTTTTCAGCTCGTCACGGATTTTGTCTGACATTGCCCAGTTCTTTTCAGCTCGCAGCTCGCGCCTTACCGAAATCAGCAGGTCGATGAAGGCGTCGGCATTGCTGCCGGAAAGTTTTTCTTCTTCAAGCTGTAAACCAAGTGTGCCGGTCAGTTCGTTGAAAGCCGATTGCACGATTTTCAGTTGGTCGTCTGTGGCACCATCGGCACGTGCCTGGTTGATCTGCTTGCCCAACTCGTATACTGTTGACATGGCTGAGGCGGTGTTGAAATCGTCATCCATAGCCTCGATGAAAGCGTTTCTGGCGGATTCTGCTGCAGATGCCAGGGCGCCTAATGCAGATTCGGGCAAGCCTTTGGCACCCGGCAAGGCGGGTTTTTTCGCACTGAGTAGACGTTTGTAACCCTGGGTTGTTTGTTCGATTACAGCCTCGCTATAAGTCAGCGGGCTGCGATAAGATCCGTTCAATACCCACAAGCGCATGATGTCGCCGGGATGTTCAGCCAAAAAATCATCTATCGTGACCATATTGCCCAGCGATTTTGACATTTTTTCGTCTTTGAGTCCGAACATGCCGTTGTGCATCCAATAGCGCGAAAACGGTTTGTGGGTCAAGGATTCGGTTTGGGCGATTTCATTTTCATGATGGGGAAAGATCAGGTCATTGCCGCCGCCGTGGATGTCTATCTGCTCCCCAAGATGAGCCATATTCATAGCCGAACACTCGATGTGCCAGCCTGGTCTGCCGGGACCCCAGGGGCTGTCCCAGGCTGGTTCGCCTGGTTTGGCAGATTTCCACAAGGCAAAATCCATCGGGTGAGCTTTTCGTTCGTCCACCTGGATGCGCGAGCCGGCGTTCATCGTCTGTAGATTTCTTCCGCTCAACTTTCCATAATCAGCATCGTTATCGACACTGAAATAGACATCACCATTCACCTGGTAAGCCGATTCGTTGGTTATCAGGTCCTGGATCATTTTGATAATTTGGGGCATGTCTTCCGTTGCGCGCGGGTGAACAGTGGCGGGTTTGATGTTGAGCCCTTCCAGGTTGCGCTTGTAGCCATCAATATAATGCTGGGCGAGGTTGTATGGGTCAACCTTCAGTTCGTTGGCTTTGTTGATAATATTGTCGTCCACATCGGTGAAGTTCATCACATAACGGACTTCATAACCTTTATATTCCAGGTATCGTCTGACAATATCAAACACCAAGGCAGACATCGCGTGTCCAAGGTGAGCATCGGCATAGACGGTCGGTCCGCAGACATACATGCGCACTTTTCCTGGCTCGATGGTTGTAAACTCTTCTTTCTTTCGGCTGAGAGTATTGTATATACGTAAGCTCATTGTTATCCTAATGTTCCTGGATCGGTTTGGCAAAAATCATCCGACCCGCTGAGGTTTGCAAAATTTTTGTAACGGTCACATCTATGGTTTGCTCGAGATATTTTTCACCGCTTTCGATTACAACCATGGTGCCATCATCCAGATAACCAACACCTTGCTGATATTCCTTTCCTTCCTGGATCACTTCAATGCGGAATTCTTCGCCTGGAAGCAGCACGACCTTGACAGCGTTGGCAAGGTCATTAATATTGAGAACCCTGACTCCCTGGAGCTCGGCGACGCGGTTGAGGTTATAGTCATTGGTGAGAATCGGGCATTCAAGCTGCCGCGCCAAAAGGATCAGTCGCTCGTCGACTTCGCGCACCCCTTCAACATCAATGTCGCTGATGATGACAGGTACTGTTCCATCCTCCTGCATTTCGGAAAGTGTCTCCAGCCCCCGGCGCCCACGCTGCCGGCGCAGGCTGTCGGCGGAATCAGAAACGAATTGCAGTTCATTGAGGACGAAGCGCGGAACTATCAGGCTGCCACCCAAAAAGCCTGTTTTGGCTATATCGGAAATCCGCCCATCGATGATGGCGCTGGTATCCACAAGGATACGCCGTTCGCCATCAACAGGAGCTTTGCCCGTCCTTCCGGAACGGGAGCTCATGCTGCGGAACACATTCATGAAATCTTCCTGGCGGGTGACAAAAAGGACAACTCCCAGGTAGCCAAGAAGAACCAATCCAACAGAGGGCATGATCGAACTTAGCGGCTGGGGCAGTAAGCTGAGCGGGTATGCCATGATAGCCGCGATAATTAAACCAGTTAGCAAACCGACAACACCGCTGATTAAAGACTGGGGACTCGACCGCTTAAATAACCTTGCCAATGCCTGCAGCGGTTTGATCGTGAGGTACGGCGTGATTAAAAAACCAATGATGGTGAATAGAGCTGTTGTTATTGCTATTACGGCGCCTTGTGAAAGGGATAAATAGGGAATAAAGCCATTAATGTACTCATAAATAGGCATTCCGGTAAAAACGCCGACAATGCCAAGCACGATAGCGCCGATTATGCGAGATATTAAAATCGCATTCATATAAGACCTCCTATTTTAATGTGCAGGTGAATGAATTAAATTGTTATTAAAATAATAGCATTAAAAATATCAAAGTCAACATAAAATTGTAAACTTTGATAAATCTCTTATGGTTCCATTGTAATCCAGTCATTCCGAAAGCGCGCCAAGTTCCTCAAGAGGAATCGAACACATGAAGGTTGTTTCATTAGGTGACATGTAATTTACGACCATGCCAAAGTAGAGCTGTTCTTCAATTGTGATCGGCAAAACCAACGCCGCTGTTTCAATTGCAGACTGGACAGTCCAAACTTCATCGGTTATTACATTGCTGACAAAAATGCGGACAGTAGGGGCTTCCGGTCCTCCCTGGGATTGCCAGGTGAGATAGGAACCGTTGAAAAACTGTATCATCGGTGACCCGCCGGGCAAATTGTGTATTGAATACTCTCCATCGACGAAGTTGTAAACTAAAATCGCTTTCGGAATGACGTTAGCGGGTTCAACCGACCAAATAGCCAGGTTATCGCTGAGGAGGGGGTTTGAACCCAGATATGCAAAATTCTGAACCAGATTATCCGGCTCGAATTTAATCAACAGCAGAATATGGTCGTATCCCTCGGTTTTCTGGGAGTTAACCCGTTCTGCCAGCAGGTATTTATCAGACACTGACAAGCGACCAACTCGCATCCCATCGGATGTGTTCGAGTAGATTTCCTCTGTTTGCCCGGTGCCCGGATCTATGCTCAAAATGAATGACCTGTTTACAGAAGCCTCGAAAAGGCTCACATAAACCGGTCCACCTTCAACATCAAAATGTACATATAATGCCGGCACCGCGGGGTAATCTTGGCTGCTTATTAATATTTTCGATTCACCAGTTTCAAAATTATAGGCGCTGAGGTTCCATGCCTGGGTGAGCATGTGATTTTGTGAGTCGAGATACACCAGGTAATCGCCATCCACCTGGAGCGGCGGCTGGATTACCCCACCTTCAAAACTGCTTTCGAGGATTAATTCCCGCTCAAGCGAAAGGGGATCGACCAGGTAGAGCTCGCCCAGATTTTCGCCACTGCTTAAGATCAGGCTGCCTTCACGTTCGGCAATGGTAAACAGTCTGCCTTCGGTCTGGAGCAGGCAGTATTGCTGCTGTAAATCCTCATTCCAATCCAGCGATTGGTAATTTCCGGGCAGCTTGGCTACTAAAGTTTTCAACACCGGCTGGATCGCTTCAAAGCATGCCGCTTCGCTTTCGACGCTGGTGATCATCTCGAATGACCAGGTTGTGTCAGCTGCCTCGAATTCCGCCTCTTCGGGTTGGTAATAAATGAAATAAGTGAACTGGGTGGAGGAGGTTATGTCGCCAGGCTGAGGGCGCTCGATCAAATACTCGAAGCTTTTTTCTTGCAGGTTCAGTTCAAACGGACCTTCTGATGGTCCGGCGCCTCTGCCGAGTAATGGTCGCAACAGGCAATTTTCTACCGTCCTGGAAACCAGTCCCTCCAGCTCACTGGCTTCTTCCCAAAGCATGGCATCATAAGTCAGCTCGAAGGGCATGTAATCAAAAAAAGGAGTGTTCTCGAAGACCCGGTAATCAACCGTTTCGGTTGGCGCAGTTTCGGGTTGTTTGGGTTCACTGGATTCGATGATCGGGGTTGGGCTTTGTGGAGTTTCGATGGGGATACAAGCTGAAAGGACCAGGCTGATCGGCAAAAGAACGATCAGTCCATGCAAAAACGCATTTTTCATTTTCATGATTGACTCCTTTGAATGACTGCTTATATTATAGACGCGATTAGAGGCGCAGAAGTTCCTGATTCTCCGCCACAATGTCGTCCGGCTGAGCCATGACGCCGAGTTGGGGCATGAACGAAGCGATATTTTTGTAGGGAACGCGGCTTGTCCCGTTCCGGCGAAGCCATCTTTTCGTAGGGCGAGACGCCTGTTCGCGGGTCGGCATGGCAACCGTCCCCTGTACCACATTCTTCCATCGTTAATGGTTATAATACTGCTGGAGGAAATATGGCATACCCAATTGCACACCCGGATGTAATCAAACGCGCTCAGGAAGTTTTGGAACTGAACCCCATATTTCTTGATACCGAGACGACCGGAATCGGACTGAACGATGTTGTTATCGAAGTTGCGATTGTTGATCGCGAGGGGCAGGTTCTCTATGATTCCCTGGTCAACCCCCAGCGACCGATCCCGGAAGAATCCAGCAGAGTTCACGGCATTACCGATGAAATGGTCCAGGATGCTCTGACTCTGAACCAGGTTTGGGCTGATATTGAAAAGATCTTCCATAACCGCGCAGTTGGCATTTATAACGCCGAGTTCGATATGCGCCTGTTGAAACAATCGGTCCTCGCGGCTGGAATGCCCTGGAGCATCAAGGAAAACCAGGCATTTTGTGTGATGAAACTGTTTGCAGCCTGGTATGGCGAGTGGAACAAACGTCATAGTGACTTCAAATCGCAAAAACTCGAGTTTGCCGGTCAGTTTTGCGGGATTGAATTACCCAACAGCCACCATGCCCTGGACGATGCCCGCCTGGCTGCCGCGGTGATGAATTACGTGGCGAATTATCAAGCCTCCTGACTCGTGATCTTGCCAACGCCCTGCGAAACACCCCGGCTCTGAAGGGCGTGTGAACCTGCTGATCCCTCGGTTTCAGCGAAGGTGCTCTGTTGCCTTGTTCGCGATTTCCATGATCCCACAGCATCAGAAAACCGTCACCGCGAACCCCCATATCAAATGCAGAAGTCCGCTTTTCAGCCGATAGTCGACAGGATCATAAAAAACAAGCTCTTTCGTTTCTCAGGATGATAGCAGGTGTACACTCACAACCTCTTTTATGGAGAATATCATCGCTGTGTGGGTAAAATGCTAATTTTGTAGATTGCTTCTGCTTTGTTCAGATGGGAATAAAAATAGGTTAACCTCGATCATTGACTTATCCATTTTCTGCTGTTAAGATATAGGCACAATTAAAAACCTGGGGTAACCCGATGCCCGGATGCCAGGGTGTAATGGCGGAAGCTGGTGTGAGACCAGCACTGTACCGCAACTGTAAGTCGCAAGACGAGTCAGGAAGCCACCCCCAGGAGAACCCAAATGACCTTCTCGGATTAAGGAGGTGGGTGGGATATGCTCATATTCTCAACCCTTTCTAATCCAGAAGGGGTTGATTTTTTAGAAATGAGGAGAATATGAAAAAAATCTTAACCCTTCTGGCAGTCGTAATCATGCTAACCATAGCTGCCTGCCAGGCACCTGCTGAAGTCCTGGAGACTGAAGCCCCGCTAGTTATCGAAACCGAAGCTCCGGAGGTCCAAGAACCAACCGAAGCGTATCCTGTGGAAGAAGTCATCGACACACCTGCCGAAATTGAGCAGGTAACCATCGATTATGCCCAAAACTTCACCCTGGAATACCATGATGGCTATAAGTTGCTAACGGTGACCATGCCCTGGATGGGGGCAACTGAGCCGCTGGTCTATGCCTTGGTTCCAGCCGGAACGAGCGCTAATGATGATCTTGGTAGCGCTGTTGTAATTAACACCCCGATTGATGGTTTTGTCTCATTGTCTTCAACCTACCTGCCGTTTTTAGAACAAATTGATGAGCTTGAGAGCCTGTTGGCTGTTGACACCGCAGATTATATCTATAACAGCACTGTAAGGCTTTGGTCAGAGAGCAATATGATTGCTTCTGTTGGCAGCGGACCCAGTATTGATGTAGAACAATTGATCGAGCTTTCACCTGATGTCATTATGACCTCGGCTTCCGGTTCTGCCGATTGGGATACCCACCCGGCATTGGAACAGGCTGGTCTGCCGGTTGTGATCAACGCCGATTATCTTGAACAAGACCCGCTTGGTCGGGCTGAATGGGGTAAGTTCCTTGCGGCTTTCTATGATAAGGAAGTTGAAGCTGACCAGATTTTTGATGGCATGGTTTCGCGGTATGAAGAATTGAAAGCGTTAGCAGCAGATCAAGCTGAAAAAGTGACTGTTTTCGTGAACACTGCTTATGAAGGTACCTGGTATATGCCTGGTAGTGAAAGCTATGCCGCAATTTTATTAAGTGATGCCGGCGCAGACTATCTCTGGAGTGACCTGGAAGGCACTGGCGCGATGCCGATTGATTTTGAGGTTGTAATCGAAAAAGCACAAGATGCTGATTATTGGCTGAATGTCGGTTTTGCCAGCGACCTGGCGAGTCTGGCGGCGATGGACAGCCGTTATGCCGATTTCAAAGCCTTTCAGACCGGAATGGTTTTTAACAATAACGCCCGCACGACCGACATGGGCGGAATTGATTATTATGAAAGTGCTGTTGCCAACCCGGATTTGATTCTGTCGGATCTGATCGCCATTTTCTACCCTGAATTGGCAGAATCACACGAGTTGTTCTACTACAAGCAGCTTCAATAAGTTCTAAATATGAGCCGGGCGAGATTGGATCTGGGCAGATGATTAAGCAAAAAACAAAAAATTCAGGCATATTTCTTATCCTGGTTGGTTTACTCTTGCTTGTGGTTGCTCTAAATCTCTCGCTCGGCTCGGTTCGAATCCCTCTCAGTGAGATTTTCAAAGCCCTAACAGGGCAACCCGGCATAAAGGACAGCTGGGTTTATATTGTTAACAACTATCGCCTGCCCAAAATCATCACAGCGATTTTAGCCGGCATGGCGTTGAGTGCCGCGGGCTTGCAAATGCAGACCATATTTCGCAACCCACTGGCAGACCCATATATCCTGGGGATAAACTCGGGTGCCAGCCTCGGGGTTGCAATCGCAGTTATGGGCTCCAGTTTGGCTGGCGGTCTGTTTATCCCGAGTTTAAGTATTGGAGGAGATCTCGGATTGGTGGGAGCTGCCTCTTTGGGAGCTGGCGCTGTCATGGGTCTGATTTTGTTGGTTGGCAGACGAGTCCAAAACCCGACCACGCTGTTGATTCTCGGATTAATGTTTGGGCTCGCGACCGGTGCGTTGGTAAGCTTACTGATCTACTTCAGTGAACCCGAGAAGGTGAAAGCCTATAGCATCTGGTCATACGGCGCTTTTAATGGAGTAACCTGGCAGCAATTGAAGGTGCTCTTGCCTGTGGTTTTGTTTGCTTTGGGACTGCTCGCATTTTTGCCGAAGGGCTTAAACGCGCTTTTGTTGGGTGAAGATTACGCCAAAACAATGGGCTTGAACGTATCCCGGTTGCGATTTTTAATATTGGTCAGTTCTTCGGTTCTATCCGGCGCAGTGACCGCGTTTTGCGGACCAATCGGGTTTATCGGAGTGGCAGTGCCGCATATTGCCCGTAATGTTTTCAAGACATCCAACCACAAGCTGCTGATTCCAGCTGTAATCCTGATTGGCGCAATTGTGGCGGTGTCGGCGGATTTGGTTGCCCAGATGCCGGGTAACCAGTTTGTGTTACCAATCAACGTGGTAACCTCGTTATTTGGAGCGCCATTTGTATTATGGATCGTTCTGAAACGCAACCGGGGGTCGACATCGTTCAACGTATGAAAACCCCGCTGCTTTCCACGCAAGACCTTAAAATTGGTTATACAAACGGCAAGTCATCCCATAAAGTGGTTGCGTCCGGGCTAAACCTGCAGCTTATCGAGGGCGAATTTGTCTGCCTGGTCGGTCCGAATGGTGCCGGGAAATCGACGCTTTTGCGAACGCTGACCGGATTGCTTCCGGCTTTGGAAGGCGATGTTTTGCTTGATGGGAAGAAACTGGAACAATACACCAGAAAAGAACTGGCAAATGAAATCAGCGTTGTGTTGACCAGCCCTATCGAAGTTGGCGCAATGACGGTAACTGAGCTGGTTGCCATGGGTCGTTTTCCTTTCACAGGTTTGTTTGACCGAATGAGCGCAAAAGACTGGGAAATCGTTCATCAATCACTGGAACTGGTTGGGCTGAAAGATTTTGAAAAACGCATGATCCACAAGTTGAGTGATGGCGAGCGTCAGAAAGTGATGATTGCCCGGGCGCTGGCACAGGAACCACGAATTTTGGTGCTGGATGAGCCCACAGCCTACCTTGACCTGCCGGGGAGGGTCAGCATCATGAACCTGATGCACGAACTGGTGGTAATGCATGGTAAAACTGTGCTGACTTCCACCCACGACCTGGATCTGGCAATGCGCAGTGCCGACCGATTTTGGCTCATGTCCCAGCAAGGAGAGATTTTGCAGGGAGCGCCTGAAGATTTGGTTTTGAGCGGTGATTTTCAGCGTATCTTTGCCCGAGACCGCATCAGTTTTGACTTAATGAATGGTCATTTTTCGGTGACTGGAAACTCTGCCGGTGAGGTCTGCCTGAACGGCGGGGGCGAGGTGCGAGTGTGGACCGAACGCGCGTTGCAGCGAGTGGGATATTCGGTCAACGAGGATCGCGATACGTGCACAGGTTTGCGCATAGACATCGCGCCTGATCAGTCGGGGTATCTTTGGGTACTTGAAGAGGAGGGCGGGACAAGGCAGTTTGGAGACCTCGAAAGCTTGGTTAAGCATCTGCGCGCATTGTCATTCAGAGAGAATTGAACGTTGTCATCCTGTTGTTTTCTTGACCTTCCGGATGAAAGGGGGTTGGTCATCCTGAACGAAGAGACACACAGTGTACTTCGTAAGGACCATGTTTTCTTTTTCTGTATGTTGACCTGTCATCATGAACGAAGTGACACACAGTGTACTTCGTAAGGATCTTAACGTTTCAACCACAACGACTGTTCCAATCCGAAGGTAAAATTCTTCGCAAAATAGGCTCATAGTGACAGTCCGGTTGTCATCCAAACCATCATCATATACGGCGGAGTGAGGTGAGAGCAAAACAATTTCGCTATCCGAATTCCGCAGCTCCCTAATGCCACCACATGATGGTACTTCCAACCCCCTCTTTAGAGGGGGGCAGGGGGGTCAGAGCCGGGAAGCGAGAAACGGCAACCCCCTCTTTAGAGGGGGGCAGGGGGTGAGAGAATTACAAGATGAAGGCAGGAGTCTGGTCATTG
>ENA-UOOK01002360-UOOK01002360.1-fermentation-metagenome-genome-assembly--contig:-NODE-2360-length-23467-cov-8.080813_pt1 | contig 23467 bp, 24 predicted proteins | sample MGYA00245777_ERZ724023 | MGnify/ENA primary metagenome ERZ724023 (study PRJEB28704, sample SAMN03018312) | fermentation metagenome | biome: anthropogenic terrestrial biome; feature: soil; material...
GGTGGCAAATCTGGAGTAACTTCCGTACAGGTTAGATTTATTTTTTTACGTTTTGGCATAAAATCACTTCCCGGTTCAGAATATGCGGAACGGTTTGTACCACTTACATGTTTTTACGTCGCCCGCCATGCGTGGGCTTTTATGCACTCCGCTTACCGGGACTGATACCAGCAATATAATCAACTGTCACATCAAACATTTCTGCAATTTTTCTTGCCTCACTTAAAGTAATTCTCGTTTTTCATTGAGTTTCATTCCAAATGAGGTTTCCGACATGCCAAGTGCAGCAGCCATAGCCGCATTTGTTTTTTGGTTGCGAGCCATTTCTGCTTTAACATTAGCAAGCATTTTTTCACCCCATAGCTATCTTTTATTAGTATAATACTACCATAAGATAGCTATGCCAATCGTATATTGCTTTTCCAATTAACTTATGTTAGTATGGTGAAAACAAAATGCGAGGAATTAGAATGAATGATTTTAAATCTATATTAAGCCGTTTGCTGGCAGATAAAGATCTGACGCAAGCTGATCTTTGTAGGAAAACAGGAATTCCAACATCACTGATGTCAAATTATATAAAGGGTTCAAAAAGTCCAGCTTTATCTAACGCCATTCTGATAGCCGAAGCACTTGATATATCTTTGGACGTTCTTTCTGGAAAATCAGAGTATAAATCCCCCGCTTCGGAAGTCGAAGCAGGGGATAAAAATATTTTTTCAGATGAACTGATGAAAAACTACAGGGCACTCAACCATAAAGGCAGGCGAAAACTTATTGACTACTCCAAAGACCTTGTTTCAAGCGGCCGCTATGCCGCCATTAAGGAGGATGCCGGGTAATATGCTTGTCGAAATATAGGAAATAAGCCCGTACGCTTTCCAACGTACGGACGATATTGAATCAGGTGATATATTGATTGCTATCTATGCGCGCCAGTCGATTGAACGGCCAGACAGTGTTTCCATTGAATCACAAATTCAGCAATGCAAACAGGCTTTGCCAGGGGAATCAACCGTCTATGCTGATAAGGGATATTCCGGAAAAAATACAAACCGGCCGAAATTTGAACAAATGCTGAGAGACATAAAAGGCAGTAAAATAAACGCTGTCATCTCATACCGGCTCGACCGTATCAGCCGAAACATCATTGACTTTGCCAATTTGTTAAGCACATTCGAAAAATACGGCGTCAAATATGTGTCTGCTACCGAACAGTTTGACACCTCCACTCCAATGGGGCGAGCAATGATTTACATAGTAATGGTGTTTGCCCAACTGGAGAGGGAAACTATAGCGACACGAATTCTGGATAATTACCGCTTTCGGGCAACACGCGGTTTATTTATGGGTGGAAATACTCCTTTCGGGTACGGCAGCCGCAAAACCGCACTGGACGGCAAAAATATATCCGTGTTGGAACCGAATGAGCAGGCAGGAATATTGCAGCAGATTTTCAGCCGGTTTTCTTCACATGAAAGCTTGTACAGCATCTGCCATGAATTAAATCAAGCAGGGATTCAAACTGCAAGAGGCAATCAATGGTCTAGCACCGCGGTCAAGCGTGTTTTGCGAAATATTACCCCGTGCTGCGCAGATGAAACACTGTATAACTATCTTATAGCATCCGGTTACAATGTATCAAACAGCCGGGATGAATTTGATGGACAACATGGAATGTGCCTGTTTTTTAAAAACAAAAACCGCAACCAGTCCACCGATATATCCGATCAAATTGCCGTTGTGGGACTGCACAAACCGCTTATTACTTCGGAACAGTATATTGGCACTCAGCAGATCTTAAATGCTCACATGCCCGCACACGGAAAAAGATCCGCGCGAACTTTTTTATCCGGCATGGTCACATGCAAAGAATGCGGACATAGTTTTGGCGTAAAGTATACAGAAAAGAACGGACATGAATACGCCTATTACCACTGCCGCGGCAGGGAAAGCAGAGGAGTCTGCGGCAATAATATCTATATTCCCGCGAATGAAATTGAGAGCTATGTCATTCAAAAATGCCTAATCCATTTAAGGCTGGTAAAACTAAGCGAAACAAAGGTAAAAGCCCAGAGGATATTTGCCCAGGCCTCCGAAGCCGAACAGTTGGAAACCCAAATTCAAAACCTGATTGACAATATTGGCAAAGGCAATGCCGTCGTTGATAAACTGCTTACTCAAAAAATAAGTTCATTGCAGAAACAGCTTGAAGCTGTCAATTCATCTGTGCAGTCCCCGAAACTGCCTGTAAATCCCGATAATAGAACTGTAAAATGGCTGACAGAACAGCTCATACAGTTTTCGGAGCTGAAAATTGAGCAGAAAACCGACGTTATTCGAAATATCGTAGAAGGGATCCAGGTTGACCGAAACGGTAACATGGAAATTTCATATCTGTTTTAGTTGATTTGTACCGGCGTGAAATCACCAGGGTGGGAAAAAAACACGACCCATTTTCCTTTAAAATCGGAAAACCGAATTGGCCCAAATGTTGTGTTTGCATTAAAATCGGGAGCTTTCATTCCGATACTTAAATGGCGGTTTTCAATGGTATTTTCCAAATTAGAACCCTCCTTTGCTTGTTTATACTATGACATAGCTTATGGGAATGTTCTGTTTGGAACGGTTTAAAAGCCCTGGCCGATAACACGGAAGAAGTGTACCGTATCACAAAAGTCCCCCCCTCCCCGCAAAGCCTGGGGTTCTTCATATGCGGGCAAAGCCCTGTTTTACTGGCTGCGCCTCAAGGCGTTGGTACGGTCTGCCACTTGCGAAAAGTTTGTTACTTGCTACCCGTAAACAGGTCTACATACTCCTTGAGCGTCATTTGATCTTCAATCTGGTCTTCCTCCAACTGATTCTTGATGTACGCGGCTATTGCTTTATCATTCTTCCCTGCTGTGTCTACGAAATAGCCTCTGCACCAGAAAGTCCGATTCCCATATTTGTACTTCAGGTTTGCATGCCGCTCGAAAATCAGCAAGGTGCTTTTTCCTTTGAGAAAACCCACAAATCCTGAAACACTCATCTTTGGTGGTATCTTGAACCAGCATGTGAATATGATCCGGGCACACCTCTGCTTCTACAATTTCGACCTGTTTCCAATTACATAATTCCCTCAGTATTTTTCCAATCTCAACTCGCATTTTCCCATATGCTGCTTTTCTACGGTATTGGGTGCAAACACTATATGGTATTTGCAATTCCAACTCGTATGATTTAGACTATCTATATCATTCGTTTTCATTTCGAATGCTCTCCTTTTGATATGTTCTGTTGCAGTTGGCAGACCGCAGCTTTATTATATCAAAAGGAGTTTTTTACTTACTCACCGCTAAAGCTTTTTTGAACTCCCGGCACAGCCGGGAGTTTTCGTTCTACAAAAATCACTCTGGATGGGAGTTCCATCCAGAGTGATTGACTCGTTAATTTTTTCAATTATGAGGAAATATTCCGCAGACTGCCGGCTCACTTTCTCAAGAAAACAGGGATACAGTCGATCGGAGCACTGCACTCAATGGTCTGGCCGCCTTCATATTCTTTTCCGTCGTTGACGTTTTCCCAGCATCCCGACGGCAGATAAACCTTTCTTGAAACCTGATCTTCAAAGAGCACCGGCGCAACCAGATACTTCGAGCCAAACATGTATTGGTCGCTGATATCCCAGCATTTTTCATCGCCGGGGAATTCATAGAACATAGTTCTCATCAGCGGCGCCCCCGTTTGATGGGCTTCTTTCATAAGATCCAGAAGATATGGTTTCAGGGATAGACGAATTTTGAGGTATTTTTTCATAATCTGAAACGCTTTTTCACCATAGCTCCACATCTCATTGGGCTGACCGGTGTACAGGTAGCCGCCGCCGTAATCTTTATCCGAAAGCGGGGGAATATCATGGGGATCCCGGTCACCGTGCATCCTCAGCACCGGAGTGAAAACAGCAAACTGGAACCACCGGATCAGCAATTGGACGAAAGCGGGATCGTGAACGTCCCCGCCCATAAAGCCGCCGATATCGGTTGTCCACCACGGAATCCCCGCCAGGCCCATGTTCAGCCCGGCCATCAGCTGATCGCGGAAAGATTCAAACGTACTGCGGACATCACCGGACCAAACAAGCGCGGCATATTTCTGGCTTCCTGCCCAGGCGCTGCGCACAAGGCTGACAATTTCCGTCTGCCCTTCAGCCCGCAGTCCGTCATAAAAAGTCTTTGTATACAGAAGGGGATAAATGTTGCTTACTTTGACCGCAGGGCCTAAATAATAGCGGTAATTGTCAAAATCATATTGGGCATAATCCGGTTCCGCATTATCCAGCCAGAACATGTCAATCCCATATTTATAATAGTTTTCCCTGCATTTGCCCCACACAAAATCCCTCGCTTCGGGGTTCATTGCATCAAAGGAAACACAGTCTCCGTTAAAATCATAGGTCTGTATGGTTCCCCGCTCGGTCCGGATCAGCAGACCGCGGTCGAACATCTCCTGAAAATTCTTGCTCTTGCGGTCGACGGACGGCCAAACGGAAACCATAACCCGTACACCCATAGAATGCAGTTCGTCCACCATGGCCTTCGGATCCGGCCAGTATTCGGGGTCAAAACACCAGTCGCCCTGCCGCGTCCAGTGAAAGAAGTCAATGACGATAACGTCCGGCGGGATTCCCAGTTCTTTATACTTTCTGGCTACCTGCAGCACTTCTTTCTGTGTGCGGTAGCGCAGTTTGCACTGCCAGAGCCCCAGCACATTTTCCGGCATCATAGGGGCGCGCCCGGTTACCTCCGTATAGTTTTTGACCATCGCGGCAGGTGAATCGTCCGCCGTAATCCAGTAATCAATCTGATCGGATGCTTCGGCATGCCATTCGGTATAGTTTTTCCCAAACATGACTTTCCCAACAGCCGGATTATTCCACAGAAATCCGTACCCAAGATTTGACACGGCAAACGGAACGGATACTTGGGAGTTTCGCTGGGCTAATTCCAGCACACATCCCTTTTGGTTTAGATAAGCGTGCTGATACTGCCCCATCCCGTAAATTTTCTCCCCGTCATTGCCCTCAAACCGGACATTTAGCTGATAACTGTCTCCGCCTGCAATCGGTTTAAATTCCCGGGCAATCACTTTCAGGCAGCTGCTTTCCCGGCTCTCCGTTCCTCCATAGCTGCGGTAATATTCTCTGAGTATCATTTTGTTTTCTTTATAAAAAGTAATAACACCGGCAGCATTGACATGGGCACTGATTTTTCCGTTCCGGATCGACGCAGTGCCGTCGGAAAGGGAAATATCTGAATTCCTCGGGCTGGTTCCGGACAGCGCCCAGTCGTTTCCGCTGAAACCGGCGTTCTGTGTGGAACGTACGCGCAGGGCATTTTCCCCCCACGCTTCTATCTTAAGAATTTCATTTTGCTGCTTTCCCAGCAAAGCCTGGCCTTTTTTTGAAAAAAACATCATTCCACCCCATTTATAATTTTGAACTGACGCCAGTCTGACATCCGGATAATCTGCACACCCCGAAAGGAACTGGCGCTCTGAACCATTTTAATTATTATTGTACTACATAATCTTTTGAACAAAACCACAGAAATTAGAAATATTTAATGTACAAATTAGCGATTTATGTCTTTCGTTCTTCACTTGAATTTTCAATAGCAAAAAAGCTGTACCTAAAATTTTCCTGCATCTATAGCTTATATTTGTTTCGTAATAAAATCAAGAGGCCATATGAAAACAATCTTCGGCAGGAAAATTATCTTCTCCGGCCCAACAGGGCCGTGGATTTCTGCTTCTATGAGCTGAATGCAAAGAAGAAGCCATAAATTCAGCAAACTATAAAATCTTTGGCAGCTGGAACGAAATATTTAGATATAATTAAGAATATTGAAAACGAAAACGTTTTAGTAAATTATAATGTATATAGAATAATAATGTTCCATATATTTCTAAAATTGTTTGTATATGCTTTTTTTTGCAAAACTAATATCAATAATTTTGAATTATGCATTAAAAACTAGTGAAAGAGCATTATAATGATACCAGAAAACGATTTAGATGCTATTAACCTCATTATTTGAGATCTTCAACATGTCAACTATTAAAGCTATTGTCCTAAAACTCGGCCTGTCGATTTTGACAGCCAGCAAGACACAGATCAGCTCAACGTCAGCGAAGCCGTATGCTAAAAAAATCTTGAAAGTGGCTGAAAAGCTGCAAAATGATGCAATTGTGCGTTTTGAATTTGCTCCGTCTGATGGTTAGAATTATCAGACCGTCTTAAACCAAGGAGGTTACAGGAATGAATTCTGCTAATACCGCAAAAAGAGCACCCGCAAAGAAAAGCAAATGGGAATCCTATAAACTGTTTCTAATGATTGTGCCATTTTTGGCTATCATGTTCATTTTTACGTATCTTCCTCTTTATGGATGGATATACGCGTTTTACGATTACACACCGCCGCTGAAGCTTTCGCAGTGCCCATACGTTGGATGGAAATGGTTTAAATTTTTGTTTATGAATTCTACGCAGGTCACGGAGTTTCTTAAAGTTATGCGCAACACATTTGCCATGAGCGGTCTTGGAATTCTGACGTCCCCACTGTCAATGATCTTTGCAATTTTTCTGAACGAAATCCATTGCCAGAGCCTGAAAAAAACAGTGCAGACGCTGACCACGCTGCCGAATTTTATCAGCTGGGTTTTGGTTTATTCTGTCGCGTTCTCCCTGTTTTCAAGCACAGGCATGGTGAACAATGTGGGTCAGTCGCTTGGGCTCCTTTCGCAGCCGATTCATTTTTTGGACAGCGATAATCACACGTGGCTTTCCATGCTTTTGTGGGGCATTTGGAAAGGCCTCGGCTGGGGTGCCATTATGTATTTGGCCTCCCTCGCGAGCATTGACCAGGAACTTTATGAAGCCGCAAAAGTGGATGGTGCAAACCGGTTTGACCTGATATGGCATATCACAATTCCGGGGCTGCTCCCTACATACTTTGTTCTGCTGATGCTTTCGGTAGCCAACTTCCTTTCCAACGGGCTCGATCAGTATTATGTCTTCCATAATTCCTTCAATATGGATCATATCCAGGTTCTAGACCTGTATGTTTACAATCTGGGACTCGGGAATGGGAACTACGCCCTCTCCACCGCCCTCAGCATGATGAAGAGTATTGTGAGTGTTGTTTTGCTTTTCGCCGTTAATACGCTTTCAAAAGTAACGCGCGGCGAATCAATCGTATAAAGGAGGTAAGCGCATGACTGCATTAACCAAAGAAAATCCTGCCGGCACAGTGCTTCGCAAAAGAAAAAAATACACGGCAGGCAACATTATTTTCAATATAATTAATTACACAATTTTTATTATTTTGACAATTTTATGCGTCTACCCGTTTTATTACCTGTTTATCAATACCATCAGTTCGAACCAGCTGAGTGCAAACGGCGAGATCAACTGGTTCCCACGAGAAATCCAATGGACAAACTACGCGAATGTTTTTAAGCTTTCCGGTCTGCCGAACGCTTTCTTGATCTCGATCCTCAGGACAGCCATCGGAACCATCTTCACGGTTGCCGCGTCAGCATACCTTGGATATATGTTCACACAAGAAAAAATGTGGAAACGGAAATTCTGGTATCGGTTTGTCGTTATCACGATGTACTTCAATGCCGGATTAATCCCAGGTTTTATCATTAACTATAATCTCGGCCTGGTAAACAACTTTTGGGTTTATATTCTTCCGGCGGTTGTGCAGCCATTCAATATTATTCTGGTAAAAACCTACATAGAATCCACGCCGAAATCGCTTCAGGAGGCAGCCCAAATTGACGGCGCCGGCGTTTTGGAGATCTTTGGGAAGATTGTGCTGCCAATCTGCACACCGATTCTCGCAACGATAGCCATTTTCTCCGCTGTTGGCCAGTGGAATTCTTTTCAGGATACCTTGATTTATATAACGGATTCCAAACTTTATTCGCTGCAATATCTTCTCTATACCTATATTAACGAAGCAAATTCCTTGGCCACTTTGATCCAAAACAGCCCCGGTCTGAGCGGAAGCACGATTGCCAACCTTGCTACGAAGCAGACGCCGACTTCCATCCAGATGACGGTCTCCATTATTGTCACCATTCCAATTTTGATTGTTTATCCTTTCTTCCAGCGGTATTTTGTGAAAGGCATCATGATTGGCGCCGTAAAAGGCTAACAGGGAAGTAACAGCCTGAAAAGGCTTTACGAAGGATATTTTCAGCACTAAATTAAGAAGGAGGAATCAACTTTATGAAAAAGTTGAGCAAACAAATTTTCAGCGGTTTACTTGTTTCTGCTCTGATTCTAAGCCCGCTGGCCGGGTGCGCCAACAATACATCCGCTTCCAGCGAAGCCAAACAGGGGGCATCCACGGATGAGTCTGCCGCTTCCCAAACAAATGCAAGCGCAACGAGCAAAAAATATGAGAAAACCATTGAAGCAACGGTATTCGACACGCAAGCCAATTACCAGGGCGTTCAGACCGGTTGGTTCGGAAATATCGTAAAAGACAAATTCAATATGACCCTTAATCTGATTGCACCGAATGTCGCCGGCGGCGGTGACACCCTGTTTAAAACACGTTCGGCAGCAGGAAACCTCGGCGATATTATAATGATTGGATCCGAAAATGGCCGCCTTTCTGATACTGCAAAGGCAGGGCTTCTCGTTGATCTGACAGACAAAATTAATAACTGCCCGAACCTCTCCCAATATCCCAAAGCCACCGAAATGGTAAAAAGTCTGGTAACGGATGGAAAAGTTTACGCGATGCCAAGTCAGGTTTCCAAACAAAGCCCCACTACGCCGTCCGAAGGATATGACCTTACTTACGGCCCTTATATCCGCTGGGATTACTACACGGCGATGGGAAGCCCGGAAATCAACTCCATGGATGACCTGCTGAATGTTCTGAAAGACATGCAGAAAAAATATCCAAAAAGCGATTCCGGCAAAAAGACGTACGCCTTTTCGTTCTTTAAGGACTGGGACGGAAACATGATGTGCTGTGCTAAGAACCTTCTTTGCTGTGTTAATGGTTACGATGAGCAGGGATTCCAGTTCCTTTCTGCCGACGGGAAAACTGAGCAAAGTATTATTGATGAAGATTCTTATTACGTGAAGGCCCTGAAATACATGTACAAGGCCAATCAGATGGGCCTTGTGGATCCGGATTCCACCACACAGAATTACGACACCATGTATTCAAAATATCAGGACGGCCAGATTTTGTATTCCATGTGGCCGTGGCTTGGGCAGGCAGCCTACAACACACCGGCACACAAAAAGGCTGGAAAAGGGTTTATGCTGGCTCCTGTAAAAGGTATCAAAATCTTCTCCTACGGCTGCAGCCAAGCCGGCAACAAATATGTAATCGGCATTGGCTCGAAAGCACAGGATCCGGGCAGGATGCTTGACTTTATCGATTGGCTCTATTCCCCGGAAGGTGTAGAAATGTCCTGTTCACAAACGGCCGGAAGCTGTGGACCAAAAGGTTTGACTTGGGAAATGAAAGACAACAAACCCGTTCTGACCGATTTCGGCAAACAAGCACTCTCGGGCGAAAAAATCAATGTGCCGTCCAAATGGGGAACCGGAACCTGGAAAAACGGCATTTCTCAACTGAACTTCCAGGCCGTTCAGGCCACGGACACCGATCCGAATACCAACTGCTCCTATAACTACACTCTGTGGGATTCTTACCTGGAAGACAACAAAACCCCGCTGGACACCTCATGGCAAACAACAATGAAAGCAAAAACAACACTCGAATACCTGAAACAGAATGACGCTTATGTAGTTGCTCCAGGCAACGCATATGTTCCGGAAGCCGCCGGGACAGAAATCGATACCCTGCGGAATCAGTGCAAAGCCATCATCATTCAGGATTCCTGGAAAATGGCATTTGCAAAGGATGAATCGGAATTTAACTCGCTGCTGCAGCACATGCAAAAAACTGTCAAAGGACTCGGATATGATAAAGTCCTTGCCTTTGACCAGAAGATTTCGGATAACTATAAGGATGCCCGCGAAAAGGCAACGCAGGGTTCATAAGTCCTGCAATTATTGTAAAACATAAAAAGCCGGGACAGTTTGACCGCTATGCGGCAGAACTGTTCCGGCTTTTTATGGATCGCTCTCACGGAGATCCCTCACCGATGCTTACACCTTTCCCTGAACGCTCTTCCGATATTCCAGGGGGCTTTTCCCTTCAACTTTATGAAATTTAATATAAAAATAGTCGATATTCTCATAACCAACCCGCTGGGATATTTCATAAACTTTTAAATTTGTAGCGGACAGCAGTTCCCTGGCATGCTGAATCCGGACTCTATCCAAATAAGAATGGAAGCTCTCCCCCAAACCGCTTTTCAAGATCTTGCCGAGGTAAGCACTGTTATACCCGAATGTTTGGGCTAAAGATTCGATCTTCACATTTTTAAAATAATTATCTTCAATATAGATTTTTACACGGTCAACTAAGCTATGATTTTCAATGTGGGAAATACTTTTGATAATATCATAAAAATTTTCTTTCATGAAATCAAAAATTTCATATAGCCTTGTTTTACTGCTAATGATAGAAATTAGTTCTGTATCATCCTTATACTTTAAATTTTCCTGTTTATAATTTTCCAGTATGTAATTTTTGATCTGAACACAGATCGTTATGACCATATTGATTGCATAATCGGGTGAAATCTCCATATAGATCAGTTTGTTATACAGTTCATCCAGCATTCCGCATATCGAGCTGAAATTACACGCCAGAACAGATGTACACAGTCTTTTTACATAATTATGCAGATTGATTTCATTGAGATCAAAAGGTTTCAGCGGTTCGGGAATTTTTTCACGGACAACAGCCTGATTCTTTTCAAAGAAAAATTTTCGGGAATCTATTTTTTGCAGCGTCACAATAGGAAAGGGAAACTTTATCCACGGAATCGACCTCTCGGCCGACCGCCAAAAAGATCCCGCCATCCCGGATATGGCTGGCAATCCGATTGAACTTTTGGATTATTTCACTTCCTTTTAATAAATAAACGTCTGTTTTGTCGACCGGTATGGTTTCAACCGATGGCATTCGAAACAGTTTTTCAAGTTCTTGGCCCTCGCGGGATTCCATAAAATCACGGGATTTTTTCTCCGGAATAACAACCAGATAGCGATCTGCTTTCAGCTCCAGCGTCCGCATTGTTTCATCACTGCTGGCTGGCAGTGTTTTTCCGGAAAGGATATCGCACAGAACCGTGTTCCGTGCTTTCTCCAACACAAGGTTTCTTTCTTGAGATTCATGCTGTTCTTTTTCTATTTTTTCCCGTATCTTAACGACGGCGTTTGTCAGTTCATCTTCGTCGATTGGTTTTAAAAGGTAGGTTTCAACCCCGCACCGGATAGCGCTTTGGGCATACTGAAAATCTGAATATCCGCTCAGGATGATGATTTTCCCATTCCACCCCTTGCTTCTCGCCGCCCTGGCACACTCAAGCCCGTGCATTTTGGGCATCCGGATATCCAATAAAACAAGGTCGGGCTTCAGGCAAAGGATTTTCTGAAGGCACTGGTCGCCGTTTGCCGCCTCGCCGCAGACCTCAAAGCCGAGCGCTTTCCAGTCAATTATTCTTTTCAGCCCCTCCCTCACATCCGGTTCGTCGTCAGCAATCAGGACTTGCATCGTTTCCACCCTTTCCCTGCAGCGGCAGCGAAATAATAACCATCGTTCCAACACCCGGGCTGCTTTTAATATTCATTCCATAGTTCTCCCCATAGAACATTTTCAAACGCTTCTGGACATTCCGCAGGCCGATCTTGTGAGAAACGAGATCCTGGCTGTCGTTGATCGTAGTTAGGAGCATTTGCAACTGCTCATTTGTCATGCCGCATCCGTTGTCCGAAATCGAGATCAATAATTTTTCTTCTTTCTCATCGGGGTCAATTTGAATCCGGATCAATCCACCGCTTTCCTTCTCTTCAAGCCCATGAAGCACGGAATTCTCAACAATCGGCTGCAGCAGAAGCGGAAGCATTTTGTATTGTTCACAGTCAATCTTATCGGTTCCGGAAAATTGATAATTGATTTTATCTTTGAATCGAACTTTCATAATTTCCAGATAATTTTGTATGTAAGAAAGCTCAGACTGAAGGCTGCACACCGTACTGCCGGACTCCAGCACATGGCGCATCAGTTTTCCAAGTAGTTTGACGGCATAGGCTACCTGCGTGTCGCCGTTCAGATAGGCTTTCATCCGTATGGACTCCAAAGTATTATACAAAAAATGAGGGTTGATCTGGCTGGAAAGCATTTTAAATTCCATTTCCTGCTGACGGTTAATCAGTTGCTGCTTGACAATTTTACTCTGATAAATTTCCCGATCCCTGTTCTTAATGTTTTTTATCATCGTTTTCAGTTCGACAAAAAGATCCATCAGTTCATCGCTGCCATTAAACGTTTCAATGATATTATAATTACCCGTGCCGGCCTTGTGCATCTCCCGTTTCAAGGTAATGACACGGTCGCTGAACACTTTGGAAAAATAGAGAATCGCCACCAGCGGAATGAAAAGACTGAACAATACAATCAGGAGACAATTTAAAAAAATGCTTTTCATCCGTGGCAGTGCATCATAATCCACCGTTACAATATAAATTTTATCTTCGGAATTAATGGTTGACAGACAAGTAGCCTGCAATAGGTTTTTTTGTCCGTTAAAATTCGTAATACCGCTGTAGCTCAAGAAGTTATTATGATAATCCAAGGCCACCGGCATCTGTTCTCCAAGGCATTCAGAGGTTGTAGAGAAAAAAATAGGGTCTTTGTTTACGGACAGAAAAGTGGCGATAAGATCGGAGCCAATTTCCAAATTCAGATTATTGTTGTTCACACTGATGACAAGGACGGCGAATTCGCCTGTCTTAATAACCGGAATCTTCAGGACGTACCGTAACTGAACGATATGGCTTTTGTACTGGCTGTCGTCATACACCCACGTCATCCAGTGGGCGGTCGAATTTTGGGACGCACTCTGATACCATTTCGTTTTTCTGTCTTCCGGGGTGAGCGCTTTAAAATGCCCGTAATCCGTCATGGTGGGATTGTTGCAGTAGATTGCAATACTGGAAATTTCAGTATAATTCTTACTGTAATCATCCATTTTAGTATAACTGCTGCAGACATCGTCCATCTGAGAAGCTGACGAATACCTTGTAGCCAGGATATCCTGGAGACGGCTGTCCTGAAAAATATTTGCTGCCAAGTTGTTAATGGAGAGGGTAACATTCAGAATAGCCCCCTTCGCCCGGATATTGTAGGCATCCGTCAAATCATAATGCTGTTTCATGACCCGATGATAATTGTCAATGAGCAGATAACTGCCTACGATTATAATGGGAATCATTCCAAACAGGATATAGACAGTCAGAAGCTGAAAACGTATTTTTTTCCTGCTTAAAGAACTCCCGAATTTATAAAGCCGTGGAAACATTGAATCATTTCACCTTATTAATTAATTTCGGACAAATTAATTATACCATTCTGGCGAATATTGTAAACCTAGTTTCCTCTTTGCTTTGCTGAATTCGGCTGCCGAAGCTTACTTTGGGCAGCAGAAAGCCGGAGCCGCCACTCTATTTTCTGGCTGCTCCGTCACTTTTGTTTTCCGAACCCGCCGACAGGCAGAAAAGCATCAGGACAATTTCCGCCGCAGTTCTTTCAGTATCTTTTTTTCCCGCCGGGAAACCTGCACCTGCGTCATACCGAGGGCCGATGCCGTTTCCGTCTGCGTCTGGCTTTTGAAATAGCGGAAAACAATGATTTTTCGGTCCTTCGGTTCCAACTCGGTCACGACCTGTTTCAAAGAAAGCAATTCCGTAATTTTTTCATCCTCCGGCTCTACACCTACATCAATCTGCCTGCCGCTGTCGTCTTCAGCCGTAAGGGAAAGCGGGACCTGCGCCGCCCCGAGGGCTTCCGCTGCCTGGGCAGGCTCTACACCCAGCGCGGCAGCCAGTTCCATCACGGTGGGAGGCCGGCCCTCTCTTTCTGAAAAAGCAGATACTTCTTTAGAAGCCCGCATAGAAAGCTCTTTCAGGCTACGCCCAACTTTAACGGTTCCCCCGTCACGGAAAAGGCGTTTAATTTCACCTAAAATCACCGGCACGGCATAAGTTGAAAACCGGATTCCCCGGCTCTCGTCAAAATTTCCGGCGGCTTTGACAAGACCGAGGCAGCCCGCCTGAAACAGGTCGTCGTATTCAATGCCGCGGCCGCGGAAATGTCTGGCACAGGCATGAACCAGTCCGATGTTTCCCCGGATTACCTGTTCCCTATCCATTTTCTGAAGTACGGCGTCTGAGGGTCTTTTGCAGGATTACGGAAGTTCCTTTCCCGGGTTTGGAAGTAACATGCAGTCGATCCATAAAGCTGTCCATAACGGCAAAACCCAGCCCCGCGCGCTCTTCACCCGCTGTGGTGTACAAGGGCTGCATGGCCTGCTCCACGTTTTCTATTCCGCATCCCCTGTCCCGAACTTTGACAATGACTTTGCCGTCGCCGTAGATTTTGCAGTTTATGTAAATCGTACCGATCGTGCTGCGGTATGCGTGAACGATACAATTGGTAACAGCTTCTGATACAGCGGTCTTAATATCGCATAGTTCATCAACCGTAGGATCCAGCTGGGCCACGAAGGCCGAAACTGCCGCCCGGCTGAACGCTTCATTCGCAGAATAGCTTGGGAATGACAGATTCATCTCATTTTCCGGCTTCATTTTGCTCCCCCTTTTCGATTGTACACAGCTGATTCAGCCCCGCAAGTGAAACGATCCGTTCAATTTTGGGAGGAAGATTCACTATTTCAACCGTGCCGTTCCAAATCTGCATCAATTTGCAGCGCCCCATTATCAGCCCTACACCGGAACTGTCCATAAACTGCACATCCGCAAAATCAAGGATTAGTTTCTGCGGCTTCACCCGTTCGGCAGTCCCGTCGATCTCACTCCGAATCTCCCTAGCGGCGTGATGGTCAATCTCGCCGCTCAGCAACGCCGTCAGAACAGCGTTTTTAAAAATAAGCCTCACACCCATGCCGGCACCTCCAAAAATGATTTGCTGGATCCTCTGGCCCGTTCAGGCACAAAAATTACTGCGGCACCATGGAGACAGCATGTCCTGCCCACAGAATAAATTCTATCAAATAATAGCTGAAAACCAGCGTGAAAAATGTCGTATGCCAATCATTTCAGCCAGCACTCGATTTTTAAATAAGCTTCTTTGCCTTACCGCAGGACAGACGGCCGTTCCACCGCATAGAATAGCAGGAAAGGAGGTATCCTTTATGAGAAGATACCCGCCGCCTTACGGACGGAACCGTCCGCCGTGCCGGCACTGCCCCCCTCCGCGTCCGCAGCAGCCGTTCTGCCCCTTCTGCCAGGACTATCCGCCGGAATGGCGGCGTCCGATTCATCCGCCGGGGCCGCTGCATCCGCATGGGAGAAACTGGTAATCTAAAATACAACCTGCCGGAAGCGGAGTGAAGCTGCTGCCGGCCGAAGAATATAATCCTGATGAACAGGAACAAAGGGTCCTCTCCAGAATCGGAGCGGACCCTTTCTTATTAGCCAGCGCTATTTTTCCAGCCAAAAAAGCGGAACAGAAGATATGGAGAATCCAAGCTTTTGGTGCAGGCGGACGGAAGGCGTATTCCCACAGATAATCTGCGCAAACGGAATTTTTTTCTGAGCGAGAAACCGGTTAACCTGAAATGCTTCCAGGGCTGCCGCGATTCCCCGCCGGCGATAGGACGGAAGGACTTCCAGCATACCCATGGAGCCTTCCGCATGCATCCCGATAAAACCAGCCAGGCTTCCGTCAGCAAATGCGCCGAACATTGTTCCGGAACGAAGCCGTTCCGCCAGATATTCTTTGTCATCCGCATGAGAATAATGCTTCCACACAAAAGGAAGATAGGATTCATCAAGCTGACGGATGGGATAGCTTTGATCGCAGACGGAGATTGGCTCCGTTCCGGGATACACTGCCTGAAAGCAAGCCATTTTATGCGGCAGCGCCAGTCTTTTTTGCACGGCTTCCGTATAGAATTTTTGATGTGCCACAAATAATTCAGCCTGTTGCAGCCCGGAAAACAGCCGCGCCGCCGTCTTTTGATCGGCGGCACTCATCATATAAGCCTGCGACGGACGGTCTAAAATCAGAACGCCGCAGGGCAAAGCCTGTAAAATCACCGCCTGGCCCCAGCGGATGCTTTCGAGCATATCGATATGAAGAAGCGAATCCTGTGACAAATATTGAAGTGCCTGCCGTTTTCTGTCATCCATTTTCGCGGACTCCTCCGGTAGAATTTCTGTATTCCATTATACCATACTGCAGTTCGAAAAACTACACGGCACGCGCCGCATTCAGGACAGCAAGGATCGTCACTCCAACGTCGCCGAAGACAGCCGCCCACATGGTTGCAAGCCCCAAAGCGGCTAAAACAAGAATGGTGATTTTTACAGCGATGGTAAATCCAATGTTCTGCCGCACAATCCTCTTCGTTTTTTTTGCAATACGGAGGGCTGAAAGCAAACAGGACGGTTCATCCGTCATCAGGACAATATCGGCGGCCTCAATTGCCGCATCTGAACCGAGAGCACCCATAGCCACGCCGATATCCGCACGGGCAAGAACCGGCGCATCGTTGATCCCATCACCTACGAACATCAGTTTCTTACCCTGCGGAACCTCGTGCGCCAGCTGTTCCAAACGCTCTACTTTCTGCTCTGGCAGCAATTCTGAATAAACGGAGTCAATGCCCAGCTTGCGGGCTACGTTTTCCCCCGTCTCTTTCCGGTCGCCGGTCAGCATTGCCGTCCTGCGCACCCCGGCTGACTTCAGACCGCAGACAGTCTGGGCGCTGTCTGGTTTTAATTCATCCGCAATCAGGATCATTCCGGCGAATTGCCTTCCCACCGCAAGATAAACGGCTGTGCCCGCAGTCTCCGGTTTGGGAACAGGAATTCTTTCGGAAGCCATCAGTCCCGCATTTCCGGCAAGGACAGGCTTGCCGTCCACTCGGGCACGGATGCCTTTCCCTGCAATTTCTTCATAGTCGGAGACCCTTTGGGCATCCGGCTCCGACCCGAAAGCGTCCCGAATGGAAACCGCTACCGGGTGGCTGGAATACAATTCGGCGTGTGCCGTATAGTCCAGAATATCCTCTTTTTTGAATCCTTCTGCCGGAAGAACCTGCGTAACCTGAAAATTTCCTTTCGTAAGAGTCCCCGTCTTGTCGAAAACAACTGTGTCAATCTGATTCAAAGCCTCCAGGTAATTGCTCCCCTTAATCAGCACCCCTTGTTTGGAAGCGCCGCCGATACCGGCAAAATAGCTGAGCGGAACAGAAATGACCAGAGCGCACGGGCACGATACGACAAGAAAAGTTAAAGCCCTGTATATCCATTCCGTGAAATTCGCTCCCCCTAATACCAGGGGCGGAACCACCGCAAGCGCAAGAGCGGAAAAGACCACGGCAGGTGTGTAATACCGAGCAAATTTCGTAATAAATTTTTCCGCCGGAGCCTTTCGGGTTTCCGCGTTCCGCACGAGGTCCATAATCTTAGCAAGGGATGACTCCCCAAATACTTTCTCCGTCTTTACCGTTAAGAGGCCGCCGCCGTTGACAAAGCCGGCCAAAACCTCCGCACCGGGCTCTACTCGGCGCGGTACAGATTCCCCCGTGAGAGCGGACGTATCCACCGACGAAGTCCCTTCGGTAACCCGGCCGTCAAGCGGAACTTTTTCTCCGGGGCGCACAAGAATCCGCTCCCCGACCGCAACTTCTTCCGGAGCGACCTTCTGAACGTTATCTCCGACAAGAAGGCTGGCAGAATCCGGGCGAAGATCCATCAAAGCAGAAATGGACCGCCTGGAACGGCCAACGGCCAGATCTTCAAAGAATTCCCCTATCCGATAGAAAAGCATAACGGCGACGCCTTCGGCATATTCCCCAATCGCAAACGCGCCGATAGTTGCTACAGCCATCAAAAAATTCTCGTCAAAGACTTCTCCCTTTACAATGTTTCTGGCCGCCTGCCACAGGATCTGGCCGCCGGTCAGGAGATAAGCCGCTAAAAAAACATAAAAATTCAGCGGCCTTGGAAACCGAAAAACAAGTCCTGCAACAAACAGCACCGTTCCAGCCGCCAAACTGATCCGCTGCAGGTATGCCCGTCGACGGGAATCTTCTTTCACCATACCGCTATCTCCATTTCCAAAATAAAACTCTTATTTCTCTGACACATGCTCCAATCCTTGATTGAAAATATTCTTAACGTGATCGTCATCCAGCGAATAATAAACTACTTTTCCGTCCCGGCGGTTCTTGATGAGTTTGGATTGCTTCAGGATGCGGAGCTGATGCGAAATGGCGGACGTTGACATGCCCAGAAGCGCTGCAATATCGCAGACGCATAATTCCGCCTGAAACAGGGCGCACAGGATTCTGACCCTGGTGGAATCTCCGAAAACCTTAAACAGATCCGCAAGATCTAGAAGGTTTTCTTCATCGGGCATATGGGCACGCACCCGGTTAACCGTTTCCTGATGGATCACCGTGCAGTCACACTGATCAATATCCGGTACACAGGAATTCATAGGGACATCTTCTTTCTTTGTACAGTTGAACAATTGATTTATTGTTCAACTGTTATTATAAACCATTCCTTAAAAATGTCAACCGAAAATCAGGTATCGCCGGTAAAAATTTTAACCCCGGCCAAAAGACAGCCGGGGCTGAAATCATTATTTTTTTCTTTCGCGCTTGCAGGTCTGATGATAGGGGCAGGCCGAACAGTCACCGCCGCATGGATCGCTGCGGTGACGGTACGCATACCGGGCAGCCAGCACGACAAGCACCGCAAGGCCAATCAGAATGAGATAATCAATTGGCTTTATATTTCATTCCTCCTTATTTATGCAAAGATCAAGCCCACATGGTAAATGAAGAAAGCGACAATCCAGGCAATGCCGCATTGAAAGAAAATCACGCCAAAAGCCCTTTTTACGCTGTGCATTTCATTTTTGACCGCCGTAATGGCCGCAATGCACGGGGTATACAGCAGCGTGAAAGTCAGGAAAGAAAACGCCGTCAGCGGAGAAAAGATCCCGCCCAGCGCAGACGCTAACCCGGAAGCGCTGGTACCCATCAGCACGGCAAACGTGCTGATCACCGCTTCTTTAGCGGTGAAGCCGGTTAAGAGTGCCGTGGATGCACGCCAGTCACCAAAGCCGAGCGGTGCAAAAATCGGCGCCAAAAACTGCCCAATGGCGGCAAGCATACTGTCTTTGCTGTTTGAGACAACGTTAAAGCGGGAATCAAAGGTCTGTAAAAACCAGATGACGATCGTTGCTACAAAGATGATGGTAAAGGCACGCTGAAGAAAATCTTTGGCTTTTTCCCACATTAAAAGCACCACGGTTTTTCCGCTCGGCATCCGGTAATTCGGAAGCTCCATGACAAATGGCACAGGGTTGCCGTGGAACAGGGTGCTTTTCATCAGCAATCCGCTGATAATTCCCATCACAATTCCCATCACATACAGAAGGATCATAACCAGGGCCGCGTGATCTGGAAAAAACGCCGCTGTAAAGATTGCGTAGATGGGCAGCTTGGCGCTGCAGCTCATAAACGGCGTGAGCATAATCGTCATTTTCCGGTCGCGCTCGCTCGGAAGAGTGCGCGTCGACATGATGGCCGGAACCGAACATCCAAAGCCAATCAGCATGGGGACAAAACTGCGGCCTGAAAGGCCGATCTTGCGCAGCGGCTTATCCATCACGAAAGCCACCCGCGCCATGTAACCGCTGTCTTCCAGAATCGAGAGGAAAAAGAACAGCACAACAATGGTGGGCAGAAACTGAATAACGCTGCCAACACCGGCAAACACACCGTTGATAATCAGCGACTTGACGACCGGATTGATCCCATAAGCCGTTAGCCCTGCCGCAACAGCTGTCGAAAGAGAATCAATTCCCACGGAAAGCAGATCACTGAAAAATTTTCCAATCACGCCGAACGTAAGCCAGAAAATCAGCACCATAATCAGCAGAAAAATCGGAATGGCCAGATATTTTCCCGTCAGAACCCGGTCGATTCTTATGCTTCGCCGGTGCTCTTTGGATTCACCCATCTTAACAACCGTATTCGCGCACAGTTTTTCGATAAACGAATACCGCATGTCCGCCAAGGCCGCTTCATGGTCGGTGTTCAGCTCCCGTTCCATTTCGGTAACATCGTGTTGGATCATATCCTTCTCGTTGTCGGAAAGCCGCAGGGCTTCCATCATAGGAGCGTCGCCTTCCACAAGCTTTGTGGCGGCAAAGCGCGGCGGAACGTGAATCCGCTGGGCGTGGTCTTCTACCATATGGGCAATGGAATGGATCGTCCGGTGGACGGCGCCGCTGCAGAAATCCTGCCGTTTTGGCACACGTTTGACACTTGCAGTTTCGATTGTAAGATCAATCAGTTCTTCCACTCCCTCATTCTTACTGGCGGAAATTGGGACAACCGGAACGCCGATCGCTTTCTGAAATGCTTCAATTTTTATGGTTCCCCTGTTGGCTCGGACTTCATCCATCATATTCAGCGCAATCACCATTGGAATGTTCAGTTCAATGAGCTGCATACTTAAATAGAGATTCCGCTCAATATTGGTCGCGTCCACAATATTAATAATCCCATCCGGATGCTGTTTTAAAAGAAAATCCCTTGTAACAATTTCTTCACTGGAATAGGGAGAAAGGGAATAGATTCCGGGCAAATCCACTACGGTGGCATCACTGTGCCCTCGGATGGAACCGGCTTTCTGATCGACGGTAACACCGGGGAAATTGCCCACATGCTGATTGGAACCTGTCAGCTGATTGAAAAGCGTTGTTTTGCCGCAGTTTTGATTCCCGGCCAAAGCAAAAACCATCGCCCTACGCCTCCTCGACTGTAATATTTCTTGCGTCTTCTTTCCTCAGTGTCAGTTCATAGCCACGAAGATGGATCTCAATGGGATCACCCATCGGTGCAACTTTCTGAATGGTAACTTCCGTATGGGGCGTAAGGCCCATATCAAGCAGATGCCGTCTCAGAGCGCCGCCGCCATTTACGGCGGTAATTTTCGATCTTTTGCCGATTTGCAGTTTATCCAGCGTCACTGCGCGTCCCTCCTTTCTCATTTTGCCTTTTTGACCGGCCGCCGCTTCCGCTGGCCGGAATGTTAGTCTCTACTAACACTACCATCATTCTATTCCCACCCGATTAGTTTGTCAAGATTAACCGAGAGAAATGTTAAAAAATTTTCAACTGGATATTAATGAATTAAAGCAGCAAAAGGTCGGGTGAAAATGGAAGCAAAAAGGGCGGCCCCCACGCGGGAACCACCCCAAAAGCTGAATTGCTTCTACTTTGGCAGATCCAGAGAAGACAGCACCTGTTTCAGGGCCGCCGCGGAACGCGCCAGATGATGCTGCTCTTCGTCACTCAGCTGGATATCCAGCACCTTCTCGACACCCCCCGCCCCCACAATACTTGGGGCACCGATACAGACGTCTTGAAGGCCGTAATGTCCTTCCATCAAGCTGGAAACCGGCAGGATAGACTTCTCATCCCGCAGAATGCACCCCGCAATGCGGCGGACCGCCATGGCAATTCCGTAATAGGTTGCGCCCTTTTTCCGGATAATGGTGTCTGCACTGCCGCGGACATCTTCGTAGAGTTTATGCATGTTTCGGCTATGGTCGCACTGGCCGCACTGTTCACAGAACCGGTTCAGCTCGATCCCGGAAACGTTGGCGCTGCTCCAAACCGCAAGTTCGCTGTCGCCGTGCTCGCCAATCACATAGGCATGAACACTGCGGCTGTCTACATTCAGGTGGCGGCCCAACAGATATTTCAGGCGTGCCGTATCCAAAACGGTGCCGGAACCAATCACTCGGTTTGGCGGAAAGCCGGAAAGTTTGAGGGCCGTATAGGTCAGGACATCTACCGGATTGGAAACAATCAGCAAAATTCCTTCATGATTCCGCTTCTGGATTTCGGGAATAATCTGCTTGAAAATGCCGACATTCTTATTCACGAGATCCAGTCTGGATTCGCCGGGCTTCTGGTTGGCCCCCGCCGTGACAATAATCAGGGCGCAGTCGGCAAGGTCGTCGTAGCTGCCCGCATAAATCTCCATAGGTCTGGCAAAGGGCAGACCGTGGCTTAAATCCATCGCCTCGCCCTCGGCGCGGTCTTTGTTGATATCAATCAGGACCATTTCCGAAAACAGGCTGCTCTGCAGCAAACTGAATGCAGAAGTTGATCCCACGAAACCGCAGCCGATAATAGCACATTTCCTGTAATTCAGCATAAGAACCACCTTTCATCTCTTAATTTTCCGTTTCATAGAGCGGATTTTATCTTTTGTCTCCTCATCAACACGATTGGATTCTATAATTTTCTGCAAGGCTTTGTTGTAGGTCCAGTCTTCCAGCTGATTGGATTGGAGATACGGTGTGGTACGCTTCGGATATTTGATAAAGCATTCGGAAACCGCCCAGGCGACAGCCATTTTGGCATAATAGCCCTCCTGGCGGACATGATCAAAAAGCGGAAACAGCTGGTCAATGTATTCGTCACAGATAAAAAATTCCATCAGTAGGGTAACCCCAAAACGTACGGAAAATTCATTTTCCGAGGAAAGATACCCTTTTAGAAAAGCAAATGACGACGCCATATCCTCTTTTAAAAAACGGAATGAAGAACCGCAGATGTCGCAGACAGCCCAGCTTTTGATCTTGGGAACAAAAGCGGACGCCCGTTTCAGAGCTTCTTTATAATCCATCTTCGCATTTCCGATTACAAGGCCCTGCATCATAATTTCCTCCATGGTGCCGCCCTGCGCATCGGCAAGAAAGCGTCGCCAATTTCCCGCAGCAATCTGTTTTGCTATGGAACGGAGGCGCGGCGTCCGAACCCCAAGGATCGTTTCCCCCGGGATCAGTTTCCGCTGAAAAGCGGCAAAAGAATCTTCTGCAAACGATTTGAGATATTCAATATACGCCGGGTAATCCGTATAAATGAACTTTTGTCTCATTTTATGCCTCCAATCTTAAATCTATACTATTTAGGTATAGTATAATCTCTCCCCGAGGAAAAGGCAAGCGGTTCTTCTCCCAATGAATCAGAAAAAACAGAATACTTTCAGCAGCATTTCACTTATTTTCCATAAAAATGGGGCTGCCGCAAAATGCAAGTTTTGCGGCAGCCCCCTCTGAACTTTATTTAGATATCTGGCTGAAAAAAGTCAGGATACTTTGCTTTCTGTATCCACTCCGACTTTTTCACGGATAGCAACCTTTTCTTCGGCTTCTTTTTTCTCTTTCATCTCAGCGTGCTCTTTGCCTTCGCA
>ENA-UOOK01002362-UOOK01002362.1-fermentation-metagenome-genome-assembly--contig:-NODE-2362-length-23457-cov-3.679173_pt1 | contig 23457 bp, 24 predicted proteins | sample MGYA00245777_ERZ724023 | MGnify/ENA primary metagenome ERZ724023 (study PRJEB28704, sample SAMN03018312) | fermentation metagenome | biome: anthropogenic terrestrial biome; feature: soil; material...
AATTATTATTCTTTGTGGGTTATTATTTCTACTGTATGTCCCTACATGATTTCCATCTTCCTCATATGTTTTTACTATATTTATACTTCTTTTATTTACATCTTCACCTGCCTCTATTGGTATCTTACTTGGATCTGGTGCTGAATGAGGTGTGTTTCCAATATCGCTATCAAATGTATGTGTTCCACTTTCTCCATATTCAGCCCTATAAGAGTGTAATGCGTATCCCATTGAAAGGTCTGCTACTAATGTATTTTGCCTACTGCTCTTATTACCATCACTAGGAACTTTTATTGTCTTACCACCCAACACTAAGTCTTCGCTAAGTTTTAATGCTGTAGCTCCTGTTCCAGTTGTTACAAGTGAGTAATAACCACCCTTACCCCAGTCATCCCAACCTACTTTATTCATCTCTGCTGCCCATTGAGCGTGATTAGTAATTGTCCCATAAACATATTTACCGTATTGGTTTTTATTCTTATCTAATGGTACGAACCATGCTATAGTCTCTATCAGAACAATATAGTCATTTTGAGCAATAATAGCATCTCTCTTTTCTCCTGTATCTATTTTATTATCCTTATCATTAAACTTTATTATATATTCACCATTTACAGAGTATTGAAGCAAAGGTTTCATGTATCCTTTTTGTTCCTCTGCTCCATATGCAATCATTGGAATTATATTATCAAATAATGATAAATTTGATTTAATAGTAGCTGTTGAACTACTTACATTTGAATTACTATCAACTTCCATTACTTTTATTTGTTGTTGTAAGTATCTAGTATAATTTTGTAGTTCTACGATTATTTCTGTTTTTGTTTTACTACTAATATGACTATAGTTATCTAATCTAGCACATTGATATAACATATAATTCCATAGTCCACTTCTCATTTCTGATTCTGAATAATCATATCTGATAAACTCTCCAACCTGAGTCCTTAATTCTCGTTTACTTACTTCTATAAAAGCATTTCTAAATGATTCCTCTGATGAACTTTGGTTTTGATTGTTTTCACTTGGCGCTGAATTATTATTTCCTGTAGATGAACCAGAACCACTTGAACCACTATTAGTTGGTGGTATATGGTTATTTCCACTAGTAGTTGGCTTATCAACTCTAATAGCAGCCTCACCAGCCATTAACCACTTTCTTAATGCCTCCCCTTCACCATGAGCATTGTTATTACTATCCCAACTTATTGCCATTGGCATTGGATTACTTCTATCAAAACCTGTAGAATCTAATATTTCTGCTAAATAATATTTCCTATTTTGATTTGTCCTACTTTTAAACCCCTCTACTTTTGATGTGTTTAAGAATACTCCACTTGTCGGTTCTTTGCTTTGTAAAATATCTACTGGATCTGCAACTACATTACCTGCTTGGTCAATTATTGTTATCCTGTATCCTTGTTTTTGTGTGCTCCATGTATAAACGCTGCTTTGAGTCCCTCCTTGGCTACCTGATCCAGTACCATTATAATTGTCTGCTAATGCCGTAATAGGTATCATTGTAATTATCAAAGCGAATACCAATAAACTTGAAAGAATCCTCCTTAATTTCATTTGATTACCTCCTTTAAATGCAAAGGAGTAGGCTACAATTAGTAACCTACCCTCTATGATAGTTCTAAATATTATTTGAATATTACCCAGTCTGATCCCGCATCAGTAGAACCCTCACCTGGTTTGATATGAACACTGCCTTCTGATTCTTGATACTGATCAGCAAATGGATCTTCACCTTGCCATACGTTACTATTGCTTGCTGGTTCTGCTGGCTTATTTTCTACTGGTTTACTTGGTTGAACTGGTGTCTCTGGTTTACTTTCAGCTGGCTTTGTTTGCTCTGCTGGTTTTGTTTGTTCTACTGGATATTCCTCTTTAACCGTTTCTTCAATTGTTTCTTCTGGCACACCTGCTACTTCTAATAATATCCTCAGCTGTTCTTCTTCAGACTCTGGTACTTCTATTGGTGGTGTCTGTATAAACTCTCCTTTTGAATTTTCACCACTCATTACTCCAGTATCTTCATCAATTGTTGGGTTAACAATTATACTGCTTTCTACATCTACTTCCAGTCCTTTTAATATCTCATCATAATCATTTTGTACTTGCTGTTGTTCTGTTATTACTGTATCCTGTCTTGGTATATAATTATAAGTTGGTTCATTAGTCTTGAAGTTCACATAAACTAGAACTCCACAAATCATGATTACTATCCCTGTAGCTACTATTGCTATTTTCTTCTTGTTTAACATTTGTATCTCTCCCTTCTTATTTATGACTTACTTTTAGAAAGGTCATTATATCAGAAACCTTGTCCGTCTGAACTATATTTTCAAGTTGTTTTATTACATCTAATAATTGTATTACTTCATTATTTATTGAAGTTTTTTCTTTCACTTTATGTTGACTGCTTTTCAAATAAACTTCAACTAATATTTTCATAGATTGTACTAAATCTCGTTCCGAGTATCCATCTCTATTTCTTATTGCATCATTTAACTTATCTAAGTTAATTATGAATTCATCTTCTACTTCTATATCATCTATTTCTATGTCTCCTTGAAGCATCTCATAGTATATTTCTTCTGTATTTATTAACCTTCCAAGCTCTTCTTTTTTCGTTTCTAGTAACCTCTGTAATCCCTCTTCTAGTTTTACTTGTTCATATGGTTTGTTGATTATTTTTATACTACAGTCTGCGAATCTTATTTCAGGATATCTATCCCAAGTTACTCTTTTGACTTCAAATATAACAGTTATCTCTAAATTTAAAATTGTATATTTTCTAATTTCTTCATTTTCATCATATTGTATTTGCTCTTCCAACACATGAATTGAGGGGTCTATAATGAAATTCTTTAAAGTTTCATAGTTTGCATACATGTTAGGTATTTCTATTGATTCTTGTTCAACTACTAAATTCTTTAATTCTTTTATTGTAAATGCTTGTCTTCTTACTATTCCAGTCATAGCTACTTGATTTAAAAATCTCATCATTGACTCATGTACATATTTAAGTGTCTGTTTTTCTAGCTCTTTGTTTTCTAATGAATTTACATATTTCTGTATCATAGCTCTCTACCTCCTATTTTATTGCTTGTACGTATTTGAATGTTGCAATGCTCATAAGGTTTTAGTTCTTCATTACCATCTTTATCAGTCCCAACTACTGCACCAATGATCTTGCCTTCTTTGGCTAAAGCTAATATTTCATCATAGTTAATTTCTCTTGTTTTCCCAGTAGAGTTTACAACTCTATAAACTCTTTTTTCTTTGAACCCTTTGTATCCCAAAAGTACTTCTTTTCTTTCCTCAAGTGGTGTTATTGGCTCACCTGCTCCATTTAATTCATCCACTTGTTTTACATTATACCTGTTATAAGTATTGGGAATAGCTGCTTTATACTTTATAATGTTCTTGCCCGTTACTTCATCTTTTACCTCTGCTTCTCCCTGCCCTCTAAGCCCAATTATTCTATAACCATCTTTTACTGCCTTGTATAGTTGTTCTTTGCTCACCAGCTTTGATTCTCCTGAAAATAAATCATGTATCATATAAGCAACAACTACACCTGTTCTATCATCCTTTACAAGTCCAATTATATAAATCCTCATTTTATCCATCCTTTCTTTTAATTATTTATTTTATTTTTTTATTATCTTTAGGTTGTTGTACTAGATTATCTATTTTTAACAATTGGTTACTCTTAAAAGTCTAATTGTCTCTTTATAAACTAATTCGATAAATAAAAATAACAAGGTGCCATAATTTCTAAGCTCCTTGTTACTTCTATTGTCTGTGTTTGAATTTCTTTAATTATTGTTATTTCTATTATTAATGACTTACTATACTTCAACAATTTTAAATTCAAATTTTAAGTCCTTTTCATATCACTGTCCTAAGTTTTTTCGTCTACTGCTTACCTAATTTATCCTTAAATGTAACCTTAAATTTTTAATAGCTTACCAATTTATTTTTTCTATCCTCCATTTAATCTTATTAACTTGAAATTCTTAAAATATGTTGATTACTAAATGATTATCTTGAAAATATATAATGTTTGCTAAGTGTTCATTACTATATAACCATTCGCTGGTTCCTTTGGCTCTAAACCACTAATCTTATTTTCTCTTTAGTATCTAATCCTTGGAATGTAGTTACTATCTATTGAAAACCGTCCTGATGTTGCATCCACTGGTATCCATTCTCCGTTTATAAGTATTTCATTCCATGCGTGTCCCTCCAAGTGTAAATAGCCACTAATATATCTCGTTGGTATCCCTTGACTTCTTAACATGACTGCTAATAACACTGCTTGATCCGAACATATCCCTTTATTGGTTACTAATGTTTTATCTGCATTTGGTATATAAAATGGTGAATTTAATCCCTGCTCAATAAACTCATTGTTATACTCTATATCTGATACCAACATAAACACTCTCATGATAAATTGTTCGTCTGATACGCTATCATCTCTTATCAACTTAGCCATTCTTGTACTTAAGTAGTTATCATCAAACTTTATAAATTCTGTAGAACTTAAATACCTTGAATCTTCAAATTCCTTAGTACTAGGTGCATATATTATTGAAGAAACTAAAATCTTTTCTGTATCCTTCTCTGTATCATGTATCCCTAATTCTATTTTTAAAATACTAAACTCATTCTCTGTATCTATATTTATATCTTCAGGTACTGATATTTTTAAATCTATGCCTACCATCTCTGGTTTTATGATTATAGCTTTTGGTTTACTGAACTCGTCTTCTTGATTTCTTATTCCTGCTCTTAATACTAGTATTATTTCATCTGATTGTTTCTCCTTTAATTCTATAAAGCTTTCATTGATTTTTACATTGATATATCCTTTATCTTCAAAGGTAGTTACCTCTAAATGCTCTGATATGTTTATTAGATGACCTTGTGACTCCTCGTCTTGTTTACCCCGTGTATCTGAATTGTCTTCCATTATAAATTCTGACACACTCTCTGAAACTGCAATGTTTATAGCTCCACACTCTGATATCTCAATATTCATAGCTAGTAAACTTATCAAGCTAAAAATTAATATAAATGTATATCCTTTAAGTCTTCTCATTTCTCTTAGCCTCCTTCACTTTTATTTATTAATACATTTCTTGCTCTTTATAAAGTAAGGTTGCTTATCTCTGAATGGTGAAGTGTTTATTAACTAGCCTTTTCTCAACATCTATAGCTTTCTTTTCTTAATAAATGAAACACCCAAACCTCCAGTTGCTCAAGCTGTTAGTTTGGGTGCTCTATTGTTATATAGGAGTACTATGGTTTTTTCTTTACTTTATCTAACTTACTCTCAATGGCTCATATCCAACTATGTTTCCGTAGAAACCTTGTCCATTTGTAGCATCTATGTGAACCCATTGACCGTTAATAAATATTTCGTTCCAGCTATGATTCCCTAATAATTCTTGATACCCATCTACTATCTTTGTAGGTATTCCTTGACTTCTAAGCATTGTTGCTATTATCCATGATTTATTTGTACATATCCCTTTTCCCTCTATAAACTTACTGTCTATTTCAGGTAGATAAAATCTTCCATCTTTGTTTTCATTAAATAATTCATAGTCATATTCCATAGAACTTATTAACTTATAAACCTTATCAATGAATTCTTCATCTGTTTCAGATGATTCTCTTAATTCTGCTGCTTTTGATATTACAACTTCATTTGTCTCTAAATCTATCAAACTGTTGGAAGTTGTATACTTCTTGATTTCATAATTCCTATAATCTTGTTCTTTAGGTGTTAAATGCTCTATTTGTTTTGCATATTTAATATAATCTTCAATGCTAGTATATCCACTTCCATCGTCTCCGTAAATCTTTCCATCTGTTTGTAATGAGGCTGGCTTGCTTAATTGCTCTGGCTCAATGTTTATTTCATCATATGATTTATAACCATTTCCATCAATTTCTTGTAGTGCTAGATAAACTATGACTCCTAAATCATTATTATCAACGTTCATATTTTCTGGAATTGGTATTGTAAATTCATTTTCAGTGTCAGTTATTACTTTCATTCCAAGATCTGGTATTCTTCTATTTTTATCTTGCTTACCTTGTTTTGAGTTATAAGTATGCCATCTTACTACATATTGACATAACACCTTGCCTTCAGAGGTACTATTTATATCCTTAGCATCCATCCATACTACCCCTGATTTTTTTGATTTTATCTTGATATGTCCTGTTTCTAAGTAGTTTTCACTTTCATCTTCCATAGTCACAGTTAAACTACCGTTTTTAATCTCTTTATGTGACTTAACATTATATACAATTGCACTTTTATTATTAAATAAGTTTGTATCAGTATTTCCTATCGCTACATCTGTTAATGGTATTGCTACTAACACTCCTGCTATCACAATTATTATGGTTTTGATTGCTGTTTGTCTTTTCATGTATATTACCTCCAGTTGAGTTAACTCTTTAATTTTTAAATCTATATTATATTTAGTCTTATGTAGTTTTATAGGTTATCTTATTACTCACTATAGATTGCTAGATTTTCTGGTAAAGAATTTATTTTAAGAAAATAAATCTTTTAAAAGTGTGTAAGTATGAATAATGATTTGTTATATACAAATAAACCTTATAATTTTAGTTTAAGCTGGAAAGTTTTCCTTCCCAGCTCTCTTGTTATATTTATTAGTACTTATAAAGTATGTTCTGCCTCCATCTTAGCCTCCCACTCTTCCATTGATTCCTCTATTTCTATTACCTTTCTCGTAATTTTTTGACTACTCATGGTCGCTTTTATTACACGATTTTTATATTCATATTCTATGTGGCTATCAATTTTGTTTTCATCTAACCACCATATACCATCATCACCTAAACTACATGTAAATCCTTTAAATATCTCCGCTAAACATCTTAAGAAGATTTCTTCATTCTTTCCGTTTCTATTTACTATTGTCTCTGTTTTGAGTTCTACTGTTTTATTTAAGTTGATTCTGGTTTGACTTTCTTCCATTACTAATAAACATTTCTCTACGTCTATGTCTAATTTTGTCGTTTCGATTATTTGCCTTACTAGCTCCTCCCCTAACTCTTTAATTGTTTTTCTACCTACTTTTACGTTTTCTGTACTTTTCATTCTCGTTTCCTCCTAATTTTATTGTTTTTCTTGCTTTGTATTATTTATATAGGTAGGCTATTGCTCATTGTTGGGTATATTTTGAAATAAAAAACCTAATGAAATTTGCTGTTCGCTCATCTCATTAGGCTTTTAAATATTTACATATAATTAATTTCTATGTTACCAAAGTAGGTCTCGTTGATTTTATCTCTTACATGGCTAGCCCATTCCTTAATTTTTGAATATCTATCTTTACTTTTCCTTGTTTATCTTTATTCATTGGGTCTATATATCTTACTAAAAGTTTTCTGTCAGCGTTGAATGCTCTTGCAACTAATTGATGGTCTAATAAATCATCTATTGAGTTGCTACTTTTCCTTTGGTCATATGATTCTTTTATATCAAATAACTCTCTAAGCTGTAGTAGTATAAAGAATCTTAGTACATCATTTTCTACGTTCAAACTTCTTAATAGCGGATAAAACTTCTCCATGTAAACTTTATAAGCTGTATCCTCTTTATTTTCTATTTCATATATCACAAGTTCTTTCATTACATCTTTAGCTGTATACCCTGCATCTGACAGTGTCTTACTATATTCATCAGTTAAACTTTCAACCATTAAACCTATTTTATTTTTCTCAAATGGACTCACTGATCCACCGAAGTATTTATCTACTAATTCCCTGTAAACATCGTCATTTACATTATCATCAAAGTATATATCTTCAAATTTACCTAAGGTTGATATATCATTATCAAATCTGTCGCCCTTTATATCTAGTGTTTTTATATCTTCTGGCGAACTTTGAATACTTTTTGGTACTAGCCTGTTATCTGATGTTAATGTTAAGTTTCTTACAACAAGTTGTCCTGACCTTATATAATTCTTTAAGTCCTCTGAATCTATTTGTCTTGTCTCTGACCAATCATCCATTAGCAGGTATCCTGTAATTTTATTTCCATTGCCTCTTATTCTTTCTATGCAAGTTACTGTTATTTTCATTACTTGTGTCCTCCTTTGATTTTATACTTACTATATAAACAAGTTATTTTGAATTGTTGGGTTCTTTTATTATGCTATTCCAAATATTACGCTATGACTTCCATCTTCTTTTTTAAGGATTGAAAGTCTTTTAATTCTAAATATTGAATTCTTATAAACTATTATTGCTTTGAGTCTTTGGTATTCTATTTTACTTTCTACGCTTGAATGCTGTATTTTCTATAACTCTTTTATGCTCTTTGTACTTACTATTTTATTTAGTTGCTCTTTTAAATTAGCTATTTGTTCATCGTTAACTTGTTTTATTATGAACATTGTATCTTTTCTTCCACCTATTGTTTGATTAAGTATATGGTCTGGAATTATGCCGTTTATAGCTATTACTTTATCCTGTATAAACAGATGTACATTGTCTCCTGTGAATATTTCCTTAGTTAGCTCTAATGTTATTGTTGGTTTCTTTCTAGCTTTAGTCATTTAACACTTGCCTCCCCTCCTATTAAACTCCTATCTCTATAATTATTTCATCTTGTTCTACTGTTACTACTTGTAAGCTGTTTACCATATCCATGTAATCATCTCTCCAAGGGACTGTTACTTTTTCTTGTCTACCATCTTTGTAAACTGAATACACATTAAATATTTGAGCCTTCTTTAGAAACTCCATTGCACCAACTTCAAGCTGCTCTATGTCTTTAAATTTCATTATTAGTATGAAGTAATCACACTTGTTCTGTGTTGTATCTTTAATAGGTATTAGATAATCTTCTATTAAATCTACTTTTATTGGTAACTTAAATCCTAATCTATTTTCTAGTATTAAATGAATTGGCTCATTGTTTACTTGCTCACTCTTAATAAACTCTTTTGTTTCCTTTGGATTAATCAAATTATCCATGTCTTCATTCATTCTTTTGTAGTATTCAAGTGATTCTAAAGGTTTTAGTTTTGATAGCCTTTCGTTTTCCTCATACCTCGCTTTGTATGCCTTCATATATAACTCTAAGTCATCTGTATTTAAAAAATCTTCTGTAGGTGTGTAATCTAAATACTCTGCAATTCTTGATTTCTTCTTTTCTCTTGACCTATAATCAAAATAACTTGGTAAACCCATAAATCTCACCTGCCTTTCCCTATAATGATGTTTAGGTATGGGTTACTCTGTCTTTTAGTTCAGCCCGTTTAGCAGTCCCCCACGTACTTATGTCTTGAGTGAGAAAACCCGTGATTCTTCTGATCCTCTGGAAGTATACAAATTTTCCTCTTGCTCTTTCATTTCTTTCTTGAGATGATATATTCTTTTCCATGTGTTTTCCTCCTTAATTTCTTTTTAATATTTACCTAAATTGAAACTTATGATATCAGGCAGGAATATATCCTTTATATGGTTTGTATCCTTATTCATATCATCTGTTATGATTGAGTTAATATTGACTATCCAATCTATTATTCTGGTATTATTTAATCAATCCTTAGTTATTTCTGTATCTATAACTCCTACAGTGGTTGAGTATTAGTACATACATTGTTGTTTCTATAGTTAATAACTTTTTAATCTACTGCATATCTGGGAACATAAAAAGAGACTACCTATAATCAGTAGCCTCTCATTTACTTATATTCTGTTGATAAAATTTACTTCTTAGCTTTCCCCTTTTTCTTAGGTGTTACAGGTTTCTTTTCTTCTGTCTTATCTTGATCATCAGAAGCCTGCACACCATCATCCTTTGTTTTATTTTCATTTTCTACTGTCTGTTTTACATCGCCCTCTTTTTTTACCTCGGCCATCTTAACTTCTGAACTAGTAAACTCTAATTTCTCTGGCTCTATATCAGCTTTATCTGTAGTATCTTCCTTAATATTAGTGACTTCTGTGACTTTTTCCTCTGGTTCAACTGCTATCTCTGCATCTTCTTTATCTTCTAAAGCTATTTTCCCAAGTATAACTTCTTCTTCAATTGATAAAACATCACCTGCATCTGATATTTCGTCTATATCTCTGTATTCATCTTCCTTTTCATGTTTTTCTTCAATAAATTGGTTTGAGAATTTCTTATTAAGTAGCTTTATCTTTTCATCCGTTATTATTGCACCAGCTACATATCCTATGCTATTTAATGTCCTTACAAATTCTTCAGTCATTAATTTTCTTCCACAGTAATTGGTAATGACCTCATACATTAATTCTTTACCATTATCTATTACATCTAAGACTGCATACATTCTTGTTACCAAGCTATCTGTCTCATGTAAAGGTCTATACTTTCCTACAGCAGATTTAATCATTAAATTTCTTTGATTAAATCCTTCTGTATCAAGTACAATTTCATCATTCACTAGCTTTAATCCATTGACTTGATCCTTTTTAATAAGCTCTTTAACCTCTCTTGGTGTAGTCTCATGAAATTCTTCTGTTACATCATCATACAAGGTGTACCCTGCTATACGTGTATAGCCTAAATCTAATCTACAAATTACAGTTTTCATACTTTCAACTTCCTCCTTCTCAATAAAATTGGGAGGATTGTAACGCTTTCAAACTAGTAATGCAATAGCTAATTATATTATTTTCAATAAAAATATAATTAAAAACACACCATATTTTAAATACAGTGTGTTTTTGTTTTAGATTGATTCTGTTATTGCAAACAATGGCATCCACATGCTTATTACAAAGACCCCTATCATGATCCCTATTAATACAATTGCAATAGGTTCGATTAGTTTGGTTGCTTTTATAAGCTTATTTTCTATGTCCATTTTATATTTTTTAGATATGTTTCCAAGTATCTCATTTAATTTACCTGTTTTTACTCCTATTGATATGAACTTCAAATAATCAGATGGTATTATCTCTTGCTTTTTCATAGCCTCATATATATTAGAACCTTCTCTAATTATGTCATCTGTTATTTCTTCTATTGCCTGCTGCATTACTACATTACTTACTATATCTTTAACTATAATTAATGCCCTATCTTGATTAACACCACTATTTACTAACTGATGAAATGTACTGTTAAATGTGTATAAATGATTTAGGAAGACTATTTCTCCTATTACAGGTATTTTATAAGTCCAACTATCTATCTTTAACCTATAACTGTCTTTACTTCTATATAAATAAATGTGTATATTAATCAATATAATGATTTGAGCAATTATCAACCACCAGTACTTTTGTATTCCCCTAGATAAACTTATTATCATCTGCGTTATTACAGGTAGCTCACTATTGAATTGATTTAGTACGTCTGCTAGCATTGGTATAATGTAGGTCAGTAAAAATATTGCTACGCCAATTGTAAGAAAAACAAGCATTATTGGATATGACATTGCACTCTTGATTTTTTCAGTTAATTCAATCTCCTGCCTTAACTTATCTACTATGTCTTTTATTGCATTACTTATTTTTGCACTTTCAGTCCCTGCATCTACTTTTATGATTATATCTTTGGGAAATAGCCCAGTTTTTTTCAATGCATCTGTTAATGATATTCCTGACACTATTAAAGGCTCTAACATCGTTCCTAACATTGCAATAGTATTGTCACTAGATTCACCTAAAGCTTCAACAGTCTCTCCTAATGACAATCCAGCATCTAATGTAAAATACATCTGCTCAAAGAAGTCTGCGATTTGCTTTTTAGTTAGTTTTTTAATCTCTTTAGGTTTAAATATATAATACTCTAGTCCTTTAAGGTCTACTAAGTATCTTATATTACTTGGTTTAACACATTGTTTTGCTAATTTTTTATTTAGATCCTTCTCTGAATCAGCTGCCAATAAACCGCTTACCTTTTTTCTGTCTGTTCTTTTTCCTTTATAATAATATAGTCCCATATTATAACCTCCATTGCAGTAAGCCAATTCCTAATGAAGCAAATATGTACCCAAAATAAAGTAATGGTACAAATGGAATAGCCGACTGTTTTTCTTTTTTAAGTAAGTCGATACTATATAATATAATTCCAAAAATTGAAGCGTTTACAAGTGCTTCAAATGTTATTAGTGTACTTTGAGTTATTGCATATATTGCAATAAGTATATCTATATCTCCTGCCCCTAGCCATCTCATATTATCCGTTATTAAAAATTCAGACATCAGTATCAAAGCTAAAATTGTGAGTATGAAGTAAATATTTAATGTACTTATAGCTGCTACAGCACTTAATACATACACTGGTAATACTTTAATAGCCTGATCAATCCAATCACTAATAGCTGTTATCCAAAGTATTGTATGTATTAAAAGAAACATAATTAGATTTGATACTGTTAAACTTTCAGCTATCATTAAATAAGCTCCTATCATATAAACCAAACCAAGGTATGTCTCACAAATAAAATGTGATTCATCTATTTTAACCTTACACTTTGAACACTTACCTCTAAGGACTAAATAACTAATGGTGGGTATCAATTCCCACCATTCTAGCTCTTTTCCACAACTTTCACAGACTGACCTTCCTTTAACCCAGCTTTCACCTTTAAGCCCTCTCCTTACTATCACTAGTAAGAAACTTCCCATTGAAGCTCCTAATATGAATGCAAGTATATATAATGCTACAATATATACATTTAAACTGCTCATTTTACCCACCTACTCTCCACGTAATTTGAAATATCTATTAGATATTCTGGTTCTTCAATGTATTCTTCACCCTCAGTAATTCCTTCAACTTCTCCACCATCAAATGACTCTACAATTTCCAACTGAATGTTATCAATTTTTAGAATTAATGTTGTTTTATCGTCTATACCTAAATTCAACTGTATTTTTCCATTTTCCAAATTATCATCAACTAATATGGTTACATCCAAATCCTTTAAATTTGTTGTAAGTACACTGTTTATTTTGTTTTTCAGCTCTGTACTATTGAAATCACTTAATGTCATTCCATCTATATAATTAAGGCTTTCAAATAATGCAATCTCAAATACTGAATTTGTTACATTTGATTCCTTTGATATATTTAACAAATTATTCTGTACTTCATATGAATTACCGATTAATTTAACCATAGGAAGTAGTATTACTGGTATCAGTATCATCAGAATAATTATGAAGCTCATATTTCCTCGCTTTGTTCTTTTAACAATATTGGCAAGCAACACTCTTCACCTCCTATGACTACTATTATTTGATCTCCATTATCTATGAAATCTATATCTTCTTCTTTTCCAAACTTACCTGCTTTGAATACTTCTTTACTACCGTTTTTTACTATTTCTAACGTCTTACTATTTAATACTTGTACAGAATCACATCCTTGTAAAAGTCTGTCTATATATGCTATAGTCTTTAAATCACTTACTGATTGCTCTGTCTTTATACGTGTATTCTCATAACCAGAAATAAGACCACTAAACGAATTAGCTCCAAATGCTGCAATCATTCCCATTATTACAATTACAACCATAAGTTCAACTAGTGTATATCCCCGCTTACTCGAACATCTTATAAGTTTCCATGTATTGACCTTCATACTTCCATACCTCCCTTTCCGCTGTAGTCATCTCTGGTACTATATAGAATTTCGAGCTAAAATTAAGCTTGTCCTTTATAACATTAGGACTTTCATTACTATAAGATGTCCTTACTTTTAAAACGTCCTGATACTCAATTTTTATTGCCTCTGATCTAACTGACATATCATGCATTCTTTCACTAAAGTTTGTAGAGAACTTAAACATTACAACTGAAATTATACTGATAATAACTATACTTACTACGCATTCTATAAGGGTAAACCCTGACTTTTTCTTCTTCATCGTTTACCCTCCTTATTCAACTCTCACAGTAAACGTCATTGTATATTCAAGTTGACTACTATCAGCTAATGTAGCTTTAAGCTCTACTAATTTTTTATTGTAATGAAATATTGCATCTGCAACTTTAGCCCTGTCCTTTTCATAAATCTTTTGGTATTTAGTTTCTATCTCTGCCTTTCTAATATCCTTAAGCTCTATGAGTTTTTCTTTTGCCTCCTCATGCTGTGTATCTATATTTGCTCTTAGCTCAGCTTTTACTTCAATGTCATAATCAGATTTAACTATTATATCTATCTGCTTTCCATAATCTAAAACTAGCTGTGCAATTTCTTCATCTATTCTTTTATTAGATGCTGCAACTTCTCTATTGATTGATTCAGTATCTAATTTCACATCATCTAAGGTCATCAATGTATAATCAACATCACCATCTGATTGATTCTCAATTACTAAGTCTGAAAGATCTATTACATCTCCCATAACATTTACAATTTCATTGTTATACCAATTTAACATTGACTTGTCATCAAACTCTCTTTCAAGGTTATAAGCATCATAATCTTGCCTGATTGACATATTTCCTATACTTACATTATTGTTTTCAACTGTTTTTTGAAAGTCATTAATAGTCGTATTCAAATCCCTAAATAAACCCTTTATTTGGATAGTGTAGATATTATCTTCATTGAAAGTATAAAATCTTTCAACACTTGTACCACTATCTTTAGCTGACTTAACAGCTATATCATATAATCCCTCAGCTGTTATCGTTTCATATTCAGTAGTTACTTCAACAGCATCTATTATTTCTTTTTGCTTGTTTATTTCTTCTTTCTCTGTATCCTCTAGTTCCAATAGTTTATTTTCTAATGCTACTATTTGCTCTTTGTATTGTTTTTGCTTTTCTACATAGATTTCATCATTATATTGTTTTGCTAAGTCGTATTCTACATAGGCATCATATAACATACCTTGTTTACTACTATTAGAATCTGCAAGACTACTTACCCCTATAACTGCTACTGTTAATGTTAACAGTACACATAATATTCTTTTACTTTTCATTTCAACTGACCTCCTCTATCTAGGCATTATGACTATGTCAAATACATCCAAGTCATCATCTAACACCTTTACTGTCTCTATAGCATTTACCTTGTAATTTGCCATTTCTTCATAAGCTCCAAGCGACTGTAAGAATGAAGCTAGACTTTCTTTATTTGTAGAAAACCCTCTTATTTGTATAATTGAGTTACCTATATCTGTCCTATATTTTAAAGAATATTCATTCTCATCTCTATTATCCATATGTGATGTATTGCTATCTTCAATGAGTATAATAGTTACATTCTTAGGCTTAATATCATTTATGTAACTTATTAAACTTTCTATCTTGTATCTGTCTTCATATATTGGATATGCTGAACTCTCATTTTGCCTCTTTAATGACTCGATCATCTTTTCTCTTTCATTGACCTTAGTTTGAAGCTCTGTTATTTCCTTTTCCAATATTAAGTTTTCTCCATAAACAGAATTAACTTTCAGTTCCACTGCTTTGTTCAGTAGTTTATTACTTAACCACTCACTTCCAAATGAAGTAACTCCTAAATACATTAAGCTGATTATTACAATAACTAAAGCTGGTAATACACATTTTTGATACGTGTACTTTAACATCATGTCATGAGGTACAAGATTTGTATTTACCTTCCTTCTTTTATTCATAGTAATCAGCTCCTTTCTTCATCGATTCCACTATTGACCCAATGCACAACAGCAAGTCAATTGTTACATCTTCAATTTCACTGATATCCAACTCATTTCTTCCAGTGTTTATATTTACTAACAGTTTGTAATTATTAATACTTAGTAAATTGAATTTCTTAGTAATATATTTTCTAGTTAAATGACTACTTCCAACAATTTCAATGTTTTCTGCATTGTATTTTTCATCAACATAGTTTTTAACTTCTATGATTTCTGTACCTAACATTTTTAACATATCTAAGACTTCACTCTTAACGTCTCTTACTAATTGAGTTTCGACTGTGTATTCTTCGTTTTCGTCTTCCTCATACTCTTTAATGTCCTCTTCTTCATACATGTCATCACTGAATGAAATCTTATCAAACTCTTCATTTTCTCTTTGAAGTCTTTCTTCATCTGAATCATTGATATATACTCTATTTATCTCTGTCTTCTCATCTAATGAAATGCTTTTAGCTATCCTTATAAACTCCTTAAACTCTAAGTTTTCATATACTTTTCGCAATCTCTCATAACAGCTTATTAAATTGTTTCCTGAGTTTTTAATATATACTGGTAAGTTATTGATGAGTATTATTAGTCCTGTTCTTCTTACTCCTAGGTCAATCATTATTCTTGTTTTATTCCCACTGTAGCTTGTCCTATCATTAAATGCTGCTATGCTGTTGTGTAATGCTGTATAGTGACTAATCAGCTCTACTACATTAATTTTTTCCTTATATAGTTCTTTAAGAAATGCTTTGTTTTCTTTTTCACCATAGTAAATGATTTGCGAAATTGATTTATCTATTGAATCCCCAATATATGATATTCTTTTATTTTTTAGTGTTCTATCCTTATGATTAGGTAGTTCTTTTTCTTTCTTACCATCAAAATTTGCACTGTCTCCGTAACTAATATCTGTTAAGTAATCTGGAGTTACTACGTGTACATTTAAACTCTTAAGCTCTTTACCTATCTTTAGTTTAAGCTCTTTTATAATTTCTTGATAATTTAAAGTTCCATTGTTTTCATAGTACTCTGAGTTGTTTACAATAACTTTCTTAATGACTTTTATGACTTTTCCTTTGGTCTCTGTCACTACTGCTGATGTAACCTCAACCCCAAAACTAATCGTTACTCTTTTCATCTGTTACACCTCCATATAATTTGTAAACCTCTTCTACAGAAGTTATTCCTTGTTTAACAAGGTCTACAGCAAAATTTATCTTTTTAACCATGCCATTTTTAATTGCCATTTCTTCAATTTCAGCTTTTGAAACTTCTCTATGAACTGCTTCCTTCATATCAGGTGTCATCTCTAATATCTCAAGTACTATAGTCCTACCTAAATATCCTATTTTATTACAATGATCACATCCTACTGGCTTGTAAACCTTACTTCCTAACATGTTCTCATCCATTCTGAAAGTTATGATATCTTTATTGGTTACTAGATGTTCCTTTTTACAAAGAGGACACAACTTCCTAATTAAGTTTTGTCCTATAACTCCTATAATGTTGTCAGCTACAAGATATCTATCTATACCAAGTCTTACTAATCTATCTAATGAACTTACAGCATCTCCTGTATGCAATGTAGTAAGTATTAAATGCCCAGTATCCGAAGCCTCCATTGCTATTTGTGCTGTTTCTTTATCTCTAATTTCTCCGATTAATATAACATCAGGGTCTTGCCTTAATTCTTCTCTCAATGTATTAGCAAATGTAAGTCCTTGAGCCTCATTTATCTCTGCTTGCACTACTCCATCAATTCTGTACTCAACAGGATTTTCAATCGTAGATATTTTCTTTTCAGGTGTATTTATTTCTGATGTTAAAGCTGCAAGTGTACTTGATTTACCACTTCCTGTTGGTCCACTTACAATAATAATTCCACTTGTTTTATCTGCCATTCTTCTAAGCTTTTCAATTAAGTCAGGTGTCATTCCCAGCTCCTCTAATGTCCTTATCTGGCTATTTTCACTAGTTAGAATTCTCATTACTACGTTTTCACCATTTACTTTAGGTGATATTGATACACGTATATCAATTACTTCATCCTTAGACTTTAATCTTATCTTCCCAGATTGAGGTGTCCTTGTATTGTTACTATCCATTTTAGCCATGACTTTAATTCTATTAACTATCTTCTTATAAACTGACTTTTCGTTTATTTCTCCGTGATATTTTAATGCACCATCTATCCTATATCTTATTCTCACTGTGTTTTCTTCTGGTTGTATATGAATATCAGAGGCTTTAAGATTTACACCATTTTTAATTATGTTTTCTGTTAAACCTATTACTGTGTTTTCATCAGCCTCTTCCTCTTCTTCAATAATTTCATCTTCTGCACTTTCTTCTTTTAATGTCTCTACCAAATTATTCATCTGATCACTTTTAATATAGCTAATATTATCTTTCACCCAACTCTCAAAATCTTTTTCAAGAATTGCTAGGAAACTTAATTTATCAGTTATTCTATATTCTTCAGTAATCATATCCTCTATTTCTAATTTAAGTTTTGGGTTAACTAGTAAAACTTCAGCTTTTCCTTTTGATTTAACATGTACAATTATTTTCTTTTCGACCATTACATTCATTGGAATACGCTTTAGTAAATTTAGAGATGATGTTGAACCATTAAATATATCTAACATACCAACATCTTTATATGCTTGTACTATCTGTTCTTGAGTACAACCCATTTTCTCAAGTGCTTTATACTCGCTACATTTTTGATTTACCATTATATCTTTCATGTTTTTTATCTTTCCTTTGTCAAATTTTAATTCTTTTTCTGCCCAGTTAAACATATCTGTGTACATACAATTAATCCTCCTTTTGATTTAATAGTTCAGCCTCATCTCCAGTAGTCTATAGTCATCACTGTCTAGTATGAATTTCACATCTGTTAGTTCTAATCTTCTGTTCTCTATATGCCAAAGTATGTTATCTGTAATGTGCTGGCATCCTATATCTTTCTTTGTTCTCATATAGTCTTTAATAGCATTAGATTTTGTCTCGGTTGATTTCAGCTGATTAGCTAAGACTGAATTCATCATAAGCATCTCTGCAATTACTACAACTCCTTTTTCAGTGCCTACCATTTGTTGATGTATGATGCTAAATAATACCGATGATAATTGATTTCTAATTTGCTGCTGTTGCTCTGGTGGAAATACATCAATTAAACGGTCAATAGTATCTATGACTGACTTACTATGTAATGTCCCAAATACTAAATGTCCTGTTTCAGCTAATGTAATTGCATTTTTTATTGTATCTAGATCCCTTAACTCACCGACTACTAAAACATCTGTGTCTTCTCTCATAGCATCTATGCCTGCTTGAGTAAATGATTCGGTATCAACCCCTACCTCTCTCTGCTCTATTACAGACATTTCTTCTTTGTAAACGTACTCAATAGGGTCTTCTATAGTAATGATTATCTTTGCTCTCGTCTTGTTTATCTCATTTATAATTGAAGCGATTGTTGTAGTCTTACCAGATCCAGTTGCCCCACAAACTAGTACTAATCCTTTTTCAGCCTTTGTTAATCTCTTTATATCAGGAGGTAAATTCAATTTTACTAGTTCTGGTATATCTTCAGATAACAGTCTTAAAGTGGCATTTAAACCATTATTGCTCCTGTACATATGAAGTCTGAATCTCCTACCGTTAAATGATAAAGCTGCATCTAGACTATTTCTTCTATTCTGTTTAAATTCTACTTTCTTTTGCAAATTCTCAACGTATACATTTATAAAATCATTTAACTCTTTTTCATCTATAGTTATATTGGTCTTTGTAAGCTTTTTCTTAATTCTCAATATGCTCTCTCTGTTCGTTTTGATATGAACGTCAGAAGCTCCATTCTCTATAGCAAAGTTTAGCAAATACTCAATGTTCTCACTCATTTCCTCAACCTCCAATTCACTTAATTTATTAATCTCTTATTAATTAATTCAATGCAGTTTTTATGGTTCTCCAATATTATCTATGCGTTTTAATAGATGTATTAAAATTTCATATTCTCTTTACTATGAATTTGATTTTCTTATTTATTGTTGAAATAAAAAAGGAAGAGACTGTTTGAAGTCTCCTCCCATATTTAAGTGGTTTTCAATTTATTTTAGGTATGTTATCACTGTCGTATCTGGGAATGAATTTGATTGTATAGTAACTGCTCCACTAACATTGTCTATCAATGCCTCCGAAAGATTATTGTTATATCTAAAAGCTGTTCCTCCTATATTAGTGACATTAGACCCGATATTAAGTATTTTTATATCTGAGTACTGGAATCCAATCACTGGTATGTTTGAATCTATAGTTAGATTTTCTATTTTAGCTGCTGATGTACTGTATTTAGCTCCAAATGCTGAATCACTATTACTATAAGTTTCCAAAGTAACATTTTTACCAATAGTTAAATTTTCAATAGTACTACTATAAAATGCACCATTATTATAACTAGCACCTATTACTGAATCATCACCAATGGTTACGTTAGTAGCTTTTAAACCGTTAAAAGTATATTGACTATCAACTATATTATTACCTTCTAACGTTAAATCTCTTATATTACAGTTTCTAAACGTGTACCTTCCTATTTCAACCCCTTGTTTTATGGTTATTGAGTCTGCACTAAGTAGTGCTGAATCAAATGCACTGGTTCCTATTGAGTCTATGTTACTAATATTAGGTGTGTTTATAATTGAACATCCTTTAAATGCGTTTATTCCTATACTTGATGCATTTGACCCTATGTTTAGTGTTTTTATTTCTGAGTTTAAGAATCCAGATATAGGTATATTTGAGTCTATAGTTAGATTCTCTATTTTAGCTGCTGTATTTACAGTAGAATTACCAAATACTGAATAACTGCTCTCATATGATTCTAATATTACATCTTTTCCAATATCTAGATTTGTTATAATACCCTTATTAAATGAGCCTCGTCTTAAATTACTTCCATCACCAATAGTTACACTATTTGCTTTTAGTTCTACGAATGCTTCTAAATCAACATCGTTTTCTCCTTGTAATATTAGATTGTTAATATTACATCTGTAGAAAGCACTATTTCCAATTGTAGTTCCTTGTTTTATTATAATTTTATCTGCATTCGTTAATGCCATTCTAAAAGCATCACTTCCTATTAAATCAATACTACTTAGATTAGGTGTATTCGCAATTTGACAATTGTAGAATGCTCTATACCCTATACTTGTAGCATTTGATCCTAAGTTAAGTGTCTTTATTCCTGAGTTTTGAAACCCAGAATGTGGTATATTTGAATCTATAGTTAGATTCTCTATTTTAGCTGCTGATAAGCTACTTGAACCAAAAGCTGAATTACTACTCTCATATGACTCTAATATTACATTTTTACCAATAGTTAGATTAGTTATATTACTGTTACGGAATGAACCTACTGATGAACCTGATTCTAAATATGAACCATCTCCAATAATTACGTTAGTAGCTGTTAAACCGTTAAAGGTGTAATAATAATTAACTCTGTTATTTCCTTTTAATACTACTGAATCTACATTATAATTGGAGAACGCATCTCTACTTATATTTATTCCATTATCAATTATTATCTCGTTTATTAAATCTTTTTTACTATACCAACTATAATTTGAAACTGAACTATATCCAGTAATATCACCACTACCAGTTAAACTTAAAACTCCTGATTCACTTAATGTTGCTGTTACGTTATCTCCTACTTGCCATGTATCTGTTACTATATCCGTACCTACTATATTGTTCTCATAATATTCAGTGAAGCCTTGTCCACTCTTTGTATATAGCTTTCCTCCATTTACATCTAAGTTCAATCTAAATACTGCTGTGAACTTTGTATCAGATTGGACTGTTATTGTTTTTATATCATTTATCTCATCTTTAACCCCATCAACTCTCCAATAACTGAAAATGTAGTCAGGTGAAGATGGTAATGCTTTCATTGTTACTGAGCTGCCAACTTTAAACATTTTTCAACTGCTGTCTTGGATGTATTATTTTCAAAATTATTTGCTGAAAATTCACCCTTAATTGAGTAACCTGGGCCGCCCATTCCTGTGCCTTCAGGATCTCCTCCTTGAATCATGAATCCTGGTATAATCCTGTGAAAAATTGTACCATTATAGAATCCCTTTTTAACTAATGATATAAAGACAGCCGTTAAGGGATGTATATAAAAAGCAGAAAATATTATAGGCACATCAGAAAAATCTATATCCAAAAAAAAGATTGGAATCTTAGGAAATTCTGACAATATCAGGCTAAGAGCAGTCATTATAGCTATAATGACTATATTGTAAGTGTTGAAAAACTTGTTTTTGGGTTTTTTTGTTGCTAGATTATTTGGATTTTGATTTTCTTTTTTCTCAGCGGCTATTGTATGTGCATTACAATAACTGCAAGTACTTTGTTCGTTATCTAATAACGCCCCACAATTAGAACACCTTAAAACTTCTGATGACATAAAAAACTCCTTTATGTCTTCAATAGGTCTTTAAAAGAAAAATCCCTATTCAAAAAGAATAGGGCGCCATTAATCATATTAATTAAACGGTTCTTCTCTCATCCGGACTATACCGTCGGTACAGGAGTTTCACCTGTTCAGAACAATCTTGTAAGATTGTTGTTGCGGACTTTACCGCCGGTGGGGATTTACACCCCGCCCTGAAGACACATATATTTTTTAATATGATAACATATATTCGGTATATATGCAAATAGTTACATATACATTTTATTCTTCTATAGAATTCTTTTCTTCGTCATTTTCGACTGGTTCTTCTTTAAGAATTTCTTCTGATTCAACCTCTTTTTGTTCTATGATCTCTTCTATTTCCTGTTCAATATCTTGAACAAGGCTATCGTCTTTCAAAACATTTTCTTCGTGAGGTTTTATTAAGTCTTTCGGCTCATCGCCGTAATATAGCTTAGCTTGCTTGGCAATTTCTAATGCGCTTGAAGTCCCAATTCTTTTTACGCCTAGATTATAAAAATCCAAAGCCTGTTCTAGTGTTTTTATACCGCCGCTTGCCTTGACCTCAATAGTGTTTTGATCCTTATCTATTCCTAATGCGCTTTCACTTCTTTGCTTAGCCTTAATCGTGCGTAAAATCAGTTTTATTGATTCTGCTTGAGCGATGCCGTTATAACCTGTACATGTTTTTATAAATCTGACACCTGCTTGAACACAAACTTCACTGACTTTGATTACTTCTTCATTAGTTAACAGACCTGTCTCAATTATCATCTTTACTGTTCTGCGGCGTGATGCTCTTTTTATCTTTTTTATCTCTTTAAAGATATATTCCCAATTACCCTGTTTTATCTGTGAAATAGGTGCTACCACATCGATATCTTGTGCACCTGCTTTTAATGCCTTTTTTATTTGCATGACTTTGACGCTTGTAAATTCTTCACCCAAAGGAAATGCAACTACTGTGCCTACCTTTACAGGTGTTCCTCGCAACATCTTTCTTGCCTTTTTTACATGCAAGGGATTGACAATAACAGCTGCAAACTCATACTCTTTGGCATCATTGCAAAGTTGTTCTATATCTGCGTCTATTGCATCAGAGCGTAATAGTGTAGAATCTATCATTTCTACAACTTCTCTGCTTTTGGTATAATCTATCATAAAAAATTTCTCCTTATGAGTTATTATATTATATTAACCCCTATTTCATATCACATTTTGATTTTATTTTGGCTTATTACTTACCTTTCAAAAAGATGACAATAGATCGGA
>ENA-UOOK01002364-UOOK01002364.1-fermentation-metagenome-genome-assembly--contig:-NODE-2364-length-23434-cov-35.649343_pt1 | contig 23434 bp, 18 predicted proteins | sample MGYA00245777_ERZ724023 | MGnify/ENA primary metagenome ERZ724023 (study PRJEB28704, sample SAMN03018312) | fermentation metagenome | biome: anthropogenic terrestrial biome; feature: soil...
ATAACAATTTATCATTTCCTTTGAATTCTACTGAATTTGTCATGTCAGTAATTTTAGTTAGAAAATTGAATACAATATTGATCCGTTGCAATCAGTGTTTGCATAAGTAAAAATATTACTACAACTGCAATCACAGGATTTCAGATCTTTGGTTTCTTAGTACCAATCAGCATGAATTCACATATAGATAGACTAACAGACGGCTTTTCGTTGAGTTGGGAAAAGTTTTTTAGGTTTTATATTCAGTCAGGATTTTCACTTTGCTCAACTTTTCGGCTTTCTTTAGCCGTTTATTGTTCTTATTGGCACAAGAATGACAATATATTTGGTAACCTCAGTATATCCTGGTGTAACGCTATGTATCTGTATATCTAAACATTTCGCCACTCGGATTGTTTTTTGTTGCTTGCAACAAAATTTGTGGTTGAAGCAACACATTAGCAACAAAAATAACTAAAATAAAGGAAAACAACAATAGAAAAAAGTGAATAGTAAAAGCACACATATGGCTGAATGTGAACACAAATATCTGAAAAAGGAAAGCATTTTACTTTCCAATGCAGAAAGTGCAATTTATTATATATTAGATACTTACGCGTTTTACGATACAAATTAACGTTTACATTCTATTTACTTGTTTTTGATTATCAGATAGTTACAAAAACAGCCTCGTTTTTTAGGCTTATTCGATGTATATCAGATAATTACATTTCCAAATTTGTACCGAGTTTGTACCGCATTTCCTTGAGTTTTAACCATAAACCACTGTAAAACACTATAGATAAACATATTGCATTTCCTATCTTAAGTTCAAAAAACACCTTTTTACAGTTTTTCTTTTCTTTATTGTTTTCTTTGCCTTTTCCAGCATAAAAGAACTAATCCTTATTTATAATTATCCATTTCCCTGATTTTGTAGCTCCTTCGTGTTTGATAACACCCTGTTTGACTAGTTGAGAAATATGGTATTTAATTTTTCCATGAGAATATCCCAATTGATTTTCCAACTCTTTACGTGTAATTGTGGGGTTTATTTTTATCGCTTCGACAATTTCTTCTTGGATGCTTCTTGGACGTTTCTTGGACGTTTCTTGGACGTTTCTTGGGCTTTTCTTGGGCTTTTCTTGGGTGATTTCCGCTCCAAACCCTTCATCTAAATATTTCTCAGAAATATTCTCTGTTACCCTAAATGCCGTTACTAATGAGAAGTCAAAAACAGCCTTCCCATTTCCGTTTTCCATTAATTCCTTTTGCACTCGATACACACCACGACTGAAACGATTGACATAACCCAATACCTTCATTGCTTCAGCAATAAACGGATTGCGGTAGTCACTGACATTCGGGAAGTTATCAGGCGTTACCTTTCCGTACAATCCGCCGGGATTTTGCACCTCTATTCGGTCGTCATATTCATAAAATTGTACAGGTGCATTGGTTTCATAATCACGGTGCATGATGGAATTCATTAAAAGCTCACGAGTTGCCCAATAGGGATACTTCGAAAAAGTTTCTTCACGCAGTACGCTAACGGGAATGGGGCGTTTCTGTGCAATACTTGTTTCTATGAAAGTGTCAATCTTAGGCAACTCACGACAAAGATTTCCACTAAACTTATGTTCATTAATAATGTCTCCGGCACGATCTTTTCCTTTGAAACGAACATACTGAATATAGGAGCCGTGTAAATAACGCTCCGGATTTATTCCAAAGAGAACAATAGCTCCATTAGTCGGGCAATTATAACGCAAATCATACAGTCCGAGTGAAGCCAGTTGCTTATCAATAGTACGTTTATCTTCAGAAAGCACCTCTTCGGCAACTGCTTTGGGCAGGTACTCTTTTTTGATGATGGCTATATCCAAATCATCAAGTGTTGTACCCAAACAGGGCATTGCGTCAAACGTGTGTACGTTGGACAACCGACGTTCGGTCAGTATTTTTTCTTCAGCTTCAGTAGCAATACTTTTGCGTGGTCCAACCCGCACCCAAATACGTCCCCGATAACGAACCGGCGGAAACTCAGAGGGCTGAACTTCTGCAACCAACACATCGCCATCATCAAACGTAAATTTCTCAACTGTCATAACAGGTTGTGGCAAAATATTTCCATCTGTGCGAATATTCGAAATTTTCAGTAATAGTTTATCATCTACCTTTAAACCTGACAGTGTTCCGTTGTCATGAACACCTATAATCAAATACCCGTTCTTCCCACTTCCCGAAATATCGTTGGAAAAGGCACAAATAGCCTGACAGAATTTGTCCATATTGTCTGTGGACGTTGTGCGTTCAATGTGGGCGCTTTCGGTGCTATTCAGTAATTTAAAAATATCATTAGATGAAATCATTAATTAAAATTTTAAGCAAAAATCACGAAATTAATTCCTCCAAAATTTTGACAAAGACAAAAGGATTACGGAACATCATGTTCTCATTATCCCATTTATTTTGCAAATACTCAAAACCGGCATTGGCATAACCTTCCATTTGACGAATAAATTCAGCAACAAATATTTCTATAGTCTCAGAGCTTGCATCTTCTAATTCAATCCATTTAAACCCAAAATCTTCTGATTTATTCAATAATAGCATAACAATATAGTCACGGATTGCAATTGGACTCCATTGTGAAAACACAAAAAAGTCATTTGATTTTTCATTTTGTAGAATAAAGTTCTGTTTACCTAATTTATAACCAATTATAAAAGCATACATATAAGTTTGATAAAATGCCCCAAAAGAAGAAAAATCTCCTTTGCCACTTGAATCTCCTTTTTTTGAAATACTTTCAATCAAAGGCTTATATTGCTCTTTATATCTTGGTCGTTTTTGACCGATTAAATCTCTCAATTGTGAACCATCCATAATATTCTAATTTACATAGGGTTTATTTTTTGTTACCAAATTTGTAGTGTCGGCTTTTTCTTCGATAACATTCACATAAAATGTACCGGGAATTTCGCCGTTTTCCATTTTTTTCAGAACTTTCAATCCCAAATCATTCAAATAAACATCGGATTTGGAGTCATATAATTCTTTTATGAGGATAATGCTTTGCGTGAAGACTTTGGGTGCAATATCAAAAAAATTATTAATAAAATTGTCCCCAAATTCAGAGAAAGGTGCGTCCGAAATAAACGGAAAGTCAAATCGCTTATTCCCAATTTTTGAAGAAATAATCGCCATAATAATTGACAATTGCTTCATACGCTGAAAACCGGTACCAAGCCCCGTGAGTTCTCCATCATTGATGTTTTTGATAGACACTTGCACCGTACCATCTGCTTGCTTATTAAAGTTTAATCTACCACCTGTTGAAAGATTGCCGTATGTAAGTTCTTGATATTTTGTGTTTGCGTTGATTTCCAAGGATTTCAAAATCTCATCAAAAATCCGATCCTTAGTGTTGTTCAAAATATATTCTACACTTGCCATTGTTTCTTTAAAGTTGCGAAATTTTCCAATTTCCTTTGATGATCCGATTTCCTCAATTTCTGTTTCTATTTGGCTTAATCGTATATTCCAAGCTTTTATGGCATCTTCTGCTTTTTTAATTTCGTCCTCTTTTTTGTTAATCGTTTTTTCAGCAAGTGTATAATCTGCTATGGTTTGCTTGTCGGTATTGTCTGAGCCAATTTCACTGCCACCCGCATTTAGAAATTCGTTTCTCGCGTTTTCTCTTTCTTCTTCCTTTTCTGAGATTAAATTGTCCAACTCATCAATTTTTTCTCTGTAATTTAGTAGACTTTCATCTATTTTTGGAATACTCAAAAAAAAGGCACCTACCGAAGTTTGAATACTACTATAAAATTGATTGAAATTGTTTCTGTTTGGATTTGAATTATTTGCGGGTCTTTCCAACACCATTTTAATGTGCTTCCAATGTTCTCCGTCTTTTGGGGCGGAACGCCCGCAGACTTCGCAGATTTCGGTTCGCAACATTCTTTGCAGAGAAGGTACGTCAGGTGAACCTTCAGGCAATACGATTGGACTGCCTACCGCCTTTTGGGTTGCAATATCAGTTGTAAGCTCTTGCCTTTTTTTGTCGAAGATTGAAATCTGCTCACGCATTCCCATTAGCATCCAAGGGCAACTCTCAGAAAACAACATTGAAGTAATATTCTTTTCTTTCTCGTTTTTTTGCTCTTTCAGTCTTTTTATTTCATTTTCAAAATTTTTAAGCATTCCTCTATACCGCTCTCTATCTTTGGTCTTCATAAGATTTGCCTCCAAAATTTCTTTTTTCTCTTTTGCTTTCGACAGTTCGGTTTTGTATATCTCTATTTGCGTTTCAGTAGTTACAATCTTTCCTTCAAGAGTTTCTCTTTCTTGAATTAAGCCCGTAATTCTTTCACTCGTTGAGTTAATCTCTCTTTCTTTATCATTAAAAAGTTTTTTTGTACGTTGCGATAAATCCTTGCTTAAGTCACAAATTTCAATTAAATTATTAATTCCTGCTAATGCCTCGATAGTGGATGATAATCCGTTACGTGAAGACAAATCCACGATTTGCTCCATGGTTTCACCCTGAAGCAATGCGTAATTCATCAATTCTGCAGGAATAATCTTTTGGATAATTTTTTCTTTGTCGTTCATATCCAAAACCGGAATATCTCTATTATCAACAGTTTGCATTACTTCCAACAGCTCATTTGTTACCCAACTACCAGCATTTTTTCTGAATTGCACTTTTTTGGAAACCGAATATTTTTCTTCATCGTTTATGAATGTAATATTTACGCCCATATCAAAGTTTTGGCCTTTATTCATTGCTTTGCCCGAAGCCATTTTTAAATAAGAAGAATCTGCATTTTCCATTCTTCTTGCATCAGAGTCATAAACTTTGTTTCTCAATATCCACAGAATTCCATTGTAGAATTTGGATTTGCCCATATTGTTATCGGCATTAATGATATTGATGCCCTCTTTGAAATGATAGGTATTTTCATCAAAACTTCCATAGTAATTGTAAAAGTTCTGAAAACCAACGGATTTAATAATTGTGCCCATATTCTATAATTGTATTATCTGTTTTTGAATAATTTGGAAAATTTGCTCCTTGTTTTTATGGTTTTCTTGACCGTTTATTATTTCCTTGATAATTTCGATAACAGGATAATCAGATTTTTCGTGCAAACTCACATTTTTCAATTCTTCTGTCTGAATTCGGAAAACCGATTGTAATTCAGGCGATTTCAATATCTCCTTGAAAATTTCTTCTGCTTTCATTAAATATATGTTTTTATTGATTGATATTCAAAATAAGTTCAGCCAATATGATTTCGTAAAATTTTGCCACTCCATCTAATTCCTGTAGTGCACCTGTATAATTATTGGTGGCTAAGTTAGCAAAATAAGCCACACGATTCAGTTCACCACGAACCAAACTGCGTTCCATATTCCAAAATTCTTTGGAATAATACGGCGATTGAAAATCGGGGACAACTACCATATCATAAATTTGAGCAAATGTTTTATCCGGATGACGACGAAGCAAACGCCCACGACGTTGAATAAATTGACGCGGATTACCAGTACTTGATGCAAAAATTCCATATTCGGCACGTGGCACATCTATGCCTTCATCCAAGCATTTCATTGCAAAAAGAACATCTATTTGTCCGTTTTCAAATCCTTGTAAAATAATTTTACGCTCAGTTTTGCTATTTTTTCCTGTATATGTATTACAAGTTGTATTCGGGAAAATTTCTTTGGTTGTATCAAGCATTTTCTTGATAATATTTTCTTCGTAAAAATCGGTTTGGTTATCGCCATCTGAATTAGAATACAAAATAGCCTCATCCGAATCGAACATTTTTTTCCCTTCGGGAACATAAACAAAACAATACTTCAGTTTATCCTGTCCAATTTCGGCAATTATTTCTTTGAAAACCCGCATTTTATCTTCTGCTTTATGCAAAATTCGTTTGCGAATCATTAATAATTTTTTAGCCTTTTGAGAGTCTTTGAATTGCTTGGTTGTACTATCAAATAATCGAAGAAGTTGTTCTGTAATCTCAGCGTAATCTTGCATTTCTATATCGTTTAAATACGCTAATTTTGGATAATAACAATATTTCATCAGCCGTTCTTCTTCTATTGCTTTACTCATCGGGAAATTATAAACATAAGGCGGTATGTCGTTGAAAAAACCTTCTAATTCCGTGGTTCCTTCCTCATCGTATATTCGATTTGGTGTTGCCGATAACGCAATCCTTCGTTTGATGTGTAGCTTTCTAAAAACCGACCGCACTGTCTCCGAACCGATGTTATGTGCTTCATCAGCTATCAGTATTATCGAATCAGGTAACTTAGAGAATATCTGCTGAAAATCTTTGTTTGTAAAAGATTGATATGTAGACACAATAACAAAATTCACTTTTTTACCTCTGCTTATTTTATCTTCCAAGTTTACAATTTGTTGTCGCCACTTAGGATTTTCGGAAAAAACCGTAATAATGTTTTTAAAATCAAATAATGCAATTTCTTCAATCCATTGTTCAACTAACGCGATAGTTGGCACCAATATTAAAAGTTGGTAAACGCCGTCAGTTTGATATTCCTGCAAGGCACAATTCAACGAAGTTATTGTTTTACCTGTTCCAGTTGCCATTGCAAAAATGCCTCGCTTCTTGTTTTTTAACCATTCATTATATGCTTCAATTTGGTATGGTCTCGCACCTTCGGGATATTTAAATGGAAAGTGTGGTTCAATTGGCGATGTGCTTTTTGAAGTTTTTATGTCTGTTGTTGCCGAATTTTTCAATTTCTTGATTAATGTTTTTTCTTGCAATAAAAGTTCGTCGGCATCAACGTTAGGATAGGTTTTCACAATATCTTGACAAAATTTGTGTGCTGGAAAAACTAAAATGTTTTCACTTATACCATTCCATATTTCGCTGAAATCTTGTTCGCTTATCCTAATTCGCTCAATATTATCATCACTTTTCCAGGAACAAGTACATTCAATGGTTTCGATATTTTTCAACAAAGCAGATGCTGTCAGATTCATTGAGCCTATAAATGCTACTTTATCTCTGTTTTTATCAGTAAAAACTCCGAACTTTTCGTGTGCCAATCCCCCATCTTTGGGTACTACTATTTTAATTTCTATTCGATTACTTTGAATCAAATAAGATAAACACTTGAAGAAATGCTCATCTCTTTTTGACAATGTAGATTTCATTGCAAAAAAAGAGTTCAAAATATATTGTTCTAAATCAACAACTTCCCTATCCTTTAAAAGTTGATAATCTTCTTCTGTTAAATGCTGATTTATATACATGCGCATTACTCCACCATTACTAATGAAATGTGCAAAACCAACAGAAAGAACATTGATTGATGCTGAACTGAAATAACCTAATCCAATGTCGAGTTTAGTGCTATTAGATAGAGCTAACTCGCAAAAATCAAAGGGTAAATCGGTCCTACCTGTTGAGTATCTGTATTTAAAGTCTTTGTCTTTAAGCATATTAAATCAATTTCACTAATTCGATATATTTTCTGCGCTGTTCTTCTGTTAATCTGTCATCATAAAAATCATTTTTAATTTTATTTAGACAAGTGTAAAGAGACTCTTCTTCTCCTTTTGCAGAAGGAAGCCGTTTGTTTGATAGAATAAAAACTTTAATTTTGTTGTAAGTCAAATTCCATTTGTGAGTATCTTTATTTATTTTGTACTCTGCGTATTCTCTTTGTATTCTAACAACCTCCTTTTGCTGATTTTCTGAAAGTTTTTTCCGGCCTTGTTCAATCAAAGCCCACCATCGATAAAGCGAAGTTTCGTCATCACTCTCAGAAGTAGAAAAAGGGAAATGATCATTCTCTACAATGAATAGTTCTAAGTCATTTAATCGTTGTTCAAAAGTCTTTCGTTGACTTTCACTCTGCTTCATTTTCCCGAAGTCAGAAGAATATTGCTTGCTTTTCAGCCCGAATAGATTACCTTTAAATTGAACAAAATACTTTCCTGAATGCATAGAACTATGCACATTTTTCTGTGTTGTCTGAAAAAATAAATTAACGTATTCTGTAATGCTTTCTACTGATTGGGGTATATCTCTCTTATCCAAAAATTCAACTATTTTATTACGAATGGTTCCTTTGGGAATGTGTTTCCATTCTTTCAGGGTATAAACACTTTTTCTATTTACAAATGTTATATCTTCGTGCTTGTGTAAAGAAGGTCGCAATTTGCTAGGATTATTTTCAAGCGTGTATTTGTGTTTTGGTAAGTGCCTCTTAAATTCTGAGAAAATCTCCATTAAATGCATTGGATGTTCATTTTGTTTTAATATATCGTAAACAACATCTATTGGTTTTCTTTCTTTGCTTGCTGGAATTTTTATTTGTCCATAAATTTCATCACTATATAAGCCGAACTCATAGAGTAATATTATTTTCGTAATTTTTGTAATACTATTTATTTTATCATAATCAAAAATTTTCCAACACATAGAATTAGAAATGTGATTTTCAATATCCAATAAATATTCAATTTCATTTTCAATCAAAATATTTTCAAATTCTTCTCTCATTTTATCAAAATCAAAAATATCTGTAAACGCTTTTCTTATCAACAAAGTAGATTTCCAATTTTCTCCCTTATTTGTATTGTTAAATCTACTACCATAGATTGTAAATATATCCCTAAAAACATAAGCTATTATTTGTGCTACAAATTCAAATGATAATGTATTTTGCTCTTTTTTCAAACAGTTTTGAAGCTCATAAGTCTCCCGACTTACAACATCTATTCCTTTTAACATATCCAAAATATAATCCCAATTAGTTTTGGATTGAAGTAATTCGGAGTATTTGAGAAAACATCCATTTTTCTTTTGCTCAATAACTTCACTTGATATTTCAAAAGTTCTACAAAAATCAATATTGCATATTTGACGTGCTCTTTCTCTCGATATTTCATATCTTTCTGCAACTTCATCTAATTTTGCAGATTCAGAATCTTGAAAAATCGGAAGGACTTCAATAGCCATCTTGGTATCTCGATTTTCATCTAAATTCAAATACATACGAAAGACGCCAAACATAGGGAAATAGCCATTTTTAATACAAAAATTAAATGCATAGTTAAAAATGTCCTCATTATTATTACTTAGGATATAGGCCCTCTTTCTTATATCCTTTTCCATATTTTCAATTAAAGCAAGAATAGAAAATAAGATTTCACGTTCAAGTTCATTTAATTCTTTTATGACTGACTTAACCTCGGCTATTTCGAAAAAGAGGTGCTTTTCTTCCTTTTCAATATTCGGAATAATATTCAAACATAGTGCATCTAATTCTTCACAAGACTTTCTACCAGCATTTTTAATTTTCTTTCTAAAGAAAGAACCATTTTCTTCAAAAAATAATAGGATTTTATGAAAATTATCCAATCCCTCACTTATACAACAATTTGCAGTGCGAACTGAAATTTGATTTGTATCACGTAAATACTCTGTCGTTATATATTGCAAGTCCTCTCTCAGCATATCTCATTTAACCCTTTCTCTATTTTGTCAAACAAATAATCATATCCAACTAAATTTGGATTATCTGTAACATCTTCATAAATAAGCTTTAGTCCGTGGTCAAGATGCATTTTGAAGTAACGAGGTAGATCTTTGTCGTTGTTGTTTATTTGATAATGCGTACAGATTAATGCTTCATAAATAGGATAATAACTACCAAAAAGTACATTTCGGCTGTATTCCTTTCCTCTAGAATCCTGTACGTCGAGTGGCGAAAATTTCTCGCCTGATTGCAAAGAACAGCCAATAGCAATTCGGGCAATTATATTTTCAGCACCCAAATTGAATTTTCTTGTTAACTCGGAAACTATCTCACGATTTTTACTGCTCGTCTTTATTTGTGAAAACATAGTTAGTATTTCATTAAATTATCGATTTCAACTTGCTCTATGTGTGATTGCGAGTTTTTATTTTTTAGTAGATAAGCAGAGTTTACATACGGTTTCATAACTTCCAATTCACTCTCCGTTAACTCCTTGTGCAACAGTGGAAATAAAACAACTTGTTTTGAAACAGTTGGATAAAACTCTGTAATGATTTTATTAGCATGACTTTTATCGAATTTCTGCAATGGACTATCAATAAATACAGGAAACTGTATCCCCGATTCTTCCACAAGTGACTTAAGTAACGAAGTGGCATAGAGTTGCTGTTCGCCTTTTGATAATGTTTCTTTTTTAATTGGAATGTTGTCTTTCGAATAAAGATTTATATCAATTAGATCATTATCAACGATAACATCTATTTTCCCGATAAAATCAGTCTTGTGCATTAATTTATTCATCGTAGTTTTTATGCGAGTTTCGAGTGCTGATTTCTTTTCATTTTTTAGCGTAACAAGAAATGCGTTTAATTCGTCAATTAATTGTTCTGCAACTTTATCTTTTTTTGCATCGCTATCATCAAGGTTGACTTTTTTGCTTAATTCTGCAATTTTTTTATTCACAGTATTCAGTTCCCTATTTGTAGCCCCTATCTTTTCGTACAGATTGCGAATTTTCAACTCCATTTCTGCTATTTTTCGTTCACTTTCATTTTTTTTCTTACGAATATGTTTTATTATGCCATCATTTTCTTTATTGTGCATATTGGATATATTGCGAGCTGTTCTTTCAAGCACTTGTTTGTTTTTGCGATAATCGTCAGTAAGATGTTCAAATTCTATTCGATAGGTCGATATGATGTTCGAATACACGGATGCAAACTCATCAAAATCGTCCTTATTTATATTTAACAACGGAATTCCATTTGAAGTATGACTTTGGTATTTAGCAATAATTGTATGAAATGAATCGACCAACTTCTTCTTGTTCTTTTCAGAAAGAGAAATATCTTTGAACAGGTCATTCATTTCAGCAAGGATATTTGAAAGTAAAAAATTCTGATTTCTTAAGTCATTTTGAGATTGGATGATCTCAAAGTCGTTTTCCAATTGCATTTTTGTTTGCAACAACAACTTGCCAGATATTGCAAAAGGGGCAAATTCCAAAAATTGCTTTAATTGTTGTTTGTAGTTAATGTCCTTTTCTTTCACGGTAGAGAGCAACTTTTCTTGGCGAGTTAATTCTTCAAGAGAATTACTATTTCCCTCTCTTAAAAGCTGTATTTGCAATTTTTCATCTTCCTTTTTTAATATTAAAATTTGATTATTGAAGGCGACAGATTGCATTTCTTGCTCTGCATAGGTTTCATTTAGTAATTTTTGTTTTGAAAGTAATTCATTTAATAAATTACGATTTTCAACATCATCTGATTTTCGCCGAAAACGAAGGCGCATATTTTCAAGATTTCTTTTTAAATCTTCGTATTTTTTTACGCCTAACACTTCGTTGTAAGCCGAACAAAGTTTGCGTTTTTCATCAATAGTATTTGTTTCTGCAAGAGTAACTATTTTCTCCGAATCGAAGAAAAAGAAACGAGCAATATCTTTATTAAGAATAAAATCATTGATGAAAATTTCATTTCCAATTTCAGATGTTAATTCACTTCGCACTCCATCAATTAAAATTTCGACATCTTCTTGATTTAATATCACATCATAAGTTCGAGTAATTTTTAAGGATTGACTTGGAATTGATGGAATATGTACATTTGTAAATTCTAATGAAACAGAATAGCAAGAAAACTCTTTTATAAATTCTGTTTCGACAGAGTATCCTTTCTTTTTTATACTTGAGATTTCTGTTAATCCAACTTCAGTATCAATTTTTCTTCGGCATATTTCATTCAGATTGGATATCAACGTAGTATTATATCCGCCATTCGACATTTCTTTTCGAAAGGTTTCGTCAATATCCGCCATCAAGCGCCCATATAAGCACCAAAGCAACGAATGCAGAAAAGTTGTTTTACCAAAACCATTCTCACCCAAAATCAAATACAGGTTTTTGTTGTTTCCGTTTGGGAAAAAAACTTTATTCTTACCTTTGTAGAGACGATAGTTGTTGAGTTCTATACTTTTAATTTTCATTCACTTTTTCTTTTATATAGCTATCCAAGCGAGCTTCCAAATCCGTTTGCAAGCCATGTTTTCTCATCAATAGAACTTTGTTCTTTTGCAACGCAAGTAATTCTTGTATCAATGAATAGTGTTCCGGTTTTTTACATGATTTTTCAAGTAAAAGTCGTTCTTGAAAACCAATGTTATCGTTAGGCAAATCATAACCATAAACATCATTATAAATATCATTGACAGTCGTGCTGAAATTTCCATCTCGAAACCACATTATTTGAATAGCTATCAATTCTTGATTGGTAATCAAGTTGATACTTGATCGGTATTGCTGTGTGTTTTTTTGAATGGTTAGTAGTTCTCGTAGCAAATCAATCCTATAATCTATCGTGTAATTTCCCATCCTGTGTCCGGTTTCATCAACTGCAAGTTGTCCATTCCGGCGTGTTTCGTTACGATATTCCGATTTATTTCGATTAGCTACCAAGCGATTACGGAATTCAAGCAAGGGTTTCATCCAATCCACACCGTTTTTAATAAGTGCAGACATAGATTTATCTTCTTTTACAACCGTACAAACCCAACAGCCGAAACGGCTTTGACCGCACGAGCGATGCGAATCGCTTGTTACAACTGTAGGACACTCGTAATCATCTGCAGAAGCATCCATATAGATTTTAAAAATCGTTTGATTGTCAAAGCCCCATGGCGAAGGGATTGCATTAATAATATACCACACTTCCTCTAACATCAATTCCTTGATTGGTGCGTAAGTATAGGTGTTCGGATTAAGGGGATGTTTGGACAAACGCTGTCCTTTAATTTCGTGTTTTCTTATGGATTTTGCGCGTTGTTGACTTTCATCAAGACGAGTTCCTATTAAAATAATAGCCTCTCCGTCAGAAGCAACCTGACTTGTGATAAAATTCGACGTAGGCTTGATTTTCATTTTCTCTGTACAAAACCTAAAAGCGTTATTAGGTACGGGATACCCCTTTCCTATAACACAACTCCAAAAAGTATCCTCTATTTGCGGGGTTGTTGTTCTAACGGTAATTGGCAACTGTTGTTCTTTTGCGACTTTTTCAATGGTTTGCAACACATTGGTAACATATTCTTCAATAACAGGATTTTCAACCATCGTGTCGTTACAAACTACATATATCTTCCTATGCAAGTGCCCGATTTTCTTATCTCTGATTTTTATCAAAGCGAGCCACACTAATGTGAGTAATACAGTAGAGTCTTTACCACCACTAAACCCAATAATCCAAGGACGATTATATCTGTCACTCTCTAAATATTGATCGGTTAATTCATCAATTATTTTGTTAATTTTCTTATTCTTAATCATTGTGATTTTACTTTATATAAGAGCAATAACGTTAGTTTTGCTAAATAGTGTTTATTAATTGGCAACTCAATTCATACTCAACACACAGTGGTCTGATCTTCTATTAATCGAACTTTATTTATTTATTTATGTATCACAAAGATACATTTTTATATCGAATAAGAATAATATTCGTTGGGATTTAGTAATGGTGAATTCAACCCGCAAATGCAACTTTATCGTTTACAAATTTATAAAAAATTTCAACGGGTCTTTTAAACTCCAAGTTTTTTCTTGGCCTTCTGTTTATTTTATATTGTATCTGTTTGATATTCTTAGTATTCAATTCGTCAATGATCTCTTTTTTCGGACAGTATTGCCTGATTAACCCGTTTGTATTCTCTACCTGCCCTTTTTCCCATGAACAGTAGGGATGAGTAAAATAAATCTGACAATTTAATGCCTTACTCACTTTTTCATGTTCGGCAAACTCGGTGCCATTATCCACCGTAATGGATAATACCATTTCCTTATACGGAAGCAAAAGTGCGATAATGGCTTGTGCCACGACTTTTGCGTTTTTGCCTTTGGGCAGGTAGGTCATCATCATCTGCCCGGACACCCGTTCGGTTACTACCGGAATAAAACCCTTGTGTTTTTTGCCTTCCATCAAATCCCCTTCCCAATGTCCGAACTCTTCCCTGTTATTGGCTTTTCAGGCCTTTGTTCAATACTCACGCGGTCTTTTATGCCTACCTTATCCGCCGTGAAACAGCCCGTTTCCGGTGTTTGAGCCTGTGTCGCAAATGGGTGAAAAGTGTGCCGCCATTGCGCTTGTCCGCACGAATGAACTGATAGATTCTTTCTATACTTACCATCTCGATACCGTTGGCCTTACAATAGCCCACAATCTCTTCGGGCGACCATTGTTCTTCTTCAATATAGTTACGACACAGTTTTTCGATCCCGGGCGTAAAACGTCTCGCGCGTTTGAAGCGCTCCTTGCGTTCATCGGCTAAAGCTTGTGCCTGATCTGCATGATATCCGCCTCTCTTGCCTGCATTTCGCCTTAATTCCCTGCTTATGACACTTTTATGAACCCAACCTCTTTGGCTATCTCTTTTTAAGAAATGCCTCTTTTGTGTAAGGCAAAAATTACGTACCTTTGTTTCTCGGTTAAATGTCTCATTCTGCAACTTTTTTAGGACGAAGGCCAAGATAGAGATTTTATCCGTTCGGAACAAAGAGAAGGGGAGTTTTTCCTCTTCCTTTGTCCGAAAAAATCTTATCTTCCTGGTTGTCCTTAAAGTTGCATTTACTAATTGAACTTACATATTTAAACGACACAAAATAAAATTTTGTGTCGTTTAAATATTTGTTTTTGCATGTATCAATAATTAGTTTCAGTTCTTCTATTTATTAATGTTGAACTATATTATATAGAAATTCCGAGCCTATATCTATGAAGATGATCTGTCTCTTGATGAGTAACGTCAATATAACCCGTTACTGGTGGGCTCGCAAAGAAACTGTAATGATGCGCCGAAAACTGCCTAGAAACAATAGATGGACCTATAGAGAGTGGAACACCTTGAGAATATAAATACCAATCTATTTTAGATTCTGAAGAGAAATTATACCAAATTCCTAAAAAACCTTTCTTTCTAAAACAGACATTAACTCCGTAAGATTCAGGGCGTTCTATCCAAATTTTGAACTTTCCATTATTGTCATAATAGGGTTTGCCTACTGTCATATTTATAATTTCAACTGATCTCAGAGGTGTCCCCTCAAAATTCAAAGGTTCCTTTTCTTCAATGTCTGGAATAGAAAGTCTTAATTCTTTCAATTCTTCATAAGAATTGATATTTCTTTTATCGGAAATAACTCCTGATATCGAGACTTTACCTTCAATATTCAATAAACGTGAAACATTTATATCCTTAACAGGAAGATATGCGGAATAATCATCTTTGTATTCAGGAAAGTAAAGGGTTTTATATTTTTTTTTGAATTCCTCATATCCTCCATTCTTTTCATAATAATTTTCTGCAGTTTTTAATGCCTCACAATAAACATCATATAAAGAAGTAAAACTACCCTTTTCTACTATTTCACTACTTACGTTAGACCAAACTGCGAAATCCACATTTTTGGTAAAACTCGCTGTTTTATCATTATATAGCTTAATTTTCTTCACTAACGCATCGAATTCTTTCTCATTCTCAAATAATAGCATATTATTTGCTACTCTTATCCTCTCTCCTAATATTAAAACCCACTCCTTTTCAGAAGTATCACTTTCAATTGTTTCTACTGCAGAGTTATTGCAGGAAACTGCTACTACTGTTAATAATAAGGTAAACAGTATCCCTAAATAGTTTTGTTTCATTTTGATATATGTTTTAAAGATTACATCACAAAAATACAATTTAAAAATACATATAACAATACTATATAGTTATTTAACATAATTAAAATTGATATCTAATTTAGGGTCTGCTGAAAAAGTTTTAGGTGCGTCAAAGTGTCTCCGACAATTGGCGAATGCAAGCCGTCAAAAACGAAACAGTATTGAAATACTGCGAGTTAAAGACGGCGAAGCAGATGGCGTGCATAAAACTAACGAATTTTCATATTCTTTTTATACTTTTCTCTTTATCAATCTGCAAGGTTTTTCGATAATTTTGCTCAAAACCATTGCATTTATCTGTTTAAAATTCGCACTATTTCTCTTATTATCATTATAATGAGAGTTTTTCAGCAGACCCTAATTTACAAGTTCAAAAAGTAAGTGTAATTTGCTGATAGATAGCACGTACATTAAAATCGCTGTCACATAGACAACAACTTAAACAATTTCACATATAAGTAAAAAAAGAATATTATTTTGGAACATTTTCCAGTTTCTCGGCATAAAGGGCGATGCAATTTTCAAACCGGGAAATAGCCTCTTTCAACGTGCCATAGAACTCTCCACCAGAGGCATTTAAATGCCCTCCGCCGTGAAAAAATTGAGCCGCAAATTCGTTGGTGGGAAACGTGCTTTGAGAGCGGAACGAGAGCTTCACCATCTCCTCGTCTTCGCGAATAAATGCGGAAAAAATAATATCCTTAATGCTGAGCGGATAGTTCACGAATCCTTCGGTATCTCCTTTGTTGTAGCTGAATTGTTTCTGGTCTTCAAGCGATAGCCATATGAGTGCCGTGTGAAGTTCGGGATAAACCTTCATTCGCTGCGACAAGGTGAAGCCCAGCAACCGGAACCGATCTTCCGTAAGGTTGTTATAAACCAGTGAATAAATCCGGTCCTTATCAATTCCCTTCCTAAGCAACAAACTGATTATCAGGTAAACTTCCGGATTATTGGAGTTAAACGTAAAGCCACCGGTATCGGTCATCATCCCACAATAAATACACTCTGCAACCGTTTTGTCGATTTCTTCGTACCGGTCTGCCTGGTACAGCAAACGGAAAATCAGCTCACTAGTCGATGAAATTCCAGGATAAGAGATAACCACATCGTAATTATCCCCGGGAAAAAGATGATGATCAACAAGCACTTTACGGGCACTGGATTTTTCCAAAAGAGATGCCATATTCCCTACTCGTTTGGGTATGTTGTAATCGAGACTGAAAATCAGATCAGCGTGATCGAAAATAACCTGTGCTGCTTTCGGATTATATTCGTAAACAAGAATTTCACCGGATCCGGTCATCCATTTCAAAAAATAAGGAAACGAATTGGGAACCATCAGCTTGACATCTTTCTTTTTCAACTTCAGAAAATGATACAGCCCTAGGGAGGCCCCCAATGCATCGCCATCGGGAGAGAGGTGTGTGGTAATCAATATCTGGCTGCTGTTTTCGATCAGCTCTTGCACCTGTTGTACGGATGACTTGTCAATAATCTCCGATAAGGGTTCGAAATAGTTCATTTTTTATAGAAAAGATCAAAATTACTACAAATTTATGAGATATGCCCCATCTTCTCCCACATCGTGACAGGAAATCCCCAGCTTTTCACACTCCCTCATTAACCGTATTCTGCCGTACAGAGGAATTGAACTGTCTAGCACGATTTGTCCGGTACGGAAAATATTCGTCAGTTGCATCATTGAGAAGGCCGGGTCATGCGACAGGATCAACACATCGATTTCCAACGGCCGGGATGTTTCCACATGCGAATAACTACTCCCTGACAAACGCAGTATCGACGTCGATGGATGTTGGATAAAACCGTTTTCTTTTACGTCGAAGTAAACCCGTTTTTCATCCACGTAAAGACCGATATCGCTAAAGCCGGGTTTATTAAATACGGCTAATTGAACAGGCTTCCGGGATAGTTCAGCGTACGTGAATGTCAAGATAAAGAACAGGGAGCAAGTTAAACCAGCAATCAGGCTAGCAACTCTCTTATGTGTGAAAAATTTAAAAACAGTAACAACGATAAAGAGCAACATCATCATCTGTAGTGTAGAAATAGGCTTATCTGACAATTGTGCGTATGGAAGGGTTTCGATAAAGCAGACGACCTTCAATACAACGAAGATTAACCCTTTCAAAATCCATCCAAAAACCGGATAAAGCCAGTCGACAATTACAAACTGGAAGGGTTTCAATCCTGTAAGGAGAATCACCGGAATACAAGCATAGATAATCACACCTATTAACGGCACTATCAACATATTGGCGATAAAGAAAAAGGTTGGGAAAGTACCGAAATAATGCAAAGCAATGGGGAAAATACCTGCTTGAGCGGATATGGACACGGAAAACAAACCCCAGCAGTTTTTTATTATCCTGTTCTTCGGCCGGTACAGGCTATCCAGCACCGGATTAAAGGATAAGATAGCCAGTACCGCTATGAAACTCATTTGAAACCCAACGTTGAAAAGACTCATCGGATTGAAAACAAGGATAAAAAAAGCGGCCGCGGCCAGCGCGTTTAGCGTGAAACCTTTTCTGCCCCTCATCCATCCCACGGAAGCAATCGTGAACATCAGGGTTGCCCGGAGAACCGACGGAGAAAGCCCCGTAACAAAAGCGTAAAGCCACAAAGCGGCAATAACAAGAATTTGTTTTAACACGAACTTCACGCCCGTTTTTCCTAAAAAAGAAAAAAGGAACGCGAAAATACCGTAAATAACTCCCACATGCAACCCGCTAACGGCCAACACGTGAGCTGTTCCTGACGCACGAAAAGCCTCCCGCAATTCGTTTGTCAAATAGTGCTTGTAACCCAGCGTAAGAGCGGAAATAAACGAATAAGCGTCGTTATCCAACTCAAACATACGGTAAAACTCCAATGCCTTTTTTCGAACTTTCTGCGCCGAAACATACAACGAGGCATGCTCTTTTCCGGTGGGATGCCAATTAGATGAAGACAAATAGGTGGTGCCTGAAAAACCGTTGTTTCGCATAAATCGGACGTAGTCGAAGTCATCGGGATTTCCGAAGTTCTTAAAAGTCCGGATCTGGGCAACGAAAACTATTTCATCCCCGGGGGTAATGTTCCTCACCCTATCCTCCTTTTGCAGGTAAGCCACGATTTTATGGCTTACCGGATAGCTGATTTTCACATTACAGGCAAATGACCGCGGTTTTTCCCGCGGAACATCAACAACTGTACCTATACAGACCGTCGGTTCGTCTGCAAAACGCCATTGGGATTCCTCTATTTTTTGCTGGAACAAAAGAGAAAACAAGCCAAAAACAAAAATAAACAAACCTGCTCCAAAAAGCCAGCGACAGGTGAACTGTTTTCTCTCCGAAATAAAAAAAGAGACTGCCATTATTCCCACTCCTGCCATGCAGATTACCCAGGAATAAGTCAGTTCAATCAGAAAAGCCGATATGGATATAGAGGCTACTGCCGGAAGCAACAACCTGATAAAGGGTATTTTAGCCACAAGATCGCTCATAACTGTCACGCTTATGAGGGAGTGTTTTTCAGAGAATTACAACGATTTCAGTTGATGAATAGTATGTATGGGATCTTGAGAAGAGAAAACAAAATTTCCGGCAACCAACACATCAGCTCCAGCCTCTACCAGCCTTTTTCCGGTTTCAAGATTCACTCCTCCGTCAACCTCGATAAGTGCCCGGGCATTTTTCCGAAGAATCAGTTCTTTCAACACCTTAACTTTCTCCAGCGAATGTTCGATGAATTTTTGACCGCCAAAACCAGGATTAACCGACATGAGTAAAACCATATCTAAATCTCGGATAATGTCTTCGAGCAACAAAACCGGAGTGTGCGGATTAAGAGTAACCCCGGCTTTCATTCCGCGCTTCTTGATCTCGCTAACCACACGATGCAAATGTGTACATGCCTCGTAATGGACATTCATGTATTCCGTACCCGCAGCGGCAATTTCGTCTACGAATTTCTCGGGTTGAACAATCATCAAGTGCACATCCAGAGACTTGCTCGTCCTTTCTTTCAACAGGTCCAGAACCGGGAACCCAAAAGAAATATTGGGAACAAAAACACCGTCCATGATATCAAGGTGTATCCAATCGGCTTCACTCCGATTCAGCATTTCGATATCTTTTTCAAGATTTAGGAAATTCGCCGAGAGCAATGACGGCGCAACCAGATGATTCATATCGTTATCCATTTTGAGTGTCAAAGATAATAAAAAAATCAATTGATGATGAACAAACCTAAATGGGTAGGCAGTTTTTTCTCTATACGCAGCGATCTTGCATATTGAAGAACAATACATATGCTTAAACGGTCCGGAACTTTTGCATCGGATTCGTGGGACAAGGAGAATCGTCGGATAAAATCAGGATTAGCCATTTCTGTCTCTTTTATTTTAAAACGGCTTTATCATTCATTTATTATCAGGGCAACAAAAAAACAGCAAAGAATGGGCTAACTCTCTTTTTTTATGTATATTTGCACCGTTTAAAGAATAAAAGAAAAATCGTATGAAAAAATTTTCACTCCTATTAATCACAGCTTTCGTTTTGATCTCTTGTCAAAACAACAAAACTTATAAAATTAACGGAACCGTTACTGATCCTGCCTATGAAGGCAAAAACGTATATATTCAGGAAATGACAACCAACGAGATGGTGTCGGTTGACACTGCCGTTGTAACAAACGGCTCGTTCAAATTCGAAGGATCTGCCGACTCAACCGTATTACGCTTTATCGCTCTGGACGAAACGGTTAACCCTCAGAAACCATCAAGGGTGCTTGCCATTTTAGAGCCGGGAACCATCCGCGTGCAGTTCGATTCCACCGTTACGGTTTCAGGTTCACAGCTAAACGACGCCTACAATACGTTCAGGACAGAACAGGAAAATATAACGAAAGAAATTCGCGCACTCTCTCAACAATACCAGGAAGCTGCATCGACGGGTGCAATGACAGACTCACTGGATGCCGCACTTACCGCGCAATACGAAAAGTTATCCGGCGATATATCTAGCAAAACAGCTGATTTCATCAAAGCCAACATAGCCAATCCGCTGGGTAAATTCCTCTTTATGACTTCCGCAGAGATGTTTGAACCGGAAACCCAGCGCGAAATCCTTGCGTTAACGGATGAAGCTTATAAATCGCAAGAAAGTATTCAACGCATCGTTAAACGTCTTGAAAATGCCGAAAGAGTAGCTATCGGCCAGAAATTCATCGATTTTACAATGAAAGATCCGGAAGGAAACGACATTTCATTATCGGATTACGCAGGAAAAGGAAAGGTTGTCCTGATCGACTTCTGGGCAGCCTGGTGTGGTCCTTGCCGCGACGAAATGCCCAATGTGGTTGCAGCTTACAACAATTACAAAAACAAAGGTTTTGAAGTTGTGGGAGTTTCTCTCGACCGGGAAAGAGAAAGATGGCTGAGCGGCATAAAAGAGTTGAACATGACCTGGCCGCAAATGTCCGAGCTTAAGTTCTGGGATACCCCGGTGGTAGAACTGTACGCTTTCCGCGGTATTCCGCACACCGTCCTTTTGGACAAGGAGGGAACCATTATTGCCAAAGACCTGCAAGGAGCAGAACTTCACAATAAACTGAATGAATTGTTGGGAGAATAAAATTCCGTTATTTTACCTATTTAAAGGGCTGCGCCGTTGGTGCGGCTTTTTTTTGTTAAAAATAGTGTAATCACGGCTTACTGCGCTTTAGTACAAAATAATTATCTATTTTTGTACGAAATAAAACTGACAGAAAGATGCTGTTACGACTGAAAAAACTTATTATTTACGGTTTAGGAGTTTTATTTCTGATTCCGGCAGAAAGTGCTTTCGCTCAAAAAAACGGATTCACGGTTGTTATTGACCCCGGCCACGGAGGCCGCGATCCAGGTGCGATCGGATCAAGCTCAAAAGAAAAGGACATCGTTCTTGTTGTCGGGAAAAAGCTAGGCGAACTCATCAAGAATAACCATCCGGACGTAAAAGTTTTATATACAAGAGATACCGATAGGTTCGTAGAGTTAAACAAAAGGGCCGAGATAGCCAACAAAGCTAAGGCCGACTTGTATATTTCGCTACACTGTAATGCACTTGACAGGAGAAAAAGGTCTCCGCAAGGCGTGGAGACATTTGTGTTGGGGCTGCACCGAAGCAGGGACAACCTGGATGTTGCCAAAGCGGAAAACTCGGTAATTCTCTATGAAGATGATTATTCCACCAAGTACCAGGGATTTGACCCTAACGAGCCAGAGTCATACATCATGTTTGAGTTTATGACCGACCAGTACCTTCAGCAAAGCGTTTACTTTGCATCGCTGGTTCAAAACAGGCTAGTGAACAACTCGCAAAGAGCGAACCGGGATGTCAGGCAGGCCGGTTTTCTGGTGCTCCGGGAAGTAGCTATGCCGAGTATCCTTGTGGAACTGGGGTACATTTCAAATCCTTCCGACGAAAAATATATGAAAACTGAAAGCGGACAAAGATCATTGGCAAACTCCGTTTATTTGGCTTTTAAGGAATACAAACACGAATACGACAAAAAAAGTCATGTATTTACCAATCCGGAACAACGAAAGACAATTGCAGCCAACCCTCCCTCTACCGGGATGGATGTAACCGGAACAAGCGAATACAGGATACAGTTCCTTACAGCTCCCCGAAAACTGGCCGATAATTCTTCGCAACTGAAAGGGTTGAATCCGGTAGATTTTTATTTAGACGGCAAAACATATAAATACACGTACGGCCGGTCATCCGATCTTAATGAAGCAAACAAAACACTCAAAACCGTTCAAAGAAAATTCAAAGACGCTTTCATTGTTGAATTCAGGGACGGCAAAAGAGTAAAATAAGAATAATTTATGCAAGCTCAAGGCAAGTTCAGCAGAAATTTCATCATCGGAGTTTCCTTTCTTATAGCCCTGGTTCTCCTTTATTTTGGAGTGAACTTTCTGAAGGGAACAAATATTTTGAAAAAGCAAAACACCTACGTTGTCATGTTCGATGATGTTACCGGACTTTACCCCTCATCACCGGTTTATGTAAACGGATACCAGATCGGACTGGTCAACGCCATCAAAATGCACAGTACAGACCCGATCCAGTTCGCTGTGGACATCAACCTCGAAGGCGATTATCGGATTCCGCAGGGGAGTTATTTCGAATTTGGATCGGATCTACTGGGAGCCTCTACGGTAAGCCTGGTTGCAAATAAAGAGGCTTCAAAGCTTCTTTCTCCCGGAGACACGCTGCACGGCCGGCAGAAACAAGGGATGATGAACAGCGTTGCCAACGTTGCCCCCAAGGCTGACTCCATTCTGACACACATAGACTCTGTAGTCCTGACACTGAACAAACTGATGTCTAATCCAATGTGGGAACAATCGATAGCAGGTATCGGATCTACAGTTGCCCAACTGGATGAATCCAGCAAAAGCGTGAACGCTGTAATGGCATCGATCCGAAAAGATTTACCAACAGTAACCCAAAACCTCACAGCCGTTTCCAACGATTTAAAAGAGGTTACGGCAGAACTTAATTCGCTGGAACTCCAAAAGACGTTCAACGCTATCGACAATACGGTAGAAAACCTGAAGATACTGTCATCAAAACTGACCAGTACCGACAATTCATTGGGGAAATTAACTAACGACACCCAGTTACACGATAGTTTGA
>ENA-UOOK01002366-UOOK01002366.1-fermentation-metagenome-genome-assembly--contig:-NODE-2366-length-23426-cov-7.187840_pt1 | contig 23426 bp, 26 predicted proteins | sample MGYA00245777_ERZ724023 | MGnify/ENA primary metagenome ERZ724023 (study PRJEB28704, sample SAMN03018312) | fermentation metagenome | biome: anthropogenic terrestrial biome; feature: soil; material...
CACGTCTTTCTGCATATCGGGGTCGTTTATCCTCAGAGACCCGGAGCCGAGCTCGTTGCCGTTAAGACATATGTCGAAACACGCTCCTCCGCACGCCTTGTCGTCTATGTCGCCCAGGGGCTTGACGAACGGGTGGTGGAACGCGTCGTGCTTTCCCGAGACCGGGTCGACCTCGAACATCGGACAGTCGACAAGCCAGAAGAACTGGAACACATCTTTGGGAACCATGTCGAGATCCTCGGCGATCTTCTTTCTGAGCGCGCCGCCTCCCTCGTAGGTGGACTTCCACGGTCCTGCGATCAAGAATAGGATGTCTCCCTCTTCGGCCTTCATCGCGTTCTTTATGCCTTCGAGGATCTCAGGCGTGAAGTATTTGGTGATGTTGCTGGTGGGAACCCCGTCCTGGACCTTCATCCATGTGAGTCCGCCCAGGCCAGCCTTCTTTGCATAGTTTATGTAACGGTCTATATCGTTCCTGCCTACCCTTCCTTTCGAAAGCTCGGCGGAGACGTTTATTCCCGCGACGATGCCGCCGGACCTCATGATCCTCTGGAATATGTCGTACGGGACGTCCTTCACGACCTCGGTCAGCTTCACGAACTCGAGCCCGTACCTCATGTCCGGCTTGTCGGAACCGAAGCGCTCCATGGCGTCCCGGTATCCTATGCGGGGGAACGGCGTTTCGATCTTTTTACCGTAGAGGCCTTCCCAGACAAAGGATATCAGACCTTCGATGGCATCTTGGATATCTTTCTCGTCCACGAAGGACATCTCCATGTCCAGCTGGGTGAACTCAGGCTGACGGTCCTTCCTTGAATCCTCGTCGCGGAAGCATCTTGCAAACTGGTAATAACGGTCGACGCTGCCCACCATGAGCATCTGCTTGAACAGCTGAGGAGACTGGGGCAGCGCGTAGAACGTGCCTGAGTGGACCCTCGACGGTACGATAAAATCCCTGGCCCCTTCAGGGGTGGAACGGGCGAGTATCGGTGTCTCGACCTCGAGGAAATCCCTGGATTCGAGATACTGGCGGGCAAGGTGCATGAACCTGCTCCTTGTCGTCATGGCCTCGATCATCTCCGTGCGCCTGAGGTCCAGGTACCTGTACTTCATCCTGACGTCCTCGTTGGGGAGGACGCCTTCCTTCTGGTCTCCGACCTCGAAGGGCGGGAGCTTCGATCTTCCAAGGACCTCGGCGTCCGAGATCAGGACCTCTATCTCCCCGGTGGGATTGCGGGCGTCGGCGGTGCCTTCCACCCTCTCTCTGACCACGCCGTTGACGGAGACCACTGACTCGCGGGTGAACCTTCTCATCACGTCAGATATACGGGATGCGTCGGTCTCGGAGGGAAGGTCTGCGGGGTCGAAGACGATCTGCGTGATCCCGTACCTGTCGGCGAGGTCTATGAAAGCTACCCCTCCGTGGTCCCTGGAGAACCTGACCCAGCCCTGGAGGCAGACTTCCTTTCCGAGGTCCGATCTCCTAAGCTCTCCGCAGGTGTTTGTTCTCTTCATGTGGTTGGTCTCCGAATAAACTGAGGTCTGCTAAACACAGGAATATATAATAATTATCGCAGACTCAGCCGTCTACTATATCAGGTATGAAGTCGAAAGGGTCCTTCACGATGCTGAGCACCACTGCGGTGTTGGTCTTCTTCACCCCGGGCTGAGAGTTTATGAGCTTCACGGTCCCTGAGAACTCCTCCCTGTCGACGCATGCGACCCAGGCTATGGCATCGCTGTCCCCCGTCACATCGAATATCCCCACTACCTGAGGGACCTTTCCCAGGTTTTCCAGCACTTCGACGAGGTTGTCTGCATATATATGCACGATGCCCATATATTCGAACCCGAGCTTCATGTAATCGATCTTGGCGCGGTACCCGTTAATGATGCCTTTCGACTCGAGGTTCTTGACCCTCTGTATAAGGGTCGTGGGATGGACGTCCAGCTGTTTAGCCAATTGTCTATAGGAACCCTGGCTCGATGTGCAGATGAGCTCCACGATCCGCTTGTCCAAGTCATCCATATCGCGAATTCCCGACATCCGGCATCACCGATGCACAAACCCCTTCCGTATATTTATTAGATAGGGACCTGTTTTACCGGAATATGACAGAGGAATTGTTCAGGCACGACGGATATCAGTTCGAATTCCAGGCGCGGGTGGCGTCCACGGACGGAGAATTGGTCGTACTTGACCGCACCGCGTTCTATCCGGGAGGCGGCGGGCAGGTATGCGACACCGGCACGCTGAACGACGACAGGGTCGCCGAAGCGTTCTACGACGGCAACGGTGACATTGCCCACAGGGTCCCGGGTCACCGGTACGCCCCGGGGGACCGCGTATGGGGCAGCGTGGACTGGGAGAGGCGGTTCGACCTCATGATGGGGCACACCGCGGAGCACCTGCTCTTCGGCTCCCTCCGCAGAGAGGTCCCGGACCTCGAGATATCGAAGATCTTCATATCGCCGGAAAGCAAGTGCGTGATAATCAGCAAGGACGTCTCCTGGGAGGACGTCAGGAAGGCGCTGGCCTTCGCCAACGCCGCGATACGCGAGAACCTCACGGTGACGAGGATAATGATGAGCAGGGACGACCCGGACCTCGCGGACAATGTCAGGATCAAACTTGACCGCATCCCGGAAGGGGAAGAGATCTCCGTGGTCGCAATAGGGGACATAGATTACTCAGCGTGCAGCGGCATACACGTCATGGAGACGTCGGAGCTGGGCATGCTGCTCGTGGACAGGAAGGTCTCCGCCGGGAAAGACGGGGTCGCCATACACTTCAAGGTCGGGGATGCTGCTTCCGATTCCGCGGCGATGCTCGCGATCACATGCCTTGAGGCGGCGGAGGCGGCGGACAGCAAGCCAGAAGATATCGTCAGGGCCGTATCCAATATGAAGAGAGAGCTGGAATGCGCCCGCGTTTCGCTGAAGGGGTCTGCCAGGGCGTTGCTTTCGTCCGTGAGGCCGAAAGACGTCAACGGCACAGAAGTGTATTCGGCCGCGGTCTTCGGCGCCGACAGGACGGTGTTGGCGGATGCCGCCGAAAAGATCAAGGCCGCGGGAGGCGTGGCCGTCTTCGTTTCGTCCGGAGAGGCCGTCTCCGCCGTGATTGCCTCGGGTTCCGCCGCGGCGGACTGCAGGAAGGTCCTCACCGACGTGCTGGGAAGATTCGGGGGGCGCGGAGGCGGCAAGCCCGATTTCGCGCAGGGGGGCATGCCCGACCCCGAAAAGGCGGAGGACCTCCTCAGGGCTCTTGAGGAAGAAATGGCAAGGTCGCTTTCCTGAGCAATATTAATTAAACATGCGGACGGTTGAGGTGACGATATGGCTAAGATAAATCAGCGCCAAATGAAACAGGCGATGAAAAAGATGGGCATCAGCCAGTCCGAGGTCCCCAATGTGACAGAAGTTATCATAAGGACCAGGGACAACGAGACTGTGATCACGAACGCCCAGGTGGTCTGCATCGACATGAACGGCGCCAAGAGCTACCAGATAACCGGGACCGAGGCCGTGAGGCCGCTGTCGTCCGCGTCGGAGCCGGCGGGACCGAGCATTCCCGAGGAGGACATAGCTCTCGTCGTGTCCCAGACGGGTTGCGGCAGGGAAAAGGCCATCGAGGCCCTGGAGGCGACGGACGGACAGCCCGCCGAGGCCATAATTAAAATTGTTTCGGAGTGAGTGAAATGTGCTTGGCAATACCCGGAAAGATCGTTAAGATATGCGATGAGACCGCCGACGTGGATTTCGGCGGGGTCATAAAACAGGCGAACGTCGCGATGGTCGACGCCGAAGTGGGGCAGTGGGCCGTCGTTCACGCCGGATACGCCATCGAGATAATGGACGAGGAAGAGGCCCGCGAGACCATCGCCCTCTGGAACGAGGTCCTGGACCACGACGGCGTGAAGTACCAGTGATCTCAGCGGAACAGCTTTTTCGAAAGCATGTTGCCCAGGCCGCGCCCTATGGCCGATGCGGCGTTGCCGACCATCCTGTCGGTGGCCTTCTCGGCGTAAGACTTTCTTTTCCGGGTCGTCGCCGTGCGTTTCGCGGCGGTCTTGGTTTTTGAGCCGGCGGCGGCCTTCGCCTTGACGGCCCCTGCTTTTTCTTCGGCCTCCCCTATGGCCTCGTAAGCCGTATAGTCATCGATGCGCTCCCTGTACCTCTCGTCCAGCTCGCTTCCGTATATCATCGCCCGGTAATCGCCTTCGGATATCTGTCCCAGATACGAACGCGGAGGCAATATGAACGCCCTCTCCGCTACGCCCGGGCGCCCCTTCTCGTCGAGGAACGACACCAGGGCCTCCCCCGTGCCGAGCTCCGTTATCACATCGACGGTCTTGAACTTGGGGTTTGCACGGAACGTTTCCGCCGCCGTCTTCACGGCCTTCTGTTCTTTCGGCGTGTACGCGCGGAGCGCGTGCTGCACGCGGTTGCCAAGCTGAGAAAGGACCGGGTCCGGGATGTCGGAGGGGTTCTGGGATATGAAGTATATGCCCACCCCTTTGGAACGTATCAGTTTGACGACCTGCTCGACCTTCTGCACCAGGACCGGCGGCGCATCGTCGAAGAGCATGTGCGCCTCGTCGAAGAAGAACACGAGCTTGGGCTTCTCCGTGTCCCCCACTTCCGGCAGGGTCGTGAAGATGTCGTTAAGGAGCCATACCACGAAGGTAGAATATAGCTTTGGATTATGTGCCAGCTTGACGCTGTGCAGGATGTTTATGAACCCCCTTCCGTCGCTGTCGGTCCTGAACCAATCGTCTATGTCCAGGGCGGGCTCGCCGAAGAATATGTCTCCGCCTGCGTCCTCCAGCGACATCACCGAACGCTGGATCGCACCGAGGGACTGGACGCTCATGGCGCCGTACTCCCCCTCATACTCCTTCCTGTTGTCCGATATGAAGCCCAGCACCGCCCTCAGGTCCTTGGTGTCCACAAGCTCCCAGCCCTCGTCGGCGCATATCCTGAAGACCATCCTGAGGACGTCCTCCTGCACCTCCGAGAGGCCCATCAGCCTGGTGAGCATGTCCGGTCCCATCTCGTCTACGGTCGTCCTGACCGGGTGGCCCCTCTCGCCGTAAATGTCCCAGAACTCACAGGGGAACCCGGTGTAACCGAACCCGTCGACACCCAGCTTCTCTATGCGGCCGCGCATTCCCTCGCTGTCCTTTCCCGCTCTGCATAGTCCGCTGACGTCTCCCTTGATGTCCGCCATGAAAACGGGTACGCCCATTTCGCTGAAAGACTCGGCCATCACTTTAAGGGTCACGGTCTTCCCGGTCCCGCTGGCACCTGCGATCAGACCGTGCCTGTTGGCGTATTGCGGGAGCAGATACACCTTCGATTCTCCCTTTGCAATCCATAACTTGCCGTCAGCGTACATTTTTCCGCTCCGGAATGTCAGAGAACGTTCCGGATTAACATACTTTATTCTCGAAAACGATAATACAAAAGTAAATGTGAGTAAGAGGTTTGGGGACTTCGGTCGGGGTTCAGAACTCGATGCCTTCCGTGTCCTCCGTGCGGACCCTGACGTCGACCTTGCGGTATGCCATGCGGATCCCGTTCTCCTCGAACTCCTTAAGCGCCTGCTCCCTGATCTCAGCTTCCACGCCCCAGGAATCCTCATAATCGTACACGAACGCGGCGAGCCTCAGCTTTATGCCGGATTCGGTTATATCGGTGACGCGGGCGAAGGGCATCGTCACGGTCCCGTCCTTGATGACCTGGGGCCGGGACATCGCTGCCTCCTCCAGGATTTTCTTTGCGAGAGCGAGGTCCGCATCACGTGTGACCTCCAGGAAGAGGTTGAACCGGTAGAACATATTCTCTCCCGTCATATTGGTGATCTCGCTGGCGGCCACCTTGTCGTTGGGCATCGATATTATCTCCTCGTTCCAGGGATTTTTGAACCATGTGGTCATTATGCCCACCTCCTGCACCTTGAGCTCCATGGATTTGTCGATCCTGACGATATCTCCGGCCTTGAAAGGACGGGTCGTCAGCAGGGTTATTCCACTGAAGAACTGCCTGAGCATGCTCTGGGCGCCCAGGGATATGGCCAATCCCGCTATCCCCGCACCGGCTATTATGCCCATCAGGTCCGCTCCCATCAACGAGAAGATCGCTGCGACGACCAACGTGACTATGATTATCTGACCTATCATCTTGAAAAGAGGGACCAGTGTTTCGTCCACCCCTCCGGATTTGACGTCGCGCCCTATCTTGGAGAACATATGGTCTAGTGCGATCACGTATGCCCTCCAGGATATCAGCGCGCCCAGCACGACATAGGATATCGCCGCCATCCTTCCGGAAACGTCTATGACATACTCCGAAGAGCCGAGGACCTTCAGGCTTTCATATATCCCGAATATCACAACAGCAAGGAATATCAGTTTGAAAAGAGATCCTGCGACCATCTTCCTTATCTCCCTGTTGCCCCTCGTCAGAATGTACAGAACGGCCGGGACGACTGCCTTGCCGACGATCGCCGCCATAAGCGCCCACAGCGCCATCGTTATCAGGGCCGCGGCCTGGGGGGAGTCCAGGGGGCTTGGGAGGGTGTTGGGTATGATGCCCAGTATCTTGTTGTAATAACCATATGATGACAGGCTCGAGCTTATGGTGAAGTGCAGGTCCTGGGCGATATACACGGGACTGTTGCTCCCGGGCCCCTCTATCGTAAGGCGGATGGTGAGGTAGTCCCCCCCTTCCTTGGTGTATCTGTCGGAGAAGAACGTCACATCGTATGTCTTTGACTCGTTGGGCCCTATCTCCACGGCCGTAGGGAGGTCTTCCGACCTGTAGTCGACGGCCGTAACTCCCGTTATGTCCATGGTGACGAAACGTTTCTCGCCGGACCCGTTCTCGATCCTGATGCTGACGTCTGCCTCTTCGCCCGCGTTGATGGGTATCGGGTCGTCGGTGTTCGGAACCTCGCCTATCCGGGACCCTTCATAATACAGGTACATCGTGACATCGTTCTCTGCGGGGTCCGCGGCCTCGGCCTCCGATGAGAACATCGGAAACGCCAGAAGCGCGACGGCCAATGCCATGAGGACAAAAAGCGGTGTCTTGAACTTCATGGATGTGAAAGACCCTCGTATTATAAAGTAAACTTGGAGCCTCCGGTTGTCAGGTTCTGTGGTCCTGTCCGTTTCTCGTACTTGAAAAAATAACTGCAGTTGGACCCCGAAGGGCATAGCGATACATGCAACGAAGGGAATACTGCAACAAATCTAAAAACACCCAGTCAATATGGGTAACCGCATGATAATCATAAAACTGGGCGGCAGCGTCATAACCGACAAGTCCCAGTATAGAAAATTCAACAGGGAACGCGTCTCGAAACTCTGCAGGGAGATAAAGGATTCCGGGCTCCAGGTCCTGGTGGTCCACGGGGCGGGTTCCTTCGGACACGTGCTCGCGAAACAACACAGGCTTCAAGACGGCTTCTCTTCCGACGGACAGATAATGGCCGCGGCGCAGGTGCAGTATGACACCAGGGACCTGAGCCAGATGGTGGTCAGAGAGATGATGGATGCGGGCATCCCCGCGGTCTCCGTGGCCCCCGGGTCATGCTTCGTCATGGAGGGCGGAAGGCTGATCGCCACCGACACGGAGGCCATCGAGAGGCTTCGCGGACTGGGTATAATGCCTGTCACGTTCGGCGATGTTGTCACCGACCGGTCGAAAGGATTCGGGATCTGCTCGGGAGACCAGCTCATGGAGGTTTTGGCCGACCTGTTCGACATCAAGAAAGTGATATTCGTCTCCGATATCGACGGGCTGTACACGGCAGACCCGAAAAAAGACAGGAAGGCGCGGCTGCTGGGCCGCGTGGACCTGGAAACGCTGCAGAGGATTAAATCGGAGAGCAGCGTAGACGACGTGACAGGAGGGGTGCTCTCCAAGATGGAAGCAATGCTCAGGATGAGCACCGAAGACCGCGACTGCATCCTCGTGAACGGCACGGTCGACGGAAGACTGGGCGCGTTGCTGCGAGGAGAGACTGTCACCTGCACTGTAGCAAGGGGCGGAATGAAATGACACCGATCAACAACAGAAAAGCCGACCATATCAACATCAGTCTGAACCAGAGAATAGCTCCGGGCTACTGCTACTGGGACGATGTCAGGCTCGTACACAACGCTCTGCCCGAGGTGGATGCGGACGAGATCGATACAAGCATCACCCTTTTCGGAAAGAAACTCGATTTCCCGCTGATCGTCACCGCCATAACCGGCGGTTTCAACGGTGCGAAGAAGATCAACGCCAATATCGCGGAGGCCTGCGCCGAACTCGGCATCGGAATGGGGGTCGGAAGCGAGAGGGCAGGCGTCGGGGGAGTGGAACCGGAAAGCTACAGCGTGGTGAAGGACTACGATGTGCCCCTGATGATCGGCAACATCGGCGCACCCCAGCTGATACCCCAGCACAGCAGGGACATTTTCACATCGGACGGCATCGGCAGGGCGAAGGACCTGATCGACGCCGATGTAGTGGCCATACATCTCAACTACCTCCAGGAGGCCATTCAGCCCGAGGGGGACACGAACGCCAAGGGATGCTACGATGCGATCCGCGACCTGACGTCCCTGTATCCTGTCATCGTGAAGGAGACGGGGGGAGGGATATCGAGGGACGTCGCGGCCAGGCTCAAGGGCACAGGGATCAGAGGCATAGACGTGGCGGGGATGGGAGGGACCAGCTTTGCGGGCGTCGAGCTTCACAGGGCGATCGCCGCCGGCGACGATGTACGCACGGGCATGGGCGAGACGTTCTTTGACTGGGGCATACCGTCCCCGGTATCCCTTGTCGAAGCAAGATGCGGTCTCCCTCTGATAGCTTCCGGCGGCATCCTCGACGGAATACATGTCGCATGCGGTATCGCGATGGGAGCGAGCTGCGCGGGGGTCGCGAACGCTGTGCTCAGGGAGGCCACGGAATCGGCCGAGGCCGTCAAAGAAAAACTTACCCTCATAAGGGAGGAACTGAGGGCGGCCATGCTACTCACGGGATGTTCGGACATCAAACAGCTTTCCAAAGCCAGGTACGTCGTGCTGGGCGAGACCAGACAGTGGTTAGAGGGACTAGAATGAACGCAAAAGATTATCTTAAGAAAATTTCGGCCGAGCTCGATGCTCCGATAAAAAAATACATTGAAGATGAGGAGCCGCGCGACCTCATCGAAGCTTCGAGGCAGTATCCTTACGCAGGCGGAAAGAGGATGAGGCCTGCTATGGCCATCGCCTGCTGCGGCGCAGTGGGCGGTGACAGATCGAAGGCGTTCCCCCTGGCCGTCGCGGTGGAATACATACACAACTTCACGCTGGTCCACGACGACCTCATGGACGGGGACGAGAAGCGCAGGGGGATGACCACCATCCACATCAACTACGGGATGCCCACGGCCGTTCTGGCCGGAGACGCCCTGTTCGCCAAGGCGTTCCAGATAATCGCGGACCTCGATGTTCCGGACAGCGCCATGAGGGGGATCCTCAGGTACGTGACCAGAGCGGTCTGGGACCTCGCGCGCGGACAGCAGATGGACATCAACAACGAAGGCCGCATAGTGTCAGAGGAAGAGTACATCGAGACCATCAGGCTGAAGACCAGCGTCCTTTTCGCCGCCGCCGCCGCCGGAGGTGCAATAGCCGGAGGTGCCGACGACAAGACCGTCGCTGCGATAAACGAATACGCCATCGACCTGGGCCTGGGATTCCAGATGTACGACGATTACCTAGGAGTCGCCGGCGAGTCCTCGAAGACCGGGAAGTCCGTGGGAAACGACATCCGCAAGGGAAAGTGCACGGTCATGATCACGCACGCCATGGGGCACATAAAGGACGCTGCAGAGCTCGAAGAGCTCAAAGGTATACTCGGAAAGATGGATGCCAGCGATAAAGAGATCGGCAGGGCGCTGGACATACTCGAAAGGTCGGGGAGCATAAAGTACGCACTGGACCTAGCCCGGGAGAAGGTCGATGCGGCCATAGAGAAGATACGGTTCCTGCCTGAGAGCGAAGAGAAAGAATTCATGATAGAACTCGCCCGCTTCGCCATCGACAGGGACGTCTGAAACTCCGGGCCGGCGATGCCGGCCTAAACCTCTTCATTCCCTTTTCGGCTCCGGCCCGGACTCCGCCCTGGCCTTCCTCTTCGGCTGGGTGACCTTCACATTGTTGTCTTCCGCAGGCTCGGACTTCATATGCACGTCCATCTGAGGGAAGGGGATCTCTATCCCGTTCTCCAGGAACTCGTTGTACACGCGCTCCCTGATCTGCCCATCGACGGAAAAACTGTCGTTGTAATCATAGACGTAAATAGACAGCCTGAGAGTTACGCTGGAATCTGCCAGCGCGGTCATCCTGACCCCGGGCATCGGCACGGAGCCTCCCTTCATCACGTTTGGGTTGTCTAGGGCCGCCTCCATCATTATGCTCTTGGCCCTGTCTATGTCCGAACCATATGCTACGCCGAAATATATGTAGAAATGATAGAACAGATTCTCGACGCTGTAGTTGTAGATGACCGCGGAGGAGACCATATTGTTGGGCATGGTGATCACCTGTTCGTTGTCGTTATGGAAGAACCTGGTGTTCATGACCCCGACCCTGTCCACTTTCAGGACTGTCCCCTCGGTGCCTATCTTTACGATGTCCCCTTCTCTGAAAGGACGGGTCAGCAGGAGCGAGAGGCCGCTGAAGAACTGATTCAGCGTGCTCTGGGCTCCCAGCGAGAGTGCCAGACCTGCGATGCCCGCACCTGCGATTATCCCCACCAGGTCGGCTCCTAGAGCCGAGAATATCCCTCCGGCCGCTATGGTGCCGATGGCTATCTTCCCTATCATCCTGAAAAGAGGTATAAGCGTCTCGTCGACGCCGCCTATCGACGTGTTGGTACCGATCTTGCGGAAGACGCTGTCTATGATGACTAGATACAGCTTCCAGGCGATTATCGCTCCCAATATGACATACAGCACCAGTGACAGGCTGTCGAAAAGCTGGACATAGCTGTCCTGTGCCCCGTAGACCCTCAGGGCCTGGCCGATGCCTGCCACTGTGGCGAACATCACTACCATTTTGCCTATGCCGCGCGTTATCTCCTTCCTGGTCTGCCTGTTGCTTCTGAGAGGCACCCAAAGTATTGCCGGCATGACGGCATAAGCTACGACGATGCCTATTATGGCCCATATGGCCAGTGTTATGAAGGCGGCATATATCGGCTGATCGAAGGGCTCACCTAGAGGGTTGCCGTAGATGCCCATTATCTTGTTATAGTAACCCTCGCTGTAAATCGCGGAACGGACGTCGACGCCTATTGGGATCTCGACTATCTGGCTCGTATCCGTAGCAGGGTCTCCTACCACCATCCTCAGCGTGACCTCCCCGGACCCGTGGGTATCGGGGTCCGGGGTTATGACGGCCGTGAAAGTGTAGCTTCTGTCCGAAGGAAGGATCGAAATGGGTTCATCGGAGTCCACTATTACGACCCCTGAAATGCGTTCGTTGAATTGCGACTGCTCGAAATATATCGTCCTCTCGCCGGAGGCCTGGGACTTGACCGTTATGTTGATCCTCAGATTATTTCCGGATGTGACCTCTATGTCAGGGTCCGATTCGGTATAGCTCTGGAATGTCCCGTCGCCCGTGGAATAAGTTATGTCGTATGTGATCTCTGCGGATGTCGCCGCATACGCCTCCCCGGTATATGCCAAGGGCACCGCTGCGAGGGCCAGTACCGAAAGGAGCGCCGCAACTGCAAGAGGCAGTTTGGATTTCACGTCTTCCCAAATAGATATTGGTTATTATAATATTCCCGAGCCCATTCGTTACCATGACGGTTCCCGATGTTGCCCCTCTTGCGCTTTTCGTAATCGCGGTCGCGGTAATGGGCTCGGCTGCAGTGAGCGATGTTCGAACCAGGACCGCCGGGGACCTTCACTGGGCCGCAATCGGTATCGCGGGGATCGCTTTCTGGCTGATCTCTTCCTGGCAACAGGGTGCGAAGTGGGAACACCTGGCCATGGCCGCAGGGTCCGGAGCCATAATGTTCGATGTGCTTTGGGATTCCGACAGATCCAAGACCGTTTCTGCCGTCATATACGGTTCGGTGTCCGTACTATTCCTGGTCCCCTATTCCTTTTCGCCTTCCGACCCCTTGGTCCATGCCGGGATGACCATTCCCGTGTTCTACGTACTTTACATGCTTATGTACGCGGCCGGCCTCCTGAGGGGAGGGGCGGACGCGAAATGCATGATCTCCCTTACTGTTGCATTCCCGGTTTATCCCGAGTTCTGGGACTTTCCTCTGATAAGCGTCCCGGAGGGTGTTCTTCCGGGGATTTTCGTCTTCTCGGCGGCCGTCCTTTTCCATGCGCTCCTGTTCTCGCTGGCCGGAGCGGCCTACATGTTCCTTAGGAACCTTCGGGACGGGAACACGGGCAGGAGGGCGCTGCACGGATATTTGATGGACATCGACGAGGCGGAGAGGTCGTATGTCTGGCCGATGGACGACGCCGACGGAGAAAGGCTTTTCCGGATACCCGTACCCGAAGAGACGTCGGCCGTGTACTCGAGGCTGAGGGCTTTCGGTGAAAAAGAAATCTGGGTCACGCCTATGATACCTTTCTTACTGCCCATATTCGCATCATCGATCTTCGTCGGGCTTGCGGGAAACCTGCTGTTCCTCATCTGACGATGTTGAGCCTGTGCTTGCAGCAGGCGCACCTTCTCCCGTCCAGCGCCTCGATGTCCACCAGATAGCCTAGGCGCTTCACCACGGCCGTGCCGCATTCCGGGCAGTAGGTGTCGCTGGTGCCTTCTGCCAGTATGTTGCCTATGTACACGTAGTTGAGACCTGCGGATATGGCCGTGTCCCTTGCCGCTATGAGGGACTCGGGCGACGTCCACTGGACGTCGTTCATCTCGTTGTCGGGATGGAATCTTGTGAAGTGGACCGGGACGTCCTCCGACAGGGTGTTCCTGACCCAGACTGCGAATTCCCGGATCTCGGACATGCTGTCGTTCAGCCCCGGGATCATAAGGTAAGTAAGCTCCACGTGCACCTTCTGGTCGAATACCAGTTTCACCGACCTGAGGACGTCCTCCAGGTGCGCTCCGCAGATCTTCATGTAGAAATCATCGGTGAAGCCCTTCACATCTATGTTCATCGCCGAAGTTACCTTGCACAGGTCTTTCATCGGCCTTTCGTTGGCAAGGCCGTTCGTGACCAGAACGCATGTGAGGTCCGGGTCCAGGTCCATCACGTCCATGATGTACTCGTACCATATCGTCGGCTCGTTGTATGTGAACGAGATTATGTCCAGCCTCTCGTTCCTGCACATTCCGATGAGCTTCTCGGGCGAGACGTACGTGGTGCGCTTCTTCCCTGTGGAATATTGGGCTATCGCGAAATTCTGGCAGTGGCGGCAGGTCATGTTGCATCCTACGCTGCCCACCGAGAACGTCTTTTCCCCGGGATGGAAGTGGTAAAGCGGCTTCTTCTCTATAGGGTCCACGCATATGGACGAGAGCTTGCCGTAGGTGTAGGCGGCCAACATGTCCTCCTCCCCATATCTGGAACCGCACCTGCCGTAGCTTCCGGGTCTGATGCGGCAGCGATGAGGGCATAGCTCGCACCTGTATAATCCTTCCTCCCTGGTGTAATATGCGGCCTCGACAGGGGGATTAATAGACGCCATGACCCAGCACCTCGGTTTTATCCGCATCGGACATCTTCGGCGAGACTCCGTTGTCCACAACGCCTATTATAGTGAACGGCGCGCCGGACGAGTATAGCTCCCTGATCCTGTCCTTCCTGAACGTGAACATCAGCTCGTACTCTCCCCCCCAATAGAGGGCCATGTCGTCCCTGGAGGCCCCCAGTGAACTGCAGACCTGCTCCACTCCCTCCCCCTCGGGAAGAAAATCACGCTGGAACTCCATACCGACGTGGCTGCATCCGCATATGCTCCATGCCGCCTCGGCGAGGCCGTCCGAAAGGTCTATGCAGGAGGTCACCGCGCCGGACGAGGCTAGCGCGATCCCTTCCTCCACTCTCGGCACCGGCACCTTCAGAGCCGTCTCCGCTTCCTCTATGCCCAGGCCGTTCTTCAAAGAGTGCCAGCCTGCCGCAGGTCCTCCGAGAGGGCCGGTGACCGCCACCAGGTCCCCGGGCGTCGCGCCGTATCGCGTCATCGGCGTCCTGCCCTCCATGCTCCCTATGGCGGTGGCCACAGCGGCCCCTGAGCCTTCCTTCGTGTCCCCGCCCAGTATGAATGTGTTGCAGAACTCGGCGCACTGGTCTGCACCTCCCATTATGTCGCAGATATCCTCCTCGTCGGTCTCGGCGGGGATCATGAGTGACACGAGAAGCCCGTTGGGCCTTGCGCCCATGGATGCCAGGTCGCTGAAGTTGACGGCCGCCGCCGTCCATCCGAACTCCTCGAAGGTCATGGTTTCGGGCATGTGCCTCTCGAAGGTCAGGCCGTCCGAGCATATGGCCAGGCGTCCGCTGATATCTGCCAGGGCCGCATCGTCCCCGGGGCCGTCCCTTCCCGAGGGGCGGACCGCCCTGAGCATCCTGCGGATCATCTCCCTTTCACCGATCTCGCCGAAAGAAGCCATCTGCCCCGGTATCGGATACGGCCCTAATATCTTTTGCACGCGCTTCTGGCGCAAATAAATTTAATAACATACCGACGATTAGTGCACAGAATGAAAATCGACGTTAAGTATGGAAAGGGTTCGCAGCCTACCGAGATCCCGGACGGGAATTTCATCGGTACGTTCTACCCCAAGGACGTGGAATGCCTTCCGCCGAACGATGTGATAAGCGAGTCGATCGGAAATCCGATAGGCTCCGACTCTCTCGAATCCTTCCTGGAAGGAGGAAAGGACATTGTTTTCATAATCAACGACGGCACCCGCCCTACGCCTACCGCCAAAGTGCTCGATGCGCTTTCGGAGATCGTCGATCTGAGGCGTGCCAGATATCTTATCGCCACCGGCAACCACCGTGCCCCCACGGACGAAGAGTACGACTTCATGTTCGGAAGGCACTATTCCGATCTGAAAGACCGCATCGTCGTCCACGACGGCAAAAGATCGGAATGCGTGAACCTGGGGACGTCGAAGAACGGAACGCCCATGGAGGTCAACAAGGTGGCCGTGGACTCCGACCGCCTCGTCATAGTCACCAGCGTGGAGCCCCATTACTTCGCAGGCTACACCGGAGGCAGGAAGTCGTTCTTGCCCGGCGTAGCGTCTTTCAGGACCATCGAGGCCAACCACAAGATGGCCATGAACATGGAGGCGCAGTCCCTGGCCCTCGAGGGCAACCCGGTGCACGAGGACATGATGGACGCCCTCAAGGCTGTGAAAGGCAAGAAGATATTCTCCATACAGATGGTGCTGGACAGGCACCAGAACATATACAGGGCGGTCAGCGGAGACCTGAACAGAGCATTCGAAAAGGCCGTCGGGTACGCCAACGAGGTGTTCTCCGTTGCGATACCGAGGAAGGCCGACGTTGTGATATCGGTCGCCCCCTACCCCATGGACGTTGACCTCTATCAGTCCCAGAAGGCGTTGGACAACGGCAAGTGGGCCCTCAAGGAAGGAGGGAAGATAATCATGGTATCGAAGTGCCGCGAGGGAACAGGCAGCGCCACATTCCTGACCCAGCTTTCCAGCTCCGGCGACCCGAAGGTGGTCCTGGAGAACCTGAAGAAGGAATACAAGCTCGGATACCACAAGGCGGCCAAGATGGCGGAGATCATGACTTGGGCAGAGGTCTGGGCCGTAACAGACTTGGACCCCGAAATACTTTCAAAAGCGAACATAAAGCCATTCATCAAGGTGCAGGACGCAGTGGACGCCGTGCTTGCGGACGACCCGGATGCGGAGTTCCTTGTTTTGATGGACGGAAGCGTCACAATACCCAGAGTTGAGTAAACATGAGCGAGTTCAAGACAGAGAACCTGGAAAAGGTAAGAAAAGCGGTCAACGTGTGCACGATGTGCGGATTCTGCAAGAGCGTATGCCCTTCGTTCAAAGAGATCGGATGGGACGCCGCATCGTCCCGAGGAAGGATAACGCTCACGTACGGCATCCTCAACGGAGACATACCGGTCGATGAGTCGGTCATCAGGAACCTCTACACCTGCACCACCTGCGCAGACTGCGTGAGGAGGTGCCCTTCCAAGGTGGACGTGGTGGACATCATCGAGATCTGCCGCTCCGACCTCGTGAAGAACGGCCACATGCTGGACAAGCACAAGGCCATGTGCGACAGCGTCGTGAAGTACGGAAACCCTTACCGCGAGGAGAAGGGCGTCGCCGAGACCCTCGGCGTCGAGAGACATAAAGCCGAGATCGGCTACTTCGCCGGGTGCACGGCCACCTACCGTTCGAAGGAGACCTCCAGGTCAACGATGTCCGTCCTGAAGAAGCTCGGTGTCGACTTCACCGTGGTGGACGAGTTGTGCTGCGGGTCCGTCCTACAGAGGGTGGGCTACGACCAGGACTACATAACGACGATGTTCCAGAGGAACATAGACGCCATCAAAGAGCTGGGCGTCAAGACCGTCGTCTTCTCCTGCGCCGGATGCTACAGGATGTTCAAGGTCGAGTACCCCAAGTACGTCGACGTGCCCTTCGAGATACTTCACATAACGGAGTTCCTGGCCAAGCGCGATCTCAAGCTGAAGCCCATGGAAGGCGTCACTGCCACATACCACGACCCCTGCCATATGGGGAGGCACTGCGGAATATATGAGGCGCCCAGGGAGGTCATAGCCAAGATCCCCGGCCTCGTGTTCAAGGAGATGGAGTACAACCGCGCCCTCAGCCACTGCTGCGGCGGAGGCGGAGGGGTGAGGAGCGCGTTCCCGGACGAATCCCTCGGAATAGCCGCCACAAGGCTGGACGAGGCAGGGTTCGCGGACATTATGATCACATCCTGCCCGTTCTGCGTTAATAATCTGGCTTCCGGAAAAGGAGACCGCGGGATCGAGGTCGTGGACCTCATGGAGCTCATTGACAAACTGATGTGATGCGCATGCTTCCGACGAAGTGGAGCGGGGGTTCGATAACGTACGAGCACCCGGTGATAATGGGCATACTGAACGTTACCCCCGACTCCTTTTCCGACGGCGGGGCGTACGCGAAGCTTAACTCTGCGGCGGACCATGCGTTCAGGCTGATCGACGAGGGAGCCGGGATATTGGATATCGGCGCGGAGTCCACCCGCCCCGGCTGGAAACCGGTCTCCGCCGAAGAGGAGATAGAGAGGTTGGTGCCGGTCATAAAGGAGATAGCGCCCTCCTGCGACGTCCCCATTTCCGTGGACACCATGAAGACCCGGGTGGCGGAGGCCGCCCTGGATGCCGGCGCCGACATCATCAACGACGTCTACGGACTCAGATGGGAGGGCATGGCCGAACTTGCGGCCTCCGCCGGGGTCCCGGTCATAATAATGCACATGTACGGGGAACCGGAGAGCATGCACTCGGACCTAATGACCGGTAACGTCCTTCCGCAGATCAAGGAGTTCTTCGAAGAGAGGACGAAAGCGGCCCTGGATGCCGGCATCGAGCGGAACAGGATCATCCTAGACCCGGGCATAGGATTCGGGAAGACGGGAGCGCAGAATGCCGAGATAATGCAGAGCGCGTACTACTTCAGGGGCGACCATCCGGTCCTCATCGGTTCTTCGAGGAAGAGGTTCCTTACCGCGGCCCTGGGGTCCAACGACGACGCGGCATCTGCGAAGGCCGCCGCGATAGCCGCCGACGGCGGCGCCAACATAGTGAGGGTCCACAACGTGAAAGCGACGAAGGACGCCCTTTACCGCAAGAGATAAAGTGCTGCGGTGACGGCTGCGACGGCCAATATTGCCAGCGCGAAGAATGCCGTTTCTTTCCTGGCCTCCTTCTTGGCGCGTGCCGCGTAAAGCGACCCGCATTCCTCAGAACAATATTTTCCTCCGAAGGGAATGGGCTCTCCGCAGAATTTGCAATGCGAGTGTTCGGGAAGTTCCGCCATCTGCGGGGAATGGCGTTCACCTTATAAATCAGGCATGCCGGCCCCCCATCGCACGTTGCGAAGAGACGGGGGGACGATATTTATCATCCCTTCCCCTGGGCCCTCCGATGAGAGCCGACGCCTCGGATTCGGACAGGTTCGACCGCATGAGACGGATCGGATGGCTGGACATGGACCGGATCTCCCGGTCCCGGTGCATGGTGGCAGGCGCCGGGGCCCTGGGGAACGAGGCGGTCAAGTGCATGGTCCTTGCCGGTTTCAGGAATATCGACGTGGTTGACATGGACCGCGTCGCCGGCTCCAACCTGAGCCGGTGCGTTATGTTCCGAGGAGAGGATGAGGGCCGTTTCAAATCCGAGGTCCTAGCCCGCCGCGCGACGGAGCTGTATCCGGACGCCGATGTCCGCCCGATAAATTCCAGGGTGCAGGACCTGACGGACTGGGATTACGACCTGGTGCTCGGATGCCTCGACAACTTCTCCGCCAGGATGCATGTGAACTCCCATGCCGTATACAGAGGCATACCGTACGTGGACGGCGCCACCGACGGCATGACGGGGAGGATACAGGCGGTACTTCCCGGAGGGCCCTGCCTCCAGTGTGCCAGCAACGGCAGCCATGCCAGGGTCGCGGACCTCAGGTTCTCCTGCACGGGGGACGCCCACGTATTCGTGCCCCGCACCGCCGCGGAGATAACCACCACGTCGGTCATCGCGGCCATCCAGGTCCGAGAAGCGGAAAAGATGGCCTCCGGAAGAACGGACCTCTGCTCCAGAGGCATAACCTATTACAACGGTGAGGTCGGTACCATGGACACGGTGGACCTCGACGCCGACCCGGACTGTCCGAACCACATGGGAGATTGAAAATGACGATGAAGATAACGGTAGTGAACACCGCCGCGGGAGGCTCCATAAGGATGGAGCTGGAGCCCTACGAGAAGATATCGGACATAATCGACGCAGCGGCCGACTACTGGGGAGAGGGCGCAGGCGCCTTCGTGATCAGGAAGGGGCCCAAGCTCCTGGTGGGTTCCAGGACCGTCGAGGAGGTCAACCTCTCGGACGGAGACACCGTGGAGATGATCCCGGACCCGGAAGGCGGTAGTTGAATGGGCCTCGTGAGACCCATACTCGTTAAAAGGATCAACAACGAGATCCATGATCTCAACCGTTATCTGGGACTTTCGATATCGGACATCCCCGAGGACGCCGAGTTCCCGATAATCCTGAGCGTTTCTCTGAGGAACTCCCCCGCTAAGACCTCGGAGACCGAGGTCGCGAGGGAGCACGGATTCGATCTGGTCCTCTCAGAAGAGTATCCGTTCGAAAGGCCGAGGGCCATATGGAAAACGGACATATTCCACCCCAACATCATGATGCCGGGGGACGGCGGATTCGTATGCGTGAAGACTCTGGACAACTGGAGCTTCGGCTCCAACATGACGTCCTTCGTCATGGGGGTCGAGAACCTTTTGGCAGACCCCAACCCCATGAGCCCTTACGGTACGGACTCCTGCATCAGAGCGTCCAAATGGTATACGGAGAACAGGCCGAGGTTCGATGCGAAGGTCAGCTACGGTGATGGAGATGCCTAAAGTGATATCGTCCGAGAAGACCGGACGTAAGTACAGGAGGCGCAGCGTCCGGGGGGTGCCCCTGTTCATGGACGAGGGCATCATCTCCGATATGGCGAACCATGCGGACATCGGCTACGCGGAAGACAAAGAGGTCCTGGGACTGATATCGGGACGGGTCTACAGGGACGAAGAGGGCGAATATTCCATCGCCTCCGGGACGGCCACGGCGAGGCTCGATGCTACGGGAGTGAGCGTAAGGTTCGACCCGGACTGCCTCGAAGACCTGTTCGCATCGATCGACGAAAGCGGAGGGGACGCGGTGATCGGATGGTATCATTCGCATCCCGGGTTCGGATGCTACCTTTCAGACGTGGACATAAGGACCCATTCGGACATATTCGGGAAGGGTACAGGGTTCGCGGTGGTCCTCGACCCTTCCGACGGGACGCTGATGGTCTTCACCGTGGAAGACGGAGATCCCAAGGCGGCGCAGATGGTCGTGTCCGAGGACCGATGATCATACCCAGATTGCGTGCCTGCTCTTCATCTGAGCTTCGTCGGTATCGAATTTCTCCATGAGGTCGGCGACGAAGCTGTCGAAGAAAAGGAGAACGGAGCCTTCGAACACCGTGCCCAGGGGGGCGTACTTATCGTCGATCTCCCCTGACCTCATGACGACGACCATATCGGAGGCATGGGCGAGCTTGCTCCTGGGGTCGGATGTGAAGCATACGACATAAGAGCCTATGCGCCCGGCGATGTTGGCCGTGTTGACCACCGACGCGGTCTCGCCTGTGTTGGATACCAGGATCGTCAGGTCGTTGCGGCCGATTATCGGCGTGGTCATCTCGCCCACCAGGTGGACGTCGATGCCCAGCTGGACCAGGCGGACGGCCAGGAGCTGCCCGACGAGCCCTGAGCGTCCGGAGCCGTATATGAACACCTTGCGGTTGTCCGAGACAAGCCTGGCGAGCTTCTCCCTGTCCTCGTCGGAAACGGAGGCCGCCGTCTCATGGCATTTCTTGGAAAGATATTCCAGGGCCGGGTTCATCTCATTCCCCGGGGACCTCTGAGGTCGCCTGCTTCTTCATATCCTTGAGCATCTTGGCCACCTTCTTGCTGAGGACCCTCTCCTCGATTATCCTCATGTACATGGCGTCGTGCTCCAGCAACGGAGAGCATGAGATTATGGTCATCTCCGGCCTGACGTCGGTCAGTGCGTCGGCGAGGGTTTCGAACTTGAGGTCGCCTTTCTTGATCGGGGTGTATTTCTTCTCCTCGCCGTCGGCGTGCTCCACGCCCGAGAACTGGGAGTATATGCCGTCCTTGCAGTAGGGCTCGGCCGCTTCGATCAGGTCGATGAAATCCCTGGTCTCCTTAAGCGAACCTCCGGTGCGGGAGTGGTGGTGCGGGAAGTTGACCACAGGCACCAGCCCTTCGATCTGGTCGCACATGTCCAGCACCTGGTCCAGGGAGCCGAACGTCTCCTTGTGCCCGGTGATCTCGATGCCCAGCTTCGGCCTGAGGCCCTCGTCCTGCCACCAGCCCATGAGGGCCGCCACGTTGTCGAAGATACGGGAATCGGTGCCCTCCCTCTCCTCCTTCGAGTCCCCTTTGTACAGGCCGAGGCTGGTCACGACCGTGTTCCCGCCCAGCGCGTTGAGTATGAGGGCAGAGTGCCTGATGCTGTCCATGTACCTGTCAGCCATCGGGGAGTCGGAGCCCAGGTCCATGTAGTACGGGGCGTGTATCGACAGGCTCACGTCCATCCTCTTGGCGACCTCCCCCGTGCCGTACAGGGAGCCGAAGTTCTCGGCGATGCTGTAGAACATGCCCACCAGCTCGTCGTCCTCTTCGATCGGCACGTCAGGGGAGCAGATCAGCTCGTCGTCCCTTATGAACTCGATGACGAAGTCCTCGGTGATGTCCTTCAGGGTCATCCCGACCTCCTCGTCGTCGGGGTATCTGATCTGGATGGTGGGCCTTACCATCTGGACCTCCATGGCCGTCAGGCTCAGGTTGTGGACGTCCTCGATGCCGTCCTTCAGGGTGCGGCCTTTGCACGAAAGCGGTATTCCCGCAGGTCCGAATCTAATCATGGTATCGGCGGTGCTAACACGAGTACACTATTAAACATAACGCACATGGCCCGTACGCGTAAGAGACCGGCACACGTATCCCGTCTGGGCAAGTTTTATAAACGAATCCCGCATACGACAGCCTTACCCAATGTCGGGAGAGTCAGAAATATGAAGGCAAGTTTCAAAACAGACCCTTCGCTGATCGCCTTGATCTTCGATCTTAAGGCGACGTCGAGGGAGAACGAATCTGCCATCTGGCGAGACATCGCGCTTCGGCTTGAGAAACCCAAGAGGAACTGGGCCGAAACGAACCTCAGCAAAATCGAAAGATATGCGAAGGACGGGGAGACCGTTGTCATCCCCGGGAAAGTTCTCGCAGCAGGCAGCATAACTAAGAAAGTAACGGTAGCGGCATTCTCCTTCTCCGAGAAGGCAGAAGCCGCGATTGCGGAATCCGGCGGAAAGGCCCTGAGCATAAGAGAGCTCATGGACGCCAACCCCAAGGGTTCCAACATCAGGATAATGAGGTGATTGGATGGTGGCTTTTATTGACGGAAAGGACCTGATCTACGGCAGGCTTGCAAGCGTTGTCGCAGAGAGGATCATGGACGGCGAAGAGATCATCATTCTCAACTCCGAGTCCATCATAATTACCGGGGAGAAAGAGATGGTGTGCGACAAGTTCAAGCACCGCACCGAACTTGGTGACGCCACCAAGAGGAAGGGACCTTTCTACCCGCGCAGGGCGGACCTCATCTTCAAGAGGTCCGTAAGGGGAATGATCCCCTGGAAGAGCTCCAGCGGAAGGGACGCTTACAGAAGGCTCCACGTATACGTCGGGACGCCCAAGCAGTTCGCCGAGGTCAAGACCGAGGCGCCCGAGCTCGCCAAGAAGAAGATCACCGGCAAATACACGACCCTGGGAGCCGTCTCTAAATTCCTGGGTTCTAATGTGAGATGATCCCCATGGAATGTGTCAATACAAGTGGAAAGAGAAAGTCCGCGACCGCCAGGGCGGTAGTCGAGGAGGGCAACGGGAAGGTGACCATCAACAAGGTCCCCTTGGAGATATACTCCCCGGAGCTCGCAAGGCTCAAGATCCAGGAGCCCCTCGGACTCGCATCCGAAAAGGCGGCCAAGGTCAACATCCGCGTGACCGTCGACGGCGGCGGAGTCATGGGGCAGGCGGCGGCGGCCAGGACGGCCATCGCGAGAGGACTCGTCGAGTATTACAAGGACGAGGACCTCGAGGCGCTGTTCAAGAGTTACGACAGGACCCTGATCATCAACGATACCAGAAGGAAACTGCCGAAGAACGAGCTCGGACACGGTGCACGTGCCAGAAAGCAGAAGTCGTACAGGTGATCGAGTATGATAATACCGGTGAGATGTTTCACATGCGGAAAGGTCGTGGGCAGCGCCTACCCCGTGTACGCAAAACGTGTTGGGATGGGCGAGGACCCCAAGGCCGTCCTCGACGATCTGGGATTCGAAAGATACTGCTGCCGCAGGATGATAGTTTCCCACGCCGACCTCATCGGTGAGATCGCACCTCTCGGATAAACATCTTAGAAAAAACTCATTAATGGGCCCGTGGGGTAGCTTGGTATCCTCCATGCTTGGGGTGCATGATACTCCAGTTCAAATCTGGGCGGGCCCACCTAATTCTACTGGCTACCTCATTTTTAGGGGGGTTTT
>ENA-UOOK01002367-UOOK01002367.1-fermentation-metagenome-genome-assembly--contig:-NODE-2367-length-23413-cov-24.883509_pt1 | contig 23413 bp, 22 predicted proteins | sample MGYA00245777_ERZ724023 | MGnify/ENA primary metagenome ERZ724023 (study PRJEB28704, sample SAMN03018312) | fermentation metagenome | biome: anthropogenic terrestrial biome; feature: soil...
CACTCAATTTTTATGGGTCTGTGTATATGTGTATACTTTTATGTATATTTGTAGCTACTAAATAATTTAATTATCTCACTTTATGAAACGAATAGTATTTCCCATTATCGTTTTAGCTATTATGGTCACAACAAGTTGTTCTCAACAGAAGGCCTCGCAAAACGACGGCCTCAATCTGGCTAACTTAGATACTACCGCCGCTCCCGGCGAAAGTTTTTATCAATATGCCACAGGAGGTTGGCAAAAAGCCAATCCCATCCCCGACGAATATGCCCGCTACGGATCGTTCGACAAACTGCGCGAAGAAAATCAATCGCAGATTCAAGGATTAATTGAAGAGCTGGGAAAACAGGAAAATGCCTCCGGATCGAATGCCCAAAAAGTGGGCGATCTCTACAAAATGGGCCTCGACAGCGCCAAGCTTAATGCCGACGGCGCAGCTCCCATTCAGGCTCAATTGCAAGAAATCGCCGACGCGAAAGACAAGAAGGATATTATCCGGTTAACGGCTCTGGTAGGCCGTTATGCGTCCAATCCGTTTTTCGGATTCTCGGTTGGCCCCGACGATATGAACAGCACCATCAACATCGCCCATCTTTACCAATCCGGTATCGGCATGGGCGACCGCGATTATTATCTCCTGCAAGACGACCACACCCAAATGGTACGGCAGGAATACGTGAAGCTTCTGGAAAAACAATTTACCAATGCCGGTTACGCCGATGCCGACGCCAAACAAGCGGCCGCACAGGTGATGAGTATCGAAACAGAACTGGCCAAAGCTCATATATCGAAAGAAATGCGCCGCCGTCCCGAACTCAACTATCACAAAATAGCTGCCGCCGACCTCAACAAGCAAGTCGCTCCGTTTGAATGGGACTTTTTCTTCGAACAAACCGGTGCTTCGGCTTTCGACAGCCTGAACGTATCGCAAATCGAACCGGTCAAAGCATCCATCGCATTGATAGACAAACAGCCGATCGACGCATTGAAAAATTATTTGAGTTGGAAAGTCATCAATTCAGCCGCAAGCTACCTCAGCGACGATTTCATCAATGCGAATTTCGATTTCTACGGCAAAACGTTAAGCGGAAGCAAAGAGTTGCGTCCTCGCTGGCGCCGGAGTATCGATGCGGTGAACGGCGCCCTCGGCGAAGCTGTCGGACAACTATACGTACAGAAATACTTTCCGCCCGAAGCCAAGGAACGGATGCTCACGCTGGTGGAAAATCTACGGATTTCGTTAGGCGAACGCATCAACCAGGTGGAATGGATGAGCGACGCCACCAAGGCCAAAGCAGAGGAAAAGCTGAATACGTTTATCGTAAAAATCGGCTATCCCGATAAATGGAAGGATTACTCGCCGCTCGACATTAAGGACGATTCTTACTGGCAGAATATCGTCCGCGCCTCCGAGTTCGAATACGATGATATGCTCAAAGACCTCGGAAAGCCGGTCGACAAAAGCAAATGGTACATGTCGCCCCAAACGGTCAATGCCTATTACAATCCGTCGTCCAACGAGATTTGCTTTCCCGCCGGAATCCTGCAACCGCCTTTCTTCTATATGAACGGCGACGATGCTATTAACTACGGAGGCATCGGAGTGGTTATCGGCCACGAAATGACGCATGGGTTCGACGATCAGGGCCGCAAGTTCGATAAAGACGGTAACTTAGCCGATTGGTGGACTCCGGAAGACGCCACGCGTTTCGACGAACGGGCTGCCGTGCTGGTGCGCCATTTCGATAATATTGTGGTTCTCGACACCGTACGCGCCAACGGAACCTATACCTTAGGCGAAAACATCGCCGACCACGGCGGACTCCAAGTTTCGCATCACGCTTTTCTGAAGACTCCGCAGGCCCAATCGAACGAAAAGATCGACGGCTTCACCTCCGAACAACGATTCTTCCTTAGCTATGCGAATCTTTGGGCTGGAAATGTACGCGATGCGGAAATCCTCCGCCTCACCCGTATCGACCCGCATTCTCTGGGAAAATGGAGAGTTGACGGAGCGCTGCCTCATATCGATGCCTGGTACGAAGCGTTTAACATCCAGCCTTCCGACCCGTTGTATCTGCCTAAAGAGCAAAGAGCCTCCATTTGGTAAATTAGCAAATCAGCTAATCAGCAAATTAGCAAATTTAAATTATATGTTTTCAGGAATTGTAGAAGAAGCGGCAACCGTTGTCGCACTGAATAAAGAACAAGGGAACCTGCACATCACCCTCAGATGTTCCTTTACCAATGAATTGAAAATCGATCAAAGCATCTCGCACAACGGCGTATGCCTTACGGTTGTTTCTATTGAGGGCGACACCTATACGGTAACGGCGATCAAGGAAACATTGGACCGCTCGAACCTTGGCTTGTTGGAAATCGGGAGTAAAGTCAATCTCGAGCGCAGCATGTTGATGAACGGACGCCTCGACGGGCACATCGTACAGGGGCATGTCGATCAAACCGCGGTATGCGCCGGCGTTACCGAAGCCGACGGAAGTTGGTATTATTCTTTTGAATATGCTTTCGACAAAGAAATGGCGCAGAAAGGATACCTGACCGTAGACAAAGGATCGGTTACCGTAAACGGCGTAAGCCTTACGGTGGTGGAACCGACCGAAAACTCATTTAAAGTAGCGATCATTCCCTACACGCACGAGAACACCAATTTCCATCAAATCCAAAAAGGATCCGTCGTCAATCTCGAATTCGATATTATCGGTAAGTATATCAGTCGCCTGTTGGCATTCAATCGTTTCTTTTAATCGATATTCTGTCACCGGGGGTGTCGCTCCGAGCGACATCCCCGGCAGATAAAACGGTCGACTTTAATCTTTTTAACACGAAGAATTTGTGTATTTGTTGGTTACAACGCAAAAATGTATCATCTTTGCAATCTCAAATCAATTTAGACAAGGCAACCCGGGTTTGTTGATATTATCGAAACAAATGAACAGAACAAAAAAACGTTTTTTCTCGTTAATCGCTTTTCTTACGATTACGATTGTCCTCTTTGCTCAAGAAGTAGGCTCCAATTCACCCTATGGACGATATGGGTACGGACTACTATCGAACCCGTCTTTCGGAGCTTCCGAGGCAATGGGGGGCATTCGTTACGGCTTACGAAGAAGTCAGCAGGTTAACCCCGGAAACCCGGCTTCCTACTCCGAAATAGACACTCTTACTTTTATTTTCGATTTAGGGGTGTCGGGGCAAATGACCCGACTCGGCGATGGAAGCAATATCCGCGATTACTATAATGGCAACTTGGATTACATCGCCATGCAATTCCCCGTTTTCAAAAACGTGGGGGTTAGTGTTGGCCTCCTGCCGTTCTCCAAAGTAGGTTATAATTATGGTGCTACCCGTTCGCGAGAAAGCATCCAGTATCAGGAAACCTATCGAGGCACCGGCGGGTTGAGTCAGGTGTATGGGGGTATTGCATGGGAACCCTTTAAAAATATATCTGTCGGGGCGAATATATCGTATTTATTTGGGAATATCACCTATAGCACCGTCGGAATACCGACCTCTACTTCCGCCTTAATATCGGAAAGTAAACAGACGTATTCCATTCATCATCTCAAATACGACTTGGGCGTGCAATATACTTACCCTATCGACCGGACAAGTTCGGTGACTTTGGGTGCCGTATATACGCCGCAAGTGAGTCCTTCGGCCGTTGTGTATCCCACCGAAATGTTGTACACGGCCGATCCTTATAAATATCCTTACTCCAGCCCGGCTCAAATACAAAAGACCGATACGGCCGCTGCGCAGACGTTCGAAATACCTCAATCTTTCGGCCTCGGCGCTACGTACATGAACGCTCACTTATTGGTCGGAATCGACGGAACGTATCAATTATGGAAAGATGCGTCGTATCCCTCGCTTTTGGATGGCATGACGGATGCCTCCCGTTTCAACAACCGGTATAGGATTAATGCGGGAGCGGAATATATTATCGATCCGTTAAGCCGGAATTTCTTCCAACGGATTCGCTTCAGGGGCGGGGTATCATATAGCAATTCGTACATCAATGTAAACGTAAAAGATCCCGCTACAAATACCAGTCTGGGAGTGGGCGGATACAAAGAATACGGCATCAACTTCGGGTTGGGACTTCCGTTCCGCGATAATCTATCGGGGCGCGTTTCGATGCTGAATATCGGTTTCGGTTATTCCAGACAGCAACCCGAAAAAAGCAATATGATTAAACAGGATATGTTTAAGATATCGGTCAATATGAACATTAATGAATTGTGGTTCTTCAAACGTCAGTTCAATTAAAAAGATTTTTGAAAAGACTCCCGGACATATTGACTTCTTTTCGTACAATAACGATTCTCTCGATCGTTATGTCGATGATATGGGTCACATCTTGTAAGAAAAAAGATGAGAACCTGATGGCTTTCGAATATGATCCGGAACAGGTGCCGTCTATGACTACAGATACGGTAACCACGTTAATTTCCGATTCAGGGGTGACGCGCTACAAAGTCATAGCCGCTGTCTGGCAGGTTTTCGATAAAGCAAAAGAGCCTTATTGGTTTTTTCCGGAAGGAATTTATTTGGAGCAATTCGATTCGACTTTCAATATCGAAGCGACCGTGAAAGCCGACACAGCGTGGAATTACACCTCTCAAAATCTTTGGAGATTAAAAGGAAACGTCCATGTCGAAAATATCAAAGGCGAACGATTCGATAGCGATGAATTATTCTGGGATCAACGCAAAGAAAGAGTCTATTCCGACAAATATATCGAAATAACGCAGGGACTCCGGAAAGTAAAGGCATACGGCTTCGAGTCGAATCAGGAAATGACGGAATATCGCATCTTCCGGCCTTTCGACGGCATAATTCCCGTGCAGGAAGATCTCGAACCGGCCGATTCGTTAGCCTCTGAAGAGCTCATCCAACCGGAAACGACGCAATAGCAATAGCAGATGATGAATATATCAACGCTTATCGGATGGTGGATTGCTTTTATGATCCTTTCCATGTTCTTCTCGGGCATGGAGGTGGCTTTCGTATCCTCCGACAAGTTGCGGTATGCCGTCACGAAAAAATCGGCCGGCCCTTTTAATTACATGTTGAATACGATCTACACGCATTCACACATGTTCATGAAAACCTTAGACGCGGGCAGATTGGTTGTCTTAGTCTTTTTCATCTATTTTACTATTCTCATCGGTTATCCCTATATTGAACGGAAAATTCATCCTAATCCCCTGCTGAATTATTTTCTGATCATTCTTTTTGCGACGTTTTTCATCTTGCTCACGGGAGAGTTCTTCCCTCGTGCCGTCTTCAAGAAAAACGCCGACGGGTGGGTTAAGACATTTGTCTTTCCGGCTTTCATTTTCTATGTTTTCCTCTATCCGGTAACCCGGTTCTTTATTATCCTTTCAAAAGGTATTCTCTCTTTTTTTGGTATCCGATCGGCTCTCTCGAAGGAACGAGAACTCGGACGAGTCGAATTGAATTCATACGTCCGGCAGAGCATTGAAGATATGCCCGATCAGATGCAGGTCGACCCCGAAGTGAAAATCTTTCAAAATGCGCTCGACTTCTCATCTACCAAAGTGCGGGATTGTATGGTTCCCCGCGCCGACATCGTGGCGGTCAGCGAAGATACCGGTGTGGAAACGCTCAAGCAAAGATTCATCGAAACGGGTATTTCGAGAATCTTGGTTTATAAAGATGATATTGATAATATCATAGGATATATTCATACGTGGGAAATCATTAACAATCCTGAAGATTGGACCAAAAATATCGCCTCTGTCTCTTTCGTTCCCGAAAGCATGCAGGCCAACAAACTGATGAGTGACCTGATGCAACAACGCAAAAGTATTGCGGTGGTAGTCGATGAGTTCGGCAGCACATCGGGCATTGTTACCATCGAGGATTTAGTGGAAGAAATATTCGGCGATATTGAAGACGAATATGACGTTAAATATAAATTTGTAAAACAAGAAAGTGACAACGAGTATGTGTTAGCGGGACGTGTGGAAATCGACCAGTTGAATGAGAAGTATCATATCGGCTTACCGGAGTCGGATGACTACTCGACCATTGCGGGTTTTCTTCTGCATCACCTTCAGCGTTTTCCTAAAACATACGAAACGATCATGATTGGCAAATTCACATTTAAGATACTGAAAGTGACAACCCGGAAAATCGAAGTAGTACGATTACATATCGAGGAGGTTATAACTTGACTCTATCGAGAGTGCCGCTCCAACCGACGCCTCGGCAAAAGAAATTTTTCCGTCAAAAAATAACATTATCTGCTTTATTTTTACTACCTTCGTGCCCTGTTTGGAATATATACATATTTGAATGTTTAAATGTAACTAAAAAGATAGTTCAATGGCTACTTTACAAAAAATTAGAGATAAAGGAACGCTTTTAGTCATCGTCATCGGCGTGGCTTTGTTGGCCTTTGTTTTAGGAGACTTAATCACCTCAGGAACAACCTTATTTAACAGATCGCGCGACAAGGCTTTTGTCGTAAACGGCGAAGTCATCGCAACGAAAGAATATGCAGACCGCGTAAGCGAATGGGAAGAATTTCAGAAAATGACGAGCGGACAATCATCGCTCGATGAAAACACCTCTTCTCAAATCCGCGAAGCGGTTTATCAACAAATGGTCCGTGAGCGGTTATTGGAAGATCAGGCAAAAAAACTGGGCTTAACCGTCTCAAAAGAAGAAATCAATGATTTGGTTCAAGGCGAAAACATTTCGCCGCTGTTGCAGCAACTGCCTTTCTTTGTCGATCCTCAAACAGGTGTGTTCAACAAAGCGGCCCTTACCGAATTTCTCAGCGTGATCAACACGCCGTCAACTTCCGCTCAACCCGAACAACAAGCAATGGTCGATCAGTATAAATCCTTATGGTTGTTTATCGAAAAAATGATCCAATACCAACGACTCGAAGAAAAATATGTTTCTTTACTGTCGAGTGCGATCATGGTAAACGATACGGAAGCGAAAAACTATTTCGACTTGTCTCAGCAAAACGCCGACATCACGTATGTGGCGCAGAATTATTTTTCTATTCCCGACTCAACCGTTAAGGTTACCGACGAGGAAGTAAAATCATTTTACAACAAACATAAAAAGACCTTCGTTTTGGAAGCTCCTATTGTAAAGTTGTCTTATTTCACGAAGGAAATCGTTCCCAGCGACGAGGATTTTGCCGAAATAGAAGCCTCGGCAAAACAAGCTTATGAGGCGCTGCAAAAAGCAGAGAACCCCGCTCCGGTGGTAGCCGACTATTCGGAGACTCCTTATCGCGACGTTTTTGTATCACAAAATCTCCTTACTCCCGGACAGTTAGCTTTTGCCCGCACAGCCGCGGTGAGCGAAATGTATGGTCCGGTACGGGAAGGGGACTCGTTTCAATTATATAAATTAATCGACAAAACAGTTGCTCCCGACTCGGTTCATTTACGGATCATCGCAATCCCTGATGCTTCGGCCGCAGGACAAGATACGTTAGTAACCAATTTCGTGGACAGTATCTATAATGAAGTCCGGTCAGGCAAATCGTTTGCGGAAGTAGCGAACAGCCTGAATCCGCAATCAAACGGCGGCGATATCGGTTGGGCAAGAGAAATAGATCTTACTTCTATAGGAGGCGATTTGGCTAAAAACGCTTTTAATGCTCCTCTGGGAGAAGTAATGAAATTAAGACTCCCAGGCCAGCAAGTTCTTATGCAAGTGGAAGAGAGGACATCGCCGGTGCAAAAATACAAATTGGCCGTTGTCAATATGCCGGTAGTGCCCAGTGAAAAGACCTCGAACAACGTCGATAATGAATTAAACCAGTTTGTTTCCATTCCCGATGTAAGTAAGAATTTCAGCCAATTGGCCGCAGAAAAAAGTTATTCTATTGTCCCGAACTTTTCGGTATCGGCTAATGATTTCTCTCTCGGACAGATTCCGGGTTCGCGTCAGGTCATCACTTGGGCTGCGAACGAAAAAGAAAAAGGCGCTGTAAAGAAATTCGATTTGACCAATATGAGAATCATAGCCCGGGTAGATGAAGTGATTCCGGCGGGTACGACTCCTTTATCGGAAGTCGCATCGACCATTCGCACCCGATTAACGAACGAGAAAAAAGCGGAAAAAATCATCGCCGATCTCTCTTCGAAAAAACTAGGCTCGATAGAAGCGTATGCTCAAGCAATGAATGCCACGCCCGACACCGTGAAGTTCGTCAACTTCAACACGCAAAACATTACGGGAATCGGTTATGAGCCTGCTCTGAATGCGGTATCCGCATTTGCTCCGCTCAATACCATTACCGGTCCGTTAAAAGGGAACATGGGTGTGTTTGTAACTTCCGTGGCGAATCGCACACAAGGCTCCGAGACCTACGATGCAAAAGAGCAGAAAAGAATCCTACAAGGCAATAACGCCTATCGCTATCAAATGCAATCGGCCGATGTTTTAAAGAAGAAACTGGGTGTGGAAGATAATCGATTCAGATTCTTCTAACCTTCATACAATAACGACTTAAAAGGAGTTTGAAACATTTCAAGCTCCTTTTTTATGATACCTGCTTGGAGATTAGCCACCGAAAACGAGAAAACGTCACCAAAGCATCCTTTTTCCGAGGGAATAAAAGCAGGGAAAAGTTTTGATATTACGGACTTTCGTTGTATTTTTGCAGCCACGTTTAAGAGAAAGAATATCGGGATGTAGCACAGTCCGGTTAGTGTGCCTGCTTTGGGAGCAGGAGGTCCCAGGTTCGAATCCTGGTATCCCGACGGGATCTGAGGCTGTTGAATAATTCAATAGCCTTTTTTCGTTCATGGAAATAGTAAACAAACCGACTATTTTGTAAAACAAGAATATGTACAGAAGCAATACTTGCGGCGAATTACGCCAAGATAACATCGACACCGAAGTTACTTTAGCCGGATGGGTATCGAGAATCCGGAAAATGGGAGGAATGACGTTCATCGACCTACGCGATCGCTATGGAATAACACAACTTTCCTTCGATCAAAAAATCAATCACGACCTCTTTGAGCAGGCCAACAAACTGGGACGTGAATATGTCATCCAAGTCACCGGAATCGTAAAGGAACGGTCTAGTAAAAATCCCCATCTTCCTACCGGCGATATCGAAATAATCGTTTCGAAACTCAACATATTGAATGCGGCCAAAACACCGCCTTTCACTATCGACAACGAAACCGACGGCGGCGATGATATCCGCATGAAATACCGTTATCTAGACTTGCGCCGCGAAGTTGTCCGGAAAAATCTCGAACTGCGCCACCAACTGGCGTTCGAGACTCGCCGCTACTTGAACGAGCGCTCTTTCCTCGAAGTCGAAACTCCTGTGCTCATCGGATCGACCCCCGAAGGTGCCCGAGACTTTGTCGTTCCTTCACGCATGAATCAGGGGGAATTTTATGCTTTGCCGCAATCGCCTCAACTCTTTAAGCAATTGCTGATGGTATCGGGGTTCGACCGTTATTTCCAGATTGTGAAATGTTTTCGCGATGAAGACTTACGAGCGGACCGCCAACCCGAATTCACGCAGATCGACTGCGAGATGTCTTTCGTACAACAAGAAGATGTGCTCACAATGTTCGAAGGTCTCGCCAAACATGTTTTTAAAACGATAAAAGGAATCGAGTTGTCAGACTTTCCACGCATGACTTATGCCGATGCCATGAAGTATTATGGCTCGGATAAACCGGACATCCGTTTCGAAATGAAATTTAACGAACTCAAAGACCTTACCAAAGGACAGGATTTCGTCGTTTTCGACTCGGCTGAATATGTCGGCGCAATCTGTGCCGAAGGCTGTGCCGCGTATACCCGAAAACAGATCGACGAATTGACCGATTTCGTAAAACGCCCTCAAATAGGCGCTAAGGGGTTGATTTACGTTCGCTACAACACCGATGGTTCGATTAAATCGTCGGTCGACAAGTTCTATTCGCAAGAGATCCTGCTAACATGGATTGAACGTTGCGGGGCAAAGCCGGGTGATTTATTGCTCATTCTTGCCGGGGATACCGAAAAAACGCAAAAGCAATTAGGTGAACTGCGACTGGAAATGGGCTCGCGCCTCGGACTACGAGACAAACAAGACTACCGATGTCTGTGGATCGTCGATTTTCCTTTACTGGAAAAAGATGAAGAACTGGGGCGTTACTTTGCCAAACACCATCCTTTCACCTCCCCAAAAGCGGAAGATATTCCGTTGCTCGACACCGATCCCGGCGCCGTGCGGGCAAACGCATACGATATCGTTATAAACGGTGTCGAGGTAGGAGGCGGATCAATCCGTATACACGATAGCAATCTCCAGAAAAAAATGTTCTCCGTCCTTGGATTTACCGAAGAGCGTGCACAAGAACAGTTCGGCTTCCTGATGGACGCATTCCGCTACGGCGCTCCTCCTCATGGAGGTATCGCTTTCGGGTTAGATCGCTTCGTATCCATCTTGGCCGGATTAGACAGCATTCGCGATTGCATCGCCTTCCCGAAAAACACGGCGGGACGCGATGTCATGATCGATGCGCCTTCGAGAATCGAACAAGAACAATTGGACGAATTAGGACTTATAATCAAGAAGAAACCCTAAGATAAGCCAACACATATATATGAATGCATCGGATGGCCTATAACCTTCCGGTGCATTTTTTTTCATCTATTGCGGATAATCATTCTTTTCGTATTGAAAAATGATATACTTTTGTATCGAAATACCGGCATATCTCAGAGTGAAATAAACAATATGACAATGACAAAGCTATACATAAAGAACATGGTCTGTGATCGGTGCATTATGGTGGTGCAAAATGAAATATGTAAAGTTGGTATCGGTATAAAAGATATACAATTAGGAGAAGTCACTCTTGAAAAAGAATTGTCAGATGAAGAAAGACTTGTATTGGACGCGAGGTTGACCGAACTGGGTTTTGTACTAATCGATAACAAAAAGAGCCGTATCATAGAAAAAATAAAGAATATTATCATTCACTACATACATTATGGGGCGAATGACACAAAGTCCAATTTATCAAATATATTAAGTACTGAATTGCATCATGATTATAGCTACTTGTCCAATTTATTTTCGGAAGAAGAAGGTACGACAATTGAAAAATACTCTATCGCTCAGAGAATAGAGAAAGTGAAAGAATTATTGGTATATGATGAGTTGTCGTTGAGTGAGATTGCTTACCGCCTGAACTATTCCAGCTTGGGGTACCTGAGCAATCAGTTCAAAAAAGTGACTGGCGTTACTCCCAGTCGTTTCAAACAGATCAAAGAAAACAAAAGGAAGCCATTGGACAAAGTGTAAATCTTACAAATCTATTCCAGAAATACACAATAACCCGAATCGAAATTGTCATCACCTTTGTACCGTAAAATAAAACAAAGAATGTATGACAATAAACGATAAAAGCCCGGCAAAAGCAGAAGACCTCATACAACAGTCTTTTCCGGTATTGAATATGAGTTGCGCTTCATGCGCTGTGAATGTAGAAAACATCGTGAAATCGATAGACGGAGTTGCCGATGCTTCCGTAAATTTTGCCACCGCTACATTGTCGGTAAAATACATGGCGAATAAGATCGATCCGCCGGCTTTGCAAAAAGAAGTTCAATCTGCCGGTTATGACTTACTTATCGAAGATGAAACGTCCCGACAAGAACTGCTTGAAACCATTCGCGAAAAAAATTTCCAGACGTTAAGGAATAAAACCTTTTTGGCCGGTATCCTTTCACTTCCGGTAGTTATGATCGGTATGTTCTTTATGGATTTGCCCTATGGTAACGAAATCTCATGGCTGTTTTCAACACCCGTTGTATTTTGGGTAGGCAAGGGCTTTTTCGTCAATGCATGGAAACAAGCGAAACATCGCTCTGCCAATATGGACACGTTGGTTGCATTGAGCACAGGAACGGCTTATTTATTCAGCGTATTCAATATGTTGTTTGCAGATTTCTGGCTTGCAAGAGGCTTGCAGCCCCATGTGTATTTTGAAGCTTCGGCGGTGATTATTTTCTTTATCCTTTTAGGTAAACTATTGGAAGAAACAGCAGAAGGAAATTCCTCTTCTGCAATTAAAAAGTTGATGGGACTACAGCCGAAAACGGTGACGATCGTTTTGCCCGGCGGACAGGAAAAACAAGCCTGTATCGGAGATGTAACTATAGACGATATCATTCTGGTAAAACCCGGTGAAAAAATCGCAGTAGATGGTATTGTCACTTCCGGCAGTTCATATGTCGACGAGAGTATGTTGAGCGGTGAATCCGTACCGATACTGAAAGAAGAGAATGAAAAGGTGTTTGCCGGCACGATCAATCAAAAAGGCAGTTTCAAGTTTAAAGCCGAAAAAATCGGTAAGGAAACGGTGCTCGCTCAAATCATTAAAACAGTACAGGATGCGCAAGGCAGCAAAGCTCCGGTTCAAAAACTCGTCGATAAAATTGCCGGCATATTTGTTCCGACAGTAATAGGAATAGCCCTAATCACGTTCATTATATGGCTGCTGTTTGGAGGCCAAAATAATGTTGCACACGGACTTTTAGCGGCGATTACCGTTTTGGTGATTGCCTGTCCCTGTGCATTGGGATTGGCTACCCCTACGGCGATTATGGTTGGTATAGGAAAAGGTGCGGAAAACGGAATTTTAATCAAAGATGCCGAATGCCTGGAACTTGCCAGGAACATACAATCAGTCGTACTGGATAAGACCGGAACCATCACGAAAGGAAAGCCACAGGTAACGGATAGTAAATGGCTTGACGAAACGGACTTAGGCAAACGAGTCTTATTAAGTATCGAAAAACAATCCGGGCATCCATTGGCAGAAGCGGTCGTTAACTATCTGGAATATGTGCAAGATGTTTCATTATCCAAATTCGAGAGTATTACCGGTAAAGGGGTAAAAGCAATGTACAAGGGTGAAAGTTATTTTGTCGGCAACAAACAACTACTGACAGAGAACAATATTCCCATAACAAATGGCTTACAACAGCAAGCTGAAGAATGGGCTAAACTATCAAAGACGGTAATCTGGTTTGCGAGCGGTAAACAAACCCTTTCTGTATTGGCTATCTCAGACAAGATAAGAGAAACCTCGGTAGAAGCCATCCGGCAAATACAAGAGATGAGAGTTAACGTGTATATGCTCACAGGCGATAATGAGTTTACTGCACAAGCTGTTGCACAGCAAACAAACATACCGTATTATAAGGCGGAAGTGCTGCCGCAAGACAAAGCGGATTTTGTAAAAGAACTTCAACGCAAAGGAGAAGTAGTAGCCATGGTGGGCGACGGAATTAATGATAGTACAGCCTTGGCGACGGCGGATGTAAGTATTGCCATGGGCAAGGGAAGCGATATCGCCATGGAAGTAGCGAAAATAACAATCATTTCGCCGGATCTTACCAAGATATCCCAAGCCATCCGATTATCGCGTCAAACCGTATCGACCATCAAACAGAACTTGTTCTGGGCATTTATATATAATCTTGTCGGTATTCCTGTCGCCGCAGGAATCCTTTATCCGGTCAACGGTTTTTTACTCAACCCCATGATTGCGGGAGCGGCTATGGCTTTAAGTAGTGTCAGTGTAGTATGCAACAGTTTGCGGTTAAAATGGAAGAAATAGACAACTGCGTTTAATCACAATTTTATATCCGTTCTCAATCATCAAAATTAGAAGAAAATGAGCAAAGAAAATCAACAAATTTTTAAGTTTAAAACAAATATCCATTGCAGTGGTTGTGTAGCAAAAGTAACTCCATTTCTTGATAAAACTGAAAGAGTTTCTCATTGGGATGTGGATATCGTCGGTAGCGACAAAATGCTTACAGTGAAATCAAAAGGAATAACTGAGCAGGAGATAATGGAAATTGTAGAAAAAGCATGGTTTAAAATTGAACCGTTGAAACTATAAATATTTTTATCTATGGGACATAATAAATGAATCAAAAAACTCAACGAAGAAAACAGAAATCTATCGGTAGGAAGAATTTAAAATCTACCGGTAAGGTTATTGTGCCAAGAAAAAGAAGAAAGACCTTTTTTTCTAAATACGACACTGTTATTATTCTGTTTATTGGTTCACTTATAGGATTTTCAATTTGGTATTTTTTTATAAGATGTGGCAATATTCATTGCATACGTAATTCTTTGGTTGTTCCTTATGTCGGAATATCCGCATTTATAACTTGGTGCATATTTATGGCTTTTTTCAAAAAATAAAATATAAAAGTGATTAGCTTAATAAAAAAAATAACGATAATTGATTGAAAGTATGCAGTTCGTCACTCTCCCAAATCCCCTTCGAACTTCTCCAAAAAGGGGATCCGACGCTTTGCGGAATCCTATAAACCTAAATGAGCTTTTCCATTCGTTCCCTATCCAATACCGTCAGTTTGCGCTTATAAAGGGTGATAATTTCCTCGTTAATCATCTCTCCGATCGTGCGGGCCAACGAAGGGCGTTGTACGCCGAAATATTCGGCAAGCTGTGTTTGTGTGCGTTTAAGGATAAAGCTGTTTTGCAAAGGCGTGGTATTCTCAAGGATATACAACGACAACCGTCCCTTCAAGCTTTTTATGGTAAACAGTTGTAATTTGTTCGCCAAGAAAACGGTCATATTCGAGTTAAGTCTCATAAAATTGAGGAGCAACTCCTTGTTCTTCATCATTTCCTGCAACCAAACCGAATCCGGAATCATATAGAATACGCAGGGTCCCGATGCCACAACATCTACCGGAAAGCGGTTTTGTCCGGCAAAAATAAATGCCGGAGCCAGGGGATGCACCGCCTCAATAAAATCGATCTCGATGACATTTCCTTCTTTGGTAATCATTTCGGTACGAACCAACCCGTCGACCAACAAATAAAGAAAACGGATGGTATCGCCTTGACGGGCGACATACGCCCCTTTCTGCAACGTCCGGACTTCCGCCACCGAACGCTCCATAATCTGCGTAATCTCTTCTTGAGAAAGCCCTTGGAAAAGAGGGCAACCCGATAAATCATATTCTCCCATACACGTGTAAGCCGTAAATAACGTGAACAATGTCAGCAAAGGTAACGAATTTGCTTTTGAAAAATAGTTAAATCGCCTACATGTAACTCAAGTTACATTTTTTGTGATTCCTCTAATGTACTTTTGTCATAACAGGAATATATAAAACTAAAAATAAAAGAGATGGATAAAATGTTTTGTTTTCAATGTCAGGAAACGGCCAAAAACGAAGGCTGTACGGTAAAAGGGGTATGCGGAAAAACCGCTACTGTGGCAAATCTACAGGATTTACTGGTATTCCTATGCAAAGGGATATCTCATTACACGGTTCGTTTAAGGGACCGTAAGATAGAAATACCGGAAATCAACCGGTTTATTACGGATAGTTTGTTCATGACCATCACGAACGCGAACTTCGACAAAAGCCGCTTCATCACCCGTATACTTATGGCATATGAATTGCGAAATGCCGCAAAAGAAAAATATCTTTCGAGCGGAGGCGATATAAATGAGATCGCTTTCGAAGGGGCGTTCTGGACCGGCGAAAGGGAAGAGCAAATGGCCGAAAAAGCCGAACAGGTGGGAATATTGACAACGGAAAACGAAGATATCTGCTCGCTGCGGGAACTAACCATTTACGGGCTAAAAGGAATGGCAGCCTACGCCGAACATGCTTATAATCTCGGATATACCGACGACGGCATCTATGCATTCATGCAAAAGGCATTGGTCGCGACGGCCGACGATTCGCTATCGGTAGACGAACTGACCGGACTGGTACTCGAAACAGGACAATACGGTGTTCAGGTGATGGCATTGCTCGATAAGGCCAATACTTCGAGTTATGGAAATCCCGAAATAACAATGGTAAACCTGGGTGTCCGCAACAATCCGGGTATTTTGATCAGCGGTCATGACATGAAAGACATGGAAGAGTTGTTGAAGCAAACCGAAGGTACAGGAGTGGATGTGTATACCCATAGCGAAATGCTGCCGGCGAATTATTATCCGGCTTTCAAAAAATACGCCCATTTCGTGGGAAACTATGGCAGCTCATGGTGGCATCAGACGGAGGATTTCGAACATTTCAACGGGGTCATCCTTTTCACGACAAACTGTATTGTCCCGCCTAAGAAATCGGCAACGTATACCGGCCGCGTATATACCACGGGGGCCACGGGATTTGAAGGATTCAAACATATCGAAGACCGCAAAGACGGCCGTCCCAAAGATTTTTCAGCCGTCATCGAACACGCAAAGCAATGCGCCTCCCCCGAAGAGATTGAAACCGGCACCATTGTCGGCGGATTTGCGCATAATCAGGTCATCGCCTTAGCCGATAAAGTGATCGATGCGGTAAAGACCGGCGCCATCCGTAAGTTCTTTGTAATGGGAGGATGTGACGGACGCATGCGTGGGCGGAACTATTATACCGAATTCGCCGAAAAGCTTCCCAAAGATACGGTTATTCTCACGGCGGGTTGCGCCAAATATCGTTACAACAAGCTTTCCTTAGGAGATATAAACGGCATTCCTCGAGTATTGGATGCAGGACAATGCAACGATAGTTATTCTCTGGTAAAGATTGCCTTAGCGCTCAAGGAGGCTTTCGGACTCGATGATCTGAACGACCTGCCTATCGCCTATAACATCGCCTGGTATGAACAAAAAGCGGTCATCGTCCTTTTGGCGCTCTTATCTCTGGGCGTTAAGAACATTCATTTAGGCCCTACCCTTCCGGCTTTCCTTTCACCCAACGTCGCCAACGTGCTGGTCAGGAATTTCGGAATCGCGGGAATTTCCTCGGTCGATGAAGACATGAAAGTACTATTATCCGTCAAGCGGCATGAAGCCGTTAAACGGATAAGTGTACTTAAAAATCTATAAAACACGACTTTTGTAACCTCGGTTACAACTTTCTTTGCTTCTATAGAATATCTTTGTGTATGAAAATTCATCCGTAAACATAAAAAGAAAATGGCAACATACGAAAAAGCAACCTCTTATAAATTGGACGATACGATCACTTACGCCCAAGGAGGCATTATCAGCAAACAAGTAACGAAGAATAAGGCGGGCAATATCACTCTCTTCTCTTTCGACAAGGATCAGGCGCTCACCGAACATACATCTCCCTATGACGCATTCGTGCAGATTCTCGACGGCGAAGCGGAAATCCGCATTGACGGACAACCGCATGTATTGAAAAAAGGCGAGTGCATCATCATGCCTGCCGATCATCCGCATGCCCTCAAAGCCACTCAACCGTTTAAAATGCTCCTCACCATGATCAGGGGAGAATAGAAAACATTTATACCGATAAAAATATGAGCGAAATCATTCAGAACTCCTCCCAACGCAAAGAAATGCTCCGGCATTTATTGCTCCGCCTTCATGAAGGCGAAGCTCCCGACGTGCTCCGTAAAAGGCTGATAGAAGTATTACGGTCCATCCCTTACAACGAGGTGGTCGAGGTGGAACAAGAACTCATCAATAGCGGCGCATTGTCCGAAAATGAAATTCTCGAGTTCTGCGACCTGCACACTGCGGTATTAGACGGGAGCATCGATCTAGAAGACGCGAAAACCATTCCGCCCGGACATCCGGTGGATACATTCAAAAAAGAGAATGAAGCCTTGAAAGCGGAAGTGAATAAGCTTGTCAGTTTGTTCAACGGTATATCTTCGCTCTCCGAAGACCATTTGCCCGGCTACATTTTACAACTGAGGACCGGATTCAATAACCTGTGGGATGTCGATAAACATTACAAACGAAAAGAATACCTCCTGTTTCCCTATCTGGAGAAACATCTCATCACCGGCCCGCCTAAAGTGATGTGGGGCAAACATGACGAGATACGCAGCTTGCTGAAGAATGCATCCGAGGCATTGGCATCACCGATATCGACCGCCGAAGAGATGGCCTCTGTCATTCAGTTGGTGCTCTTCCCCGCCGTTGAAATGCTCGACGGAATGATTATGAAAGAAGAGCAAATTCTCCTGCCGATGGCCATGGATACGCTTTCGGAGGAAGAATGGTATAAGATATATCACGAAACGCCTGAGTTCGGCTATTGCCTGTTCGATCCCGAAGACGAGTGGAAACCGGAGAACGTAACCCCTGCCGCGCACGAATATGTTACAGCCGATGCTATCCGTCTATCTTCCGGAGCATTCGATCTGTCGGAACTGGAAGCGCTTTTTCTGCATTTGCCGATCGATATTACCTTTGTCGATAAAAACGATAAGGTCCGTTTCTTCTCTCACAGTCCCAAGCGTGTGTTCGAACGCAACCGCTCCATTCTCGGACGCGATGTGCGCATGTGCCATCCGCCCGGTAGCGTACATGTGGTAGAACAAATCATTCGCGATTTCAAGAGCGGAAAGGAAAATAAAGCCGCGTTCTGGATTTCGAACTTCAAAGGCCGTTTTGTGTATATCGAATATTCCGCCGTACGGGGAAAAGACAATGAATATCTCGGCGTAGTGGAGGTCACACAAGACATTACGTCCTTACGTCAATTGGAAGGAGATCAACGGTTGTTGTCGTATGAACAGAAATAAGACCGATATCACTCCCGATACCAAAGTGGGAGAATTACTCGACGACTATCCGGAACTGGAAAGTCTGTTGCGACGCTTTTCCCCTGCCTTTTCGGCGTTGAAGAATCCGGTATTGCGAAAGACGGTAGCGCGCGTTACGTCCCTGCAACAAGCCGCTAAAGTCGGGAATGCCGATGTGGTGGAAATGGTCAATGCCTTACGGAAAGAGGCCGGACTTGCAGCGTTGGAAGATCGATTTTGTTCCGATGACACGGGCGTAGAGGTTCCTGTAGCAGACAAAGCGCCCGATACGCGGGTCACCCACACGTTGGACGTCAGGCCATTGATTCAAGCGGGGGAACATCCCAAAGAAGCGGTATTATCGCTCGCCGGTCGCTTACAGAAAGGCGAGTGCCTGCTCTTTATTGCGCCTTTTCCACCTCTGCCGCTGATCGATCTGCTGAAAAAGAAAGGATTCACCGTAACCATGCTCGCTCCACACGACGGAGCCGTGCACACATTCGTAGAACGGAGATAATGAAATTTACAGACGAATACTGCATGCATCACGAATTTTTCGAATACTCGAAGCAGAATGTATAATATCGAGTACTTCAATACGTTTATCCGTGATACGATAAATTATCAAATGAGAATCCATGACAATATTTCGATATATCCGGTTTTTGGTTGTGAGGTGACGGCATTCGGGATAAACTCTCCATCTTCAATATGGTGGATATGTTCCCACCATTCTTGTTGTGTTCCGTGAAAAGGGACATTGGGATTTCCCTCTGGGAGCGGCGATGTGTTCCGGTAAGCAGCGGTAGGCTCTTCTAATTTATTGACTTGTTTATCAGTTGATTTTAATTTCTTTGACATAACTGAATCATTTTGATATAACGCAAAGTTGGCAATAAATTCTATTTCTTAATAAGATTAATGAATTCTTCTCGGGTTTTCTGCTGATTAAATACCCCCGTAAAGTCCGAAGTCGTCGTAACGGAATGCTGCTTTTCCACACCGCGCATTTGCATACACATGTGTTGCGCTTCAATGACGACCATGACCCCCATCGGGTTCAGTGTTTTCTGGATACATTCTTTGATTTGCGTCGTCAACCGTTCCTGCACCTGCAAGCGATGAGCATAGACATCTACCACACGGGCTATTTTACTCAATCCCGTGATATACTCGTTGGGGATATAGGCGACATGGGCTTTACCGAAAAAAGGTAACATGTGATGTTCGCATAACGAAAAGATATCGATATCTTTCACGATGACCATTTGTCGATAATTCTCTTTGAACAGGGCCGAACGCAATATCTTCTCCGGATCCTGACGGTATCCCCGCGTGAGGTATTGCATCGCTTTGGCGACACGCTGAGGGGTTTTTAGAAGGCCCTCCCGTTCCACATCTTCACCGAGGATCGTAATAATTTCACGCATGTGATCCGCCAGCGCGGACACACCGTTCTCATCTTGCAGTTCTTCCGACAACATTCTAATAGGGATTAATTGGGGGTTTTATTCTCCTTGAACCGGTATTTTCACTTCATCGACCACAATATACATTTCTTTTCCGAAGGCCGGAAGCTTACGTTGCATTTCATGCATCACGGCATTGGCTTCGTCGCGCGACCTGAAATTGCCGACCCGCAAGCGCCAAAAAGGGGAGTCGAATAAAACCACCGTTTCGAGTTCCGGAAAGGATCCGTTTATTAACTGTTGCTTATAGTAAGCTTCGTTTTTCGAAGTACGCTGGTTGTTTCCGGCAAAAGCTTGTATTTTAAAACCACGCATCCTCACGTATTGTTCCGCTCCATCGCGTGAAGAATAGACTTTCCGTGGTGGGGCCATGGGACGACCGAGAACCTCGCGGATACTCTCGTCTTCGTATACGGTGACTTCCCCTTTGCCGCGCACATCCGTATTCAAAGCATCCAGAATCGCTTTGTGGTGCTTGGTTTGTTGCGCATATCCGGACACGGCAAGCGCCAAGAACAAAAACAACACCGCCGTGAATTTATACTGTATTTGCATAGTCATTTTTCCACAAAGATATGGAAATACCGCAGATACCAGGAGTATCTGCGGTAAAAAATTCCGTAAAACAATTAAAAAGCTTCAATGATGGGCAGAAACTTTTCAACACCCAACGAAGCACCTCCGATTAATCCGCCATCCACATCGGGATTGGAAAACAGCTCTTTTGCATTGGATGCATTCGCGCTCCCGCCATACAGGATGGAGGTATTATCCGCAATTTCCTTGCCATATTTTTCAACCAGCGTTTTGCGGATAAAGGCATGCATTTCCTGCGCTTGATCGGCCGTAGCGGTCTTTCCTGTCCCGATAGCCCATACGGGTTCATAAGCCAGGACGATCTTCGCGAAATCTTCCGAGGAAAGATCGAACAAGGAAGCACGGATTTGGCCTTTTACCACCTCGAAGTGGTTACCGGATTCTCTTTCTTCCAGCACTTCTCCGACACAGAAGATGGGGGTAAGACCGTTATCGAGCGCCAACCGTACTTTTTCCTTCAAGATTTCCGGCGTTTCGTGATAGTAAGCCCGGCGTTCGCTGTGACCCAGAATGACATACGTAGCTCCGGTAGAAGCGACCATCGCAGCCGATACCTCTCCCGTATACGCGCCCGATACTTTGTCGGCGCAGTTTTGGGCGGCGACACCTATTTTGTTTTTGTCCACCACACCGGCGACGCTTGCCAAATGAATGAACGGGGTCCCGATAATGACATCGCAGTTCAATGTCTTACCTTTCAACGCCTCGTTCAAGTCTTTTGCCAATGTCACTCCTTCTTGCAGGGTTTTGTTCATTTTCCAATTACCTGCTACAATGTTTTTTCTCATACGTTTTTACTTTTTATTTATTTATATTTCTTTGTATAGAATGTTCTATCTATTACTTTAATAAGGACTAAGGGGACGATAAACAGCAAAATAATCACAGCCAATGTGCGGCGATCACGTGCAGAGGTATTTTCGACCCTTGCAAAAGAAGCTTCTTCCAAACGCGGGGGAAGTTGTTCGAGCGACGGAACATCGCGATCATCCCATTCATGGAGGATCACGCCGTTTTTCAGCAACAGTAATCCCGGGTTGGAACGGATCATCGTTTTCAGCATCCGCTCATCGGCATGGGCAAATGAGAAAGAAGCCTTGTGCTCACGGCTCCACGTATCGATAACCGATGCCGACGATGAAGTGAGACAATAAAACGAATACCCTTTATCCGAAGCATATTCCGCCAGGGCGCTAAAACGCCCCAGATACTTCAAATGCATTTCTTCCAAATCATACGCAATCATCAGGAAGGTGTAGGAAGAATCCGAGAGAATCTGTTGCGTAATATCTCCCGCCGGAAGAAGTTGCCCGGATAAGCTGTCCGGCATTAACATTTCGACGGCAAAGTCTTCTATCGCGGGTTTCACGCCTTCTTTGATCAAGCGGGTTTCCATATCGACAAACGTCCATGTAGAATCATTCCAGGGATAGTTCTCTTCCGAGAATGTTTGTTGCTTGCCGTCTTTGCGATAAATAAAAACCGTTTCGTACACATCGCCCTCTTCCGGATCGACTTCCATCAGTCGGGGAATATCAGCCCCTATCTTATAAGCTCTGAAGTCGAAAACCGGTAACGTATAGCTATTATACAGCGCGAATCCAAATCCGAAAAGCACGCAAAACAAAGCTGCAATCCAAGCCGTTTTCGGGGAAAACAGCGGAACCATGCGGTGACGGAAGATAACCAACAGGATGGCGGCAGCCAGCAGTACCACATTCTTATAAAATGTCGCCCAATTACTGATAATAAATGCATCGCCGAAACAACCGCAGTCCTCGACCGGATTAGCCAATGCAATCCATAAGGTGAGGGGGGTGAAAAAAACCATAAACAACAGCACGCCGATAGTCGTCCATTTACGGTAAAGGCCCAACAGGATTCCGATCCCCAGCAAAAACTCGGCAACCGACAGCAAAATAGCAAGAGGCAGTGCCGTCGGGAAAAAAGCGGTCATATCGAATTCAATCAGATAATCCTGAATCTTATAGCAGAAGCCCAACGGATCGACCGCTTTTACAAATCCGGAAAAGGTAAAAGTCGCCCCGACAATGATTCGAGACAACCACACGGAGAGGGCTATTATCTTTTTCTTGAAACTCATTGTGGCATATCTTCAAAATGCAATTTAATCAAACCGAAAAGAGCATAATTAATCATATCCCTGTAGTTGGCATCGATACCTTCCGAAATCAGGGTTTTGCCTTCATTGCTCTCGATCTCTTTCGTACGATATATTTTCATCAAAATAAGATCGGTATACGAACTGATGCGCATACTTCGCCACGCCTCGTCATAGTCGTGATTCTTCGCATACATCAACTCTTTGGCCCCGGTAATATGGCGGTCATACAACTGAAGCGCTTCTTCGACGGACAGATCGATCCGGTCGGAGTAACCCTTCTCGAGTTGTATCAAACCGATGACACTGTAATTAACAATTCCGATAAATTCGGGAAAGATCCCTTCATCGACTTTATTTTCTTTTTTGATTTCCAGAGAACGGATCCGGTTGGCTTTGATATATATCTGATCGGTAACGGATTCCGGACGGAGAATACGCCACGAAGCGCCGTAATCTTGCAGTTTCTTTTGAAACACATTACGGCAGATGGCTATAACTTCTTCAAATTGTTTATTGGTGACGTCCATTTCCTGAGTATCCATCTATTTTTTCTAAAAACAATCAAACAAATATACATAAAAGTATACACATATACACAGACCCATAAAAATTGAGTGT
>ENA-UOOK01002368-UOOK01002368.1-fermentation-metagenome-genome-assembly--contig:-NODE-2368-length-23412-cov-7.110502_pt1 | contig 23412 bp, 21 predicted proteins | sample MGYA00245777_ERZ724023 | MGnify/ENA primary metagenome ERZ724023 (study PRJEB28704, sample SAMN03018312) | fermentation metagenome | biome: anthropogenic terrestrial biome; feature: soil; material...
AAATACGGAGCCAAAGTACCGACGAATGCAAATACTCCTTATTGGATATCATTTGTCGAAATCATAGCATGGTATACAGGATGGGTGTGAACAGTAACAACCCCTTGCTTTCATGCATGAAGTCTGCAGGTATTGAAGAAAGGCATGGTTACTGTAATGAAAGAAGAAGGAAAACGGCATTTCCCCATACGATATGGAAGACTCCTATTCGGTCTGGTCTTAATTATACTATCCTTGCTGTTTGGTACAAAGGAGGCTAAGGCGGCTGCGGCCGGTTCCGGGGAGATGGATTATTCCGAGATTCAGAAAGTGATTGACGATATTATGTCTTACGGAAATAAATTTGATTTTGGCTCCTATGTAGAAAAATTAATCAACGGAGAGGTAAAGTTTTCAATTGTTGATATTGGGCTTCAATTGATTAGTTCTGTAAAGGGAGAAATAAAGGCTAATATAAGTACCTTCGGCAGGCTCATATCGATCGCCTTAGTCGCCGCATTATTTACGAATCTGTCCATGGCATTTAAAAATAGCCAGGTGTCGGAGACCGGGTACTATGTAACTTATCTTTTATTGTTTGGATTACTTGCGAGTACCTTTGTAACGGCATCAAAGATTGCATCGGAAACGATCCAATCTATTCTGGAATTTATGAAGGTTCTGGCGCCGTCCTATTTTCTGGCCGTCGGCTTTAGTACCGGAAGTGCGACCTCAATGGTCTATTATGAAGCAACTCTCATGCTGATCGCAGCCGTTGACCTAATTCTTATAAGAGTGGTGATCCCTTTCATTGATTTTTATCTGATTATTAGCCTTGCAAATAATTTATCGAAGGAAGACATGCTTTCGAAGCTGGCGGGACTGTTTGGAAGTATTATTCATTGGCTTTTAAAAAGTCTCCTTGCCGGGGTGATTGGACTGGGCGCCATACAGGGGCTGATCGTACCGGTTGCGGACCGGGTAAAACGCTCTGCGCTTTTGAAGGCATCCGCAGCGATACCCGGGATCGGAGATGCCGTCGAAGGAGCTACGGAGACGGTGATCGGTGCGGGAATCCTCTTAAAAAATGCGATTGGGGTTGCGGGTCTGGTTGTAATCATAACGATTTGCGCCGTGCCATTTCTGAAGCTATTCATGATAGCCATGATATATAAAGCCGGAAGCGCCGTACTCCAGCCGATCTCGGATAAGCGTGTTGTAGAATGCATTAGTGCTTCGGCAAAATCCTCCGGGATGCTTCTGAAAAGCGTTTTTGTCGGAGCGGTGCTTTTCCTTCTGTCAATCACGATTGCTGCGGTAACTACGGGAAGTGCGTAATAAGGAGGGCGGGATGGACAAGATATACGAATGGATCAGAAATATTGTAATTTATATGATTTTACATACCATCATCATGAATCTTCTGGGAAGCAGCAGCTATAAAAAGTATGTCAGCATCATTTCCGGAATGATTCTGGTACTGATTGTCATTGCTCCGCTGCTGGAATTTATGGATTTGAATGATACCCTGGATCATTACATTGCTTCCAATGATTTTGCTATAGAAACTTCTGAATTTAAAAACAGTCTTAAAAGGATGGAAGAAAAGCAGGTGAACGAGGTATTTGGAGAATATAAAGAGAGATTACGGCTGAGTGTGGAGGGGCTTTTAGAGGAGGAGGGCGTCTATCTGAATGAGTTTGACATTACTTTTGATAAGGATGCGGCAAGCAGTACCTTCGGACAGGTCACAGGAATGAAAATGAAGGCATCTACCAAGGAACGCCCTGAGGAAGAAAGCGATGATCTTATCCGGATTAAACGAATCAAAATCGAGCAGATTGAGCTATCGGATGGGACAGAGCATGCAGGCAAAGAGCCGCCTTCTCCCCTTGAAATTAAATTGAAAAATAAACTATCGGACTTCTATAATATAGAACCGGATAATATAAATATTAGTATACAGGGAGGTTAGTGTGAATAGTCTCGCAAAAAACATGCGAGCCATTACAAAAACCAGTTCACACTAAACGGCAGAATGTTGGTTAGTGTAGAAGGGGTGTAACAAATCATGGCACAGCCAGAAATACGCCTTCACGAAGGCGAACTTAATGTTATGGAATTATTGTGGTCAAATAAAGCTTTGGCTGCAAAGGATATTTCAAAAATAATTAAGGAATATATTGGTTGGGAGAAGAACACAACCTATACGGTAATAAAGCGCCTCATTGAAAAAGGTGCTGTAAAACGTGAGGAACCCGGATTTATCTGCAGAGCGGCTATTTCCAAGCGGACAGTACAAAATATTGAGACAAAAGCATTGCTGAATAAACTTTATAATGGATCTTTAAGCACATTTTTAAATGAATATTTAAAGAACCAGGAGTTGTCACGTACCGAGATTATGGAATTGGAACGTATCGTTGGAGAAAAAAGATTTTAAAAATTACATATTCGCTTCCATTAATATATAAGAACCTTATGAAAGGATTTTTGCCAAATACCTGGCAAAGGTCCTTTTTGATTCGCTGCATTTTTGCAATGCTTTGCGGAACTGATTAAAAAATGCAATAGGAAATCCTTTGGGATTCTTTATTGAATATTGTTCCAGTAAGTGGTAATATATGGTTGTATATAACAATCGTAGTGCTGCTACGAATACGATTCTGCAGCAAGAAAGGTGGTTAATGATGAAGTATTTGAAAAAGTTTCTCTCCGTACTGCTTGCCCTGACCCTTATTCTTTTGCCGGCTACACCGGCTGCTGCCGGTTTACTGCCGGAGAATATGGATCTTAAGGGGTATACTGTAATCCTCCATACGAATGATACGCATGCAAGAGCAGTTTCCAACAGTAGTCAAATGGGCTTTACCGCTGTAAGCGCCTTGAAAAAGTATTGCAAAGAGGCAAACGCTGAGGTTATCCTGCTGGATGCCGGTGACACCTTGCACGGATTGCCATTTGCCAATCTCGTTGAAGGAAAAAGCATTGTTGACCTTATGAATCTGGCCGGTTATGACGCAATGACTCCCGGGAATCATGACTTTAACTATGGTTCCGATACTCTGACAAAACGATCGATTGAAATGGAATTTCCTCTACTTTCCGCCAATATTACAAGGAAGAGCGATGGTTCTAATTATCTTCCGTCCCATACCATTCTGGAGCGAAATGGGAAGAAATACGGTATCTTCGGATTATCGACTCCGGAGACTGCCTATAAGACGAACCCCAAAAATGTAGAAGACATTACCTTTGGTAATCCGGTGGATGCAGCAAAAAGAGAAGTAAAAGAGTTGCAAGCTCTGGGTGCTGATTTTATTATAGCACTGGCTCATCTGGGTGTGGATAAGGGAAGTGAATATACCTCGGAGCTAGTTGCTGAAACCGTAGACGGTATTGATTTAATCGTTGACGGTCACAGTCATACCACCTTCGAAGAAGGCTATAAAGTAAAAGACACTTTAATCGTCAGCACCGGAGATTACATACAGCATATCGGCGTAGTTGCCATTGATCCGGAGGGTAATATCAAAGGAGCCGGTTTGATCGATCAAACTCTATTTACCCAGACCGATCCTGCCATTGATGAATATGTAGAAGCTTACAATGCAAAACTTGAAAAACTCTTGTCCGAAGTTGTCGGATATACCAAGGTCGAACTGGATGGTGTCCGTGAGCATGTACGTGCCGGTGAGACCAACCTGGGTAATCTGGTAACAGATGCATTTCGTTGGAAAACCGGAGCCGATGTAGCCTTCACCAATGGCGGCGGCATTCGTGCTTCCATCAATGCCGGTGACATAACGAAAAATGAAATCATAACGGTATTCCCCTTTGGCAACTTTATTGTAACAAAGAAGGTGACCGGAGATACGATAATTAAAGCTTTGGAGCATGGGGTTCGAATCTATCCGGAGCTCAACGGAGGATTTCCACAGGTATCCGGAATAACCTTTACCCTGAATCCGTCCAAGCCGGCAGGCAGCCGCGTATCGGACGTGAAGATCGACGGCAAAGCCATTGATCTTCAGAAGGAATATCTACTGGCTACGAATGATTTCGTTATTGCCGGCGGGGACGATTATACCATGCTTGCGGATATCCCTGTAGTCAATGAATTTGGTTCCATGGAGGATATTATCATCGAATATTTACAGGAAATCGGCGAGGTAGATCTTCAGATGGAAGGCCGTATTACAATCAGTGAGTCTGCAGAAACGAAGGAGGAACAAGCAGAGCCAGGGAAAGAAGTAATTGAAAAAATTGATAAAACAGAAGAAAATGAAAAAACCCAAGATAGTTTCTTTATCTATGTAATCAAGAAAGGCAATACGCTGAAGAAGATTGCAAGAAATCTGTTTGGTAAGGAAAGTGATTGGAAACGGATCTATAAGTGGAATAATAAAGCCATAGCTAATCCGGATCGAATTCACATTGGACAGGAGTTAATCATTTATACAAATTAAAATTGGATTTGCCAATTCTTATGCATTTACAAATGCATTGCATTCGTAAATGTATTAACTACCAGTTTTGAATGAATTGCGGCAGGATACAATAATATAAAATGCAAAGGAGGTATTTATTCTATGAGTAAAAATAACAGTATCCTGCCGGAAAGCGATAAAATGGAGATTGCAAAAGAGCTTGGCGTATATGATAAAGTAAAAAGCAATGGTTGGGGAGAGGTTTCTTCGAAAGATTGCGGCAATATTGTCAAGAAAGCTTTAGAAAAGCAGGATAGGGAAGAAAATAATAAATAATTTATTGAAGCCAAGTAACTGACTGGGATGAATCGCTTAATTCCAGTCAGTTTTCGGTTTTCCAGCTTACCTTTTCATTAAGCAGACCAGTAAGGCCAGAGTTTGATGAAAGATACTATATTATACCACAAAAGAAGGAAAGTGGAAACATATGTTTGCTTTATTAAGAGCAATTCATCCCACCATCTTCACTTTCGCTTAGAGGTGGAAGACTTCTTGCCTAAAATGTCGTTAAAATAGATTTCCATTATGGAGCTATATGATATAATGGAATAAAAAAGAGGTATTACATATGGCAAAATATGAAAGGACCATCACAGGTCAATTTGAAGACATGATCTATCGGCTGCAGAAAGCTATAGAATCCAGTGCATTAACAATGAATTTAGTGGATGAAAGCAATTATTCTTCCGGTGATACCAAAATAGCAGTGCGCGTATATGATAAATATTTCATGAGAAATAGCAGTAGAGCAAGCTTAAGTCTGACCATTGCCGGTCATGGGAATCAAATCTTCATTTCAGCGATTGGTGCCGGCGGGGGACAAGGTGTTCTCTTCAACTTCAGCTTGGGAGCAGAAGAGCAAATGGTGGATGTGGTACGAAAATGTATTGAACGGATGGAATAAATAGTGAAAAAATATAAGTGAAACGATATTAGAAGGAGTCCTATGCCACAGAATTCTCTTGCAATTTTTGATCCGCTTACCGCAGATTGGTTCCGCCGCACACTCGGTAAGCCGACTGCCATACAAGATGCCGCATGGCCGGCCATTTTTTCCGGCGGTCATACCTTAGTATCCGCACCAACCGGTACCGGTAAAACCCTTTCTGCCTTTTTAGTTTTCATTGACCGGTTCCTGGCGGAGGCACGCTCCGGCACGCTAAAGGAGCAGCTTAAACTCATTTATATATCACCGCTCAAGTCCTTGGCCGGTGATATACGGGAAAATCTACGTCGTCCACTTGATGGGATTTTAGAAGAAGAGCGCAAACAAAACCCTTCTGCGGAAAGTACCTTTTCAAAATTAACGATCGCGATTCGGACCGGGGATACACCGCAGAAGGAACGCCGGAATATGATCAAGCATCCTCCCCATATCCTAATTACAACACCAGAATCGCTTTTTCTAATGCTGACAAGTCAATCCGGTAAAAAGATTTTATGTACCGCGCAAACGGTTATCATTGATGAATTGCATGCTCTTATTGACTCGAAACGTGGTGCCCACCTGATGCTTTCCCTTGCCCGTCTGGACGAGCTTTGCGCGAAGCCATTACAACGGGTCGGGCTGTCTGCTACCATGAAGCCGCTTCACCTGGCTGCGGAGTATCTATCCTCCGATCCGGTTACCGTTATCGCACCCGCGATGCAGAAGAAGGTGCAGCTTGAAGTAACCAGTCCGTGGTCCGATACGCGTCTTTTGCAGAAAGATTCGATCTGGCACGAGCTGGCCGGAACAGTAGTTGATCTTTGTAAAGGATCACGAAGTGTTATCGCATTTGTCGAAGGCCGTGCTTATGCAGAAAAGCTTGCCTATCATGTGAATCAATTAGCCGGTGAGGGATTTGCCAGAACCCATCATGGAAGCTTATCAAAAGAGCAGCGTTTCGAGGTGGAAAATGACCTGAGAAATGGGAACCTGCGCTTGCTATGTGCTACCTCCTCTATGGAATTAGGTATTGATGTCGGGGATATCGACCAGGTTTTTCAGATCGGCTGCCCCCGTTCCATCTCCAGTACCATGCAGCGGCTAGGACGTGCCGGACATAACCCGGATCGTGTCAGTGTCATGTATATATTTCCACGGACAGCCACAGAAAGCCTGTACTGCGGACTTACGGCACAGGTAGTACGAAACGGTGAGCTAGAGGATTCCCGCCCACCGAGATTGTGCCTGGACGTGCTTGCGCAGCATCTGGTATCCATGGCAGCAGGGGAGGGATATGACCTGGATGATGTCATGGCAATCTTACCGAGGGCATATCCATTTAAATCGGTAACGAGGGAGGATGTAAAGGATGTTTTATGTATGCTTGCCGGAGATTTTGAACACGAACGCAATATCCCGGTACGTCCAAGGCTTCTATATGACCGCATTCATGAGCATGTAGAGGGCGATTCCTATAGCCGCATGCTTGCAATCTCCGCAGGCGGAACGATTCCCGATAAGGGTCTGTACGCGGTAAAAACAGAAAATGGGGTAAAGCTTGGCGAAGTCGATGAAGAATTTGTATTTGAAGCGCGCATCGGTGATAAATTCCTGTTAGGTGCATTTGCCTGGCAGATCAACAGCATCCAAAAGGATACCGTCGTAGTCGCACAATCCTCGATGTATGGAGCAAGACCGCCTTTCTATAAAGCAGAGATCATCGGGCGGAGACTGCAGACGGGAATTGCCTTCGGGAAAATACTGGGAAGACTCGGTAATGCTCTGGAAAAGGATACCCTTTTACAGGAATTACATCAACTGGGCCTTGACGATACTTGCGCACAGATCGCGCTTGATTTGATAAAACGGCAATACAGCGCTACACAGGGGCTGCCGGATGACCGTACCATCGTGATCGAACATTTTCGTGATGAAACTGGAACCCATCAGATGATGGTACATTCTGTCTTTGGGCGGCAAGTCAATGCACCGCTTGCCATCCTGGTGAGGGAGGCTGCAAAGCGCCATATCAAAACAAATATCAGCTGTTTTGATGATGATGACGGATTTCTGCTATTTCCCTATGGGGAATACGAATTACCGGAAGGTCTGCTGCAGAGTATCTTGCCGGAAACAGCCCGGCCAATTTTAGAAGCAGTCCTCCCGGCAACACCGGTATTCAATATGACCTTTCGATATAATGCCGGTCGTGCACTCATGATGGGCGTGCGTAAATTCGGGCGTCAGCCGTTATGGATTCAACGTCTGCGCAGTGCACAGATGCTGGATTCCTTAATGCAATATAAGGAGCACCCTCTCATACGCGAGACAAAACGGGAATGCCTCGAGGACCACTGGGATTTGCAGGGAGTAGAATATATATTAAGCGGCATTCAGTCCGGATCCATTCAGGTCCGGGAAATATTTCTTGAGAAACCGTCCCCTCTGTCTCTGCCATTGCGGCGCCAGACGGAAGCAACCATGATGTATGACTATACACCGACTCCCATGGGGATTCATATTGCAGCGGAAGAAGCGCTGGAAGAGGCACAGATGATTCCACCCTCCCCGGAGCAATTGGCATCTGTTTCTGAGCGCAGACGTCTGCCGGAGGATGAGAAGCAGCTGCATTCCCTCCTTATGATCGAAGGAGATCTGGCAGCGGGCGAATTAGCGATTCCAATCGAATGGTTGGAGCTGCTGGCACAGAAGGAACGGGTTAAATATATCGAACCCGGACTATGGATTGCCGCCGAGCATGCCGATAAATATGCCGCCGCTTTCGAAGGTGCCGACCGGCAGGCAAGATTACAGATTGTTCTGCGATTATTACGTTATCGCGGGGCTTGGTCTCCGGAAATGCTGGCAGAACGCTACCTATGGATGGAGAAGACAGCCGGGGATTTACTGTCTGAATTATGTGAAGAGGGTAGTGCGGTAGAAAGCGACGGACTCTATTATCATGCAGAGCTATACAACCTGGCAAGAAGGGAAACCATTAAGAGCCGCCGGAGGCAGATCCAGACATTACCCTCCGAACGATATGCGGCACTTCTGACAAACCGGGTGCGGATAACGGCTCCGCCGATGGAACAGCTGGAAAAAGCACTTGGTCAATTAAGCGGCCGGCCTTATCCGCCGGCATGGTGGGAGAGTGTCCTGCTGCCATCACGGGTCGGAGGCTACCGGCCGGAACTGCTGGATAGCCTGCTCGCACAGGGGAATCTGTTCTGGCATATGACAGAGGATCGGGAGCTTAGTTTCCACCGATATGAAGAAATTGACTGGGAAGAAGATAGGTCCACGGTATCCGATACTTTGGACGGTAATGAGAAGGTTATCTACGAAGCTTTATTAAAACGTGGTGCCAGCTTTATGCAGAGACTATCCGATCTGATCGAGGGCGCCTCCGTATATGATATCCTGATCGGGCTTACCGAGAAAGGCCTTGTCTGCGCGGACAGCTTTCTACCGGTTCGGCAATGGATGAATCAGAAGGACTTATTAAAAGGAACCGTACGTCAAAGAGTTACCGCTCGCAGCAAAGCAAAAACGACCGGAAGATGGGAGATATCACGTCCCCTTGCACCGCTTACCGTAGAGGAGCAGTTAGAGCATATCTTTGATTTTGTTATCATACTTAGCCGGGAAACCTTACAAAGCCTGCCCCTGGTACAAAAGCTGTCCTGGGCAAAGGCACTGGAGACCTTACGGGTATGGGAGTATACCGGACATGTTCGCCGGGGGTATTTTATCGAAGGCTTATCCGGTATCCAATTTATTCGCGATAAGGATTTTATCGGAGTCATGCGGGAACTCGAACAGCCTCGGGATGAAATTATCTGGCTGTCCGCAGTCGATCCCGCCCAGCCATGGGGTAAAGCCCTTCCGCATATGGAGGAAAGAGCATTTATAAATGTTCCCGGAACCATTGTTGCATTGCACGGCGGCATACCAGCAGCAGTTTTTGAACGGCAGGGCAAGGTATTGCGATGCTTTGAGGATGTGGCAACGATACGGGAAGCCTTACAGGTGTTTGCCGCGAATTATAATGCACGCCGTATCTTACCGTCGCAAAATCGTTTGGTTGTAAAGCAATATCCTCACGAAATAGAAGAAGCGCTCGTTCAATCCGGCTTTCTAAAAGAAATCCAGGATTATGTGTTGTACCGAAGCATTCCGTAAGCGGACATTATTAGAATAAAACAGCTATAGAATGATATGAGTGTCATAGATTTTGATATGAATAGGACCTTATATATATTCATTTGGCTGCCTTACCCGACTTGGTATATTCTCCTTTGAGTCTCAAAGCTTAGTGAAAATATAGCACAAGTAGGCCCTATTTTCAACTGAGTCTCAAATCGAACATAAACAGCCTACGTCAGCCGGTCTTAGCCAATCTGAATATATATAAGGTTCTATTCAGGCTCTTTGTTTTTATATGACTTATGACACTCAGATCATAAAATTCAAAAAAACAAAATTGCGATATCATTTTAAGAAGTTTTCAGAAGGGGGTATCGCAAAAAAATATGGGGAGGATCATAGGAATGGTAAAACGTAATGTGATAATTTTTTCGTTAATTACTCTTGCAAGCGGATGGTTCGGGGTATTACTGGATCGTATTCTCACAGAGCAGCCGGAGGGGGATACGATCGGGATGGGGTTATGGTTAATCCTGCCCCTTCTGACCGCTTTGCTGCTTCGCCTATTGGGGCATGATTGGAAAGATACCGGGTTAAGGCTTAATCTTAGGGGAAATATAAAATGGTATGCCACAGCAGTATTGATATATCCTATCGTAACATTGATCATCGTCTGCATTGGACTGTTGTTTGGATGGCTGGAACTTGCAAAGCTTAAAATAGAGATATCATTTTCTCTGTTAGGCACAGCGTTTTTACTCAATCTAGGTATGAAACTATTTGAGGAGCTTCCTTGGCGTGGTTATCTGACACCAAAACTTATTGAGTTAAAGCAAAAGGATTGGCAGCTATATATTATCGTTGGACTGGTATGGTCATCATGGCATTTTGCCTACTATATGGTATATCTACCGGATAGCAACTTTGAGAACATGTCCAGAATTGGAACACTTTTGTTTGCGTCCGTCATCATGATCGTTTGGTCCGTAATGTATGTAGAACTTTTCCAGATTACAAAATCGGTATGGCCCTGTGTTCTGATGCATGCGGTCGAAGATACCTTATTTGTAAATACACTTGGTCTCTGGAACTCTGCGGTTGTACCCGGAAAAAGATTTTTACTGGATCTCAATTTTGGTATTATTTCTATCCTGCTGTTCCTTGGATTTGGATTACTTCTAAGAAAAATAAGAATTCAAAAAGAAAAGGACGAGAACCGGAATTATATTCGAGGATCTATTATGGGGGAGTCATGATGCGTACATTAAGGAGCAAAAAAGCCGTGGTGTCATCATGAAACGAAATTCAAAAGATATGAGCATGCGAAGCATCACACATCGCAATATTTTCCATGCAGAGCTGGTTATCCAAAGCTGCCGATCTACTTATCCATGATAGGTTGATTTGGGTTAAAAATTGGCCAAATATAATCTATTTGCGGCAATATCCTATTGTATTGCTTATAATACGCGACGGATTTGCTTACTTTTTCATTTTTCAAGCCATTCTTAATAATAGAATTGAAATTTCACAATTTGTTTTCTATTTCGGTGCAATAACAGGCTTTTCCGCTTTTGTGACGGGTTTAACCAATGACTTTGCTTATATTTCTAAAAATAGCAAAGAAGTCACTGCCTTCCGCGATTATCTTGAAATAGATACTTCTGACCATACAGGACAAGCACGGTATTTACCCTCCGGTGATCCTTTATGTATTGAACTGATCAACTTGTCTTTTCGCTTAGAAAAAGATAGCCCTTATATATTGAAAACATATAACATTGATTATTTATGCGATTCTGGCAATTTCATTAAACGCTGCAATCCTGTTTTTTATTAGCATATTATCGAAAATAAAATCGGAATCAAATGCAAAATTTGAATTGCGGTTTCATAAAATGTTGAATTTCCATCAAATGAATTTATCGTTTCAGGATATAGAATCAAATGAGGTAAAAGAACTGCAGCGCAATATAGAACAAGCAAAAATGCGAAGCGGCGGATTTGAAACAGTTATATCAAAATTTGAAGTTATTATAAGAAATATATTTAATATCGTTTTGGCATCCTTTTCTTTTCTTCGCATTTTCAGTATGCACAAAACCGTGAAGCAGGTATCCTTTTGGACCGGGCCATTGCCTTTGCTTATCCTATTATTTCTTACGATTCTGTCCATTGTATTCTCATTTGGGTTACAAGTAAAGCAAAATGAGAAAATTGCGGATTTGAATGAACAGGCAAACCAGGCGAATGGCGGCGCTTTTCTCTATATGCAGTTAATATCGATTATCATTTTGGTAAGGACATCCGAATCTATCATCTAAAATCTTTTTTATGCAATGAATTTAACAAACTTTGGAAATCATCGATTGGATATAAGCTTACAAAGAAGCTTGGGCGTGAGAAATCAAAAATTTCTTGTGTGACATCCATCTGTAATAGTATTCTGAATCTATTCATTTATCTTCTTGCTGTTATGAAAGGAGAAATAACGGTCGGCGGAGTTGTTTTGTATGTCGAAAGTATGCAGATTTTCACACAGTCAATCATGGGATTAGTTAATTCTATTGGTGAAATAATCAGCTATGGTGAATTGCTTGCTCCCTATTTGGCTTTGCTTGGCGTTCCGGAAGAAAAGCCTGCAGAGACAGGAAGAACCTTGCCCGTCGCCCCATATACCATTACTTTTGAAAATGTGTCCTTTCGCTATCCGGATTCTGATAAATGGGCACTTCAAGAGATTAATTTTACGATTCAGCATGGTGAGAGAACGGCGTTGGTAGGCGTAAATGGTTCCGGTAAAAGTACGGCAATAAAGCTGCTTTGCCGTTTGTATGAACCATAAAAGGGTCAGATAACATTGAACGGAATCAACATTAAGTAATTCGACATTTCCCAGTATCGTATGCTGATCGGCATTGTCTTTCAAGACTTTTCCCTGCTTTCCTTAAAGCTGGGTGAAAATGTTGCGTGTTCCGATCAATATTCACAGGAACAGGTGCTGGCAGCACTGCATAGTGCAGGACTATCCGAATGGATGACAAAACAATTAGAATCGGTTGATACCTATCTTTACAAAGATTATGCCGACAATGGCGTTGAAATCTCCGGCGGTGAGGCACAAAAAATAGCGATTGCCCGGGCTATTTATAAAAATGCTCCCTTGGTTATTCTGGATGAGCCGACGGCAGCTTTGAATCCTCGTGCAGAAGCTGAAATATATGAGAATTTCGATAAAATAATCTCGAATAAAACTGCGGTGTATATATCCCATAGACTTTCTAGCTGCCGCTTTTGCCATAATATCCTGGTTTTCGACTGCGGGCACCTGATTCAGACGGGAATGCATGAACAATTGGTTAGCCAACCAGGACAGTATCAAAAACTTTGGGAGGCACAAGCGCAGTTTTATAAGGGGTAGCGGCAGGGTGGCTTCATAAGCTTTTAAAACCTCCTCTTATGATACTTTATAATCGCCGGGATTTTTACCGGTTACCTCCTTAAAGGCACGAATAAAATGCGCCGAATCATTATAGCCCACCGCTTGGGCAATCTCGTAGATTTTCATATTGCCGTCCGCAATGAGGCGAATGGATTTTTCAATGCGGTAATTACGCAGATAATCACGGTAGGTGAGGCCGACCTTACTTTTGAAAAAGGAGGAAAAGTAGCTTTTATTCATGTAAACATGAGCTGCGACATCATTCAGGCAGATACATTCATTGTAATTTTCTTCGATATAGGATTTTGCTTTTTCGATAATGCAGTCCTCTTTATTTGGCAGGGAATGCAATACAACTTCAACCAGATGATTCAGGGAATGGTATAATTCCTTCTCCAGAATCGATAGGGAAGGAGCATTCTCGATTTGGCTGAATAGATCATATTCACTGAATTTAAGCCCGCTGACCGGCTCAATATATTTTGAATTCAGCCGGATCAGTGCATAGATGGAGTTGTTCAATGCCTTTTTGGTCTCTTTCACCGACGGCTTTAGATGATTGCTGACAGCAAAGAAAAGGCGGAGACAATGCAGGGTATTCTTCATGTCATAAACCGCTAAGGAATTCGTTGCCTGATGAATGAATGTGGAGAGATCCTCAAGCGTATAATTCTCATAAGCACGATTATTGGGAAGGTCGTAATAGCCAAGTTCAAACCAAGTGAGACAATCCCGGAATGCATCGGAGCATTGATGCAAGGTGACATATTGTTGACTGAACCTGAACTTATAGCCTTGGTCAGCCAGTTGATCCCCATAGGAATGGAGGCTGTCCAGACACTTTGGGATATCTGTATCAGGGAACAGCATAAATACAAAGCAGGAGGCCATTTCCCCTGTTATGATACTACGGTATTGGATATGGGACCGGTTCAGGCAGTGATAAAGATCCTCACGCAGCTCTTCCTGAAGCTGAAAAAGCTTTCCGGAATAGACGGCATCCAGTTTAATACAGCCGACGATACAGGCAGAGCCGGAGGTCAGAGAATACTTTTCTTCAAAAGCAAGCATGTAGGTAGTCTTTTGGATAGGCTTCTGCAAGTAGGCTTCCAGTAATTGCTGCATATTAATGGGATAATTACGTCCGACAGAGCTGCTCTGCTCCGATATAACCTGGGCAAGCAATCGGTATAAGAGCTGATACAGCACAGGAAAATCAACGGGCTTCAAAAGATAATCGGCTGCACCCAGACGAAGAGCATCCCGAGCTAAATTAAAATCGTCATAGCTGCTTAAGACAACGCTCTTGCAGGTGATATGATGCTTTTTGATAAAACCCAGCAATTCAATTCCATTCATAACCGGCATCTTAATATCAGTGATCAGGATATCGATGGTATTGCATCTTAAGATATTGGCGGCGATGGCTCCATTCTTGCAGCTTAGCACATTCAGCTTGTTTTCAAATTCCTTCTCCACCGCATGGGTAAGACCTTTCAAAATATCCGAATCATCATCTACGATTAAAATATAGTTGCTTGTCATATGCATTTTCCCCCCTTTGTTCAAACAATTTACTCTTTTATGACCGGAATTTTAATTGTTACAGTTGTGCCCTGGTTAAGCCGGCTGTCGATGAATAAATCATATTCTTTTCCGTAATAGAGCTGAATTCTCTTCTTTATATTCTTTAAACCGATGCTGTGAAAAGCGGTGTTTTTATCCTCGAGGTAATCCCTCAGCAGAACAAGGTGTTCTTCATCCATGCCGTTTCCATTGTCAGAAACGGTGAAAATCAATTTTTTGTCTTTTTCATATCCCCATATTTGAATAGAACCATTGGAGGCATCATCAATAATACCGTGATTAATGCTGTTTTCTACCAAAGGCTGCAGCAGCAGCTTAAGCATCCGGTAAGATAGAATTCCAGGCTCCAGGTTGGTGCTGATAGATACATTGGTGTAGCTTAGCTTGATTAAACGGATGTATTCCTCCAAATGAGTATTTTCCTCCTCTACGGTTACCAGCTTATTGGATTCCGAGACGCCAAAGCGGAGGATTTTTGCCAGCAGTTCGCACATGGTTGCCACATGCGGGCAGTTGGCATTGAGAGAGACCATCCGCATCCGGTCCAGAGTATTGTATAAAAAATGTGGATTGATCTGAGAACGCAGCATCTGCAGATTCAGATCTTTTTCTGTAAGGCTTTTCTGATATACCTGTTCTGTCATTTCACTGTAGGATTTTATAGCCCTTTTGGTAATCATCCAGGCCAGCAGCAGATTGGACAGGAAGATACCCAGGATGACCATCAGAAAAACAGGGCGCAGGAAGGAGGAAGATTGCGTGATATCTTTTTTATCCGTTGCGATGACGCCGTATAAGGTCTGATTGTTATTGGCAGTCAGGTAATATGCATATGGATCTCTGGCTCCGGGGGACTGTATCTCCTCCCAAGTAATATCCTCAAACCCGTCCTCGGACAAGAATATAGACAATTTCCTGAAGGAGACGGATAGAATCTGCAAAGAAAAATATGAGGCCCAATAATAGCAGATAGAAGCAGGATTCATTGGCAGACAAGCAGCTTGTCTTATGTTAAAAAAATGGCTATTGTAACGAAGTACTTACAGTAGCCATTTTTTAGAAAGGTTGAAGGACACATGAAGAAAAAGAAAAGGATAACAGAAAGAAATATTACTATGTTTGCTTTTTCTGTTCCGGCAACGGTTTTATATATTCTCTTTTTTATCTATCCGGTAGGTGCGGGAATCTATTATAGTTTGACCGACTGGAACGGATTGACCAACAATTATCATTTTATTGGAATAAAGAATTATGTCAGCGTACTGCGCAGCAGCCGCTTTCAGAATGCAATTCGGTTTAACTTCAAATATACCATTCTATTAGTTGTAAGTATCGTAGGGCTCAGTTTGATCATGGCTCTTATTTTAAACAGTAAAATCAAAGCAAAGAGCTTCTTTCGTGGAGTGTACTTTTTTCCTGCGGTTGTCAGTATGCTGACGGTAGGCCTTATTTTTAACGAAGTGTTCTTCCAGGTCCTTCCGCCGATAGGACAACTGCTGCATATTGAGTGGATGAGCAGGAGTCTGCTGTCCAGCTCTAAAACAGCTATCTATGCGATTCTGATTACCAATGTATGGCAGGGAATTGCAATCCCCACGGTGTTATTAATGGCAGGCTTGCAAAATGTTCCGCAGGAGCTTGTGGAATCGGCTTCCCTGGACGGCGCCAGAAAATGGAATATATTCAAATCCATTACCTTTCCCTTCCTGCTCCCTGTACTTACCGTAGTTACAGTATTGGTGATCAAAGATGGTTTGACTATATATGATTATATTGTTGCGTTAACCAACGGGGGACCCGGCGGAGCAACCGAAAGTACGGCATTACTGATCTACAATCATGGCTTCAAGGAAGTCAATTTCTCCCTGGGTATCGCAGAAGCCGTGATTGTGACCGTAATTATCTGCTTTATTTCATTCATACAGATTGCTTTCAGCAATAAAAAGAGTGTATACTAGGAGGAAAAGAAATGAGTAATAAATTGAAAAAAATGAAAAAAACAGCATTATATCTTTTCCTGATTATCGGTGTTATAATAATAGCGTATCCGATTTATTTAACGATAATTACCTCGATGAAGACACCCCAGGAATTGAGCCGGAGTTTTTTTGCATTGCCAGAGCGTCTTAATTTTGATAATTTTATTGCCATTTTAACGGATTCCGATTACCCCAGGACCGTCTTAAATACCCTGACAATTACGGTATTTGCTTCTCTTGGGACAATTGCCGTTATTCCGATGGTTTCCTATGCAATTGCCAGAAGCATGAGGGAAAAAAGATACTATAAATATCTCTATTTCTTTTTACTGGCAGGGATATTTGTACCATTTACGGTAAAAATGTTGCCGTTGATTAAGGTTATGTCCGTGATGAATATGTTGAATATACCTGGACTGGTCATAGTATACATATCAAGCGCGATCTGTGAAGGTGTTTTTCTCTATGTAGCCTTCATACAGGGCATTCCGATAGAATTAGAAGAAGCGGCGTATATTGACGGAGCGACAACACGGAGGACTTTTGTCAATATCATCTTCCCCCTGCTAAGCCCGATGACAGCAACGGTATTGATAAAAAACGGACTTTGGTTCTGGAATGACTTTCTGCTCCCTCTGTTGACCTTAAATAAATCACCGGATTATTGGACACTTACCCTATTCCAATATAACTTCAAGATGACACATGCCATTAATTATCCGATGATTTTTGCGGCCTTCCCTCTATCCATGCTGCCGATTATGGTATTCTATGTGTTTATGCAGAAAAAGATTATCGGTGGTTTGACCAATGGAGCAGTGAAGGGCTAGAATTTGGCGGAAATGAAGGAGAGGGCATGAAAGAGGAAAAGAGATTATGTAAAATCAGGGATAGAAAGTATGTCAGAAGGCTATTCCTGTTATGCTGGATGGTATACTGCGTATCGTACATTGGAAGGCTAAACTATTCTTCCGCCATGGCTCAGATTATCTCGGAGCATATTCTGACGGCATCCCAGGCAGGCTTTATCAGTATGGCCTATTTCTTTGCCTACGGGATAGGGCAGATGATTAATGGGTTTTTAGGTGATCGAATCAATCCGAGGCGAATGATATTTGCGGGGTTGCTTTGCTCAGGGCTTGCCAATGTTGCCATGGGAATCAGTCACAGCGCCGTATGGATGGCATTGTCCTGGGGGGCGAACGGATATTTTCAGGCAATGATATGGGCGCCTATTATCCGCATTTTCGCAGAGATGCTTCACGGTGAAGACCGGGTGAACTGCAGTGTAAATATTGTTTCATCGCAGATCATAGGAACCCTGCTCTCTTATCTGCTGTCTGCGGGAGTACTGGCTATTGCGGACTGGCCATGGGTATTCATTGCAGCAGCAATTCTGCTGGCAGCAACCTCCCTCTTGTGGAGCGCCGGATTCTGGGATGTCTGCCGCCATAGGGAAGCCGTCGGGGAAGAGAGCGGGATAAAAGAGGAGCACAAGCAGGAGGAAGGAGAGGTACAGATCTCCTTTGGAAAGCTGATGATATCCTCCGGAATCATGACGCTTTTGATACCGATTATGGTGCATGGCATGCTGAAGGACGGTGTGACTGCCTGGGTTCCCACCTATATCAGTGAATCCTTTGGAATAGCAGCTTCTTTTTCTGTCTTGCTTACGTCCATATTGCCGGTTGTTAATTTATCTGGGGCGTATCTGGCCAGATCTGTTTACCGCAGGACCAGAGAGAGGATAGGGTTATCCGTGCTGGCCTTTTTCGCGACAGCGACGGCAGGATTGCTTCTGCTATGTACGGTAGGAGGCCTTTCGCCGGTATTGGCAACATGCTTTCTGGCGGTAATTACGGCATCCATGATGGCTGTAAATACGCTGGTGGTGAATATTTATCCGCTGCGGTTTCGTCGGTACGGACGTGTATCCGGAGTCTCTGGCTTCCTAAATGCAATGGCATATCTGGGAACGGCAATTTCAACCTTTACCACTGGCCTTATAGTACAATACTGGGGATGGCAGACCACAATCTATGTATGGCTGGCGGTAACGGTTTTGGCGGGTCTGATCTGTTTGCTGTTTGTGAGGACGGAAGGGAAAAAATAGTGTATGCCGGATTTTACCTGTATGTATGGCTTCAGAGAGGAGCCTAGAAAGAGGCGCAGGGGATATTATTTGTTATATGATTTGATATATTATCAACGGCGGCATGGCTAAGGGCTTGCGCTGCTGAAGGTTTATGCCGCCGCGGGCGTATACCGCCGTTAGCGGTAGAAAGGAGCAAAAGATGAGTACATTACAGTTGGCAGTTGCCACAGATGTTGGAGGAGAGTACTCCCAAATTGAAAAAATTGATGAGATATTAGGTAAGATAGCGCAGGCAGGCTTTAGCCATATCCACTGGTGCTTTGAATGGGATGGAGATTATATCTATTCCTCATATGAGATGCAGCAGATTAAGGAGTTGATGGAGCAACACGGGTTGAAAGCAATAGATCGGAATAGAATTAAAAACGCCTGCCCTGTTGGCTGACACAGGGCAGGTGATAAACGAACGCGCTGTTTCTATGTTTCCGAAATTAACCTTCAGGCTTTTCAATTTAATAAACGAACATTGTTTATTAATAGTGTATGTAATGGCACAAATAAAGCCAAAGGAGCATCCGCATATTTTAGGGATGGGGTGATTGAAAAGGAGACTTTGCCAGGAAAGGAAAGTATTTTGATTGTTCCTACTCACTTTTCTCTAACTAAGTTAATTTCATTGTAGGAGAGAAGGATCAATAATTTGGAAATACTACATCGATTTTCATCACAGTACAGGATGTAAGCTCAAAGATATTTACGTATAGGGATAGCATCATCTAACTATTCGCGAAACCCATGTTTAACGAATAGTTATTGACCTTTTAAGCCTTTTATACGCTATTGTACTCTAGATACCTCCAAATGCCCCATATATGACTTTTAATGGATATCCACTTAACACACACATATATATACTACTATTACATAAATCAGCCTTAAATAAGCATATAACAGCATATACAAATATAACAATATAAAACAAAATAAATAAATAAAAAACAAAATAAATAAATAAGGAACGGTTTGAAATAAAAGCTTGACATGAGCCTCCGCGGCTTATGATGAAAATGGCTTATGCCGGAAAAGCAGGCGCATAATACATGCGCTTGCCATTCCGGCATAACAAGCCTATCACAGTTTGCCCTCATGTAAAGCTTTTTTCAGATGTGAAAACGTTCCGTACTTGCCATGCATCCTCTGGATACTCACCGTTTTCTGCTTATCCTATACCCTTGTAAATAATGCCCAATATAAGAATCAAAATAGTTATAGGAACATATACATATCTTGCTATTACGGAATACAGCATCGGTAATTTTTTCTTTCTTCCACAATTTAATTCTTCTTCGATTTTGTTCTTTCCTAATACGTAATAAATAGATATTGCACCAAATACCGCACCAAACGGAACTACTAAAATTGTAATGAAATCCATAAATTTGCCCACACTCAATTCATTCTCTAAAAATACTCCTATAGAAAATGAGATTAAAATGCTTATTAGTGCTGCTATATTTCTAGAAATCTTGTATTTATGCTGCAAGCTTTCAATAACAGCCTCAAACATGTTGATTAATGAAGTAATTCCTGCTACAAGCACTGAGATAAAGAAGATACATGCAAAGATCCGGCCAAATGCAATCCTTCTAAAAATATCGGGCATTACCAAAAACATAAGGGAAGGTCCCGCAGTTGGTTCAATTCCAAATGAAAACACAGCCGGCATAATTACGAGTGCAGATAATAAGGCCGCAATCGTATCATATATGGAAGTTTGCAAGGAAGCATACACGATATCCTCTTTTTTCCCAAGATAAGCTCCATAGACAATCATACCGGATCCTGTTATTGACAACGAAAAAAATGCTTGCCCCATTGCCATAATCCATGTTTCAATATGCAATAGAGACTCCCACTTCGGAATAAAAAGAAATTTATATCCTTCTACGGAACCCGGTAATAATAATACCCGTACTGCTAAAAAAGCAAAGAGTATGTAAAATGCCGGCATCAAAACCTTACTAACCTTCTCAATTCTAGCCACGGAATCTGTAAATAATATAAGGCCAGTAATTCCCAGAATTGCAATATGCCATATAACACTACCAAAATCTCCTGTTGCCTGTGAAAAATAATTCGCACTTGTAGTTTCAAATAAAGCTCCTGTTGCAGCACCAAATAAAGATCTCAGCACCCATCCTATTATAATTGCGTAACCTGTTGCTATTCCAAGAGAGCCGATTAACGGAATCCATCCTAATACTTTTCCTACTTTTTTATACTTAGATTTATTCCAACAAACTTCATATGCTCCGAGCGTACCCGTTTGGGCCTTCCTTCCTATTGCAAATTCTGCTGATAAACCAACATAACCAAATAAAAAAACAAAAAATAGATATGGAATTAAAAATGCTGCTCCTCCATATTGCCCCAGTCTATACGGAAAAAGCCAGATATTACCCAATCCTACTGCAGATCCAACACACGCCAATATAAAACCCCATTTGCTGCCAAATATTCCATTTCTATTTAACTTTGCCTGCCTCTTTTGTCTCATGAATTTTCCCTCTATGTCATTCTGATATTGAATTTCTACATGGATTACTATATCATAATACACAGGATAAACATAATTGATATTATAGATAATGTCATCAATATTTTTGATATTATTTGGAGGGCAAATGGATTTTAAGAATATACAAACATTTATAAAGGTTGCGGAACTAAAAAGCTTTTCACTAGCAGCTTCCGAGCTAGGTTATTCACAGTCAGCTGTCTCTACACAAATTTCTAATATAGAAAAAGAGTTAGGTCATTTACTTTTTGACCGCATTGGTCATAAAATTGAACTTACTGCTAACGGTGTAATATTTCTACAGTATACTCAAAATATCCAGCTTTTAACCGAAGACTTAAACTCACAGCTAAATGGATGTACTGATGATATTGCTGGTACCATCCGCATTGCAATGGCTGATTCCATCTGCACATCCATATTTCCAGACATTCTAATTAATTTCCAAAAACATTACTCAAATATAAAAGTAATTATAAAAACAGGGGTAACATCAGAAATGTTTACTTTACTTACCCATAATGAGGTAGATATGGTGTGTACTCTGGATTTAAAAATACAGCGGCCTGATATTGTTATATTAAAAGAGTCCCCTGTCAATGCTAATTTTTATATTTCCTCTAAACACCCTCTTGCTGGTAAAGCCAATGTTACTATATCTGATATAAAACAATATCCCATATATCTTACAGAAGAAAATATCAGTTATCGGAAAAAATTAGATGAAATAATCGCAGAACATAACGAATTTCTAATTCCCACCTATGAAATTGGAAATGTACAAGTAATTAAAGAACTCATTTTAAACTCTTATGGTATAGGATTTATCCCTGAGTTTGTCGTAAAAAAAGAGCTAATTCAAAAGTCAATTTTTTCAATTGTCAGCCCAAGCTTTCCAATTACTGTATGTGAGCAATTGATATGTCATAAAGGGAAAGCACTTACACCGGCTATGAATGCTTTAATCAATTTCATAAATATCTAAGTTCTCCCAGTGCTAGGGCATCTTTAATTGGTGATATTAACCAAAGCATTGCTTTGAAGGTTTTGGAAAATGCAGAAATAAAATAATGATATGGAATTATATAATATACATTGTCACATTTCATTCTCACTTTCGTTATAATATGAAAGAAATATATAAGGAGGAAATGATATGAAAGATTATAGACATGTACAAGGAGAAGTAAGCTTAGTACTTAACTACAAAAGGCCTTCCTTTTGGATTATAATAATAGCCGTTGTTGGATTGGCAGTGTGTGTCGGGTTGATGACAAATAATAAGAGTAATATACTTACACAAAAAGAATTTCTGCAGCCCATAGCGCCAGAATGGTCGCCTAAGCAAACGGTAGGCGTTGATATGGTACAACTTGATTATGCTTCAGATGATATTGTAATTTTCCACGACTATTTCGGATTATTTGTATATGACCTTAATACACTTCAACTCATTCATAGCCTGGACTTGAAGCCTTTGAATTGTCATCAAACGCAAGGTGATAATTACTGTGATATTTCAGTGAGTATAGATGGAACTACAGTACAATTACACCCCATGAGTAGTGAAAATATGGTTGTATATACAGTTTCAAGTCATACCTTGCAGGAATCAACCTACCAGCAGATGGAAGAGCGGTTCAGCAATCGCTTTGTCCCCATAGAAGATGTGATTGACTCATCCATACTTGGGAACTATAGCCATAGTGCAGTCCGTTTTGATACGGGCGAATATGGTTATCTCTATACCTCTGATGGAACAATTGGTGAACTTACTTATGTTCGGGGAGATAAAACATATACGTTGTTCAATTCAGATAAAAACTAATTGGTTGAGTGATTTCCGCTTGGTTCAAAACATGAGTATCATGCTCCACATTTAATATAAATTCGTGATAAATTTTGGAGTTGCAATATTTAACCGATAATTGCATATGATAATAAAGGATTCAATAAAGGATTGACTTTTTTGAATTCAATTGCTATTATAGTAGTAGAAGAGTACCACTGACCGATATGTGGTATATAAATGGTCGGGTTGAAAGAGTTACCGCTGACCAATATGCGGCATAAAAATGCTATCGGCAATATGCACTATTTTTATGTTGATAAAGCAACAGCAGGAACAAAGGCTATGATAATTTGCAACTATTTTTGCACTTTATCATAGCCTTTGTTTTTTGCT